>ERZ869909.934-NODE-934-length-27194-cov-7.464284_pt1 | contig 27194 bp, 20 predicted proteins | sample MGYA00520892_ERZ869909 | MGnify/ENA primary metagenome ERZ869909 (study PRJEB32215, sample SAMEA104723947) | bioreactor metagenome | biome: bioreactor; feature: anaerobic bioreactor; material: water | place: China | collected 2015-03-12 ... | reverse complement strand
TCGATCTGGCGCGGGGGCGTTTCGTCGGTGGTGACAATCGCGCTGCCGCCCTGATCATGCAGCCAGATATCGCGCAGGAACTGCCAGTCAGACGATCCCGCCCCGCTATCGCCGTGCGAGGCCCCGCGCAGCACCGCGACCCAGCACTCGAACGGGCGCACCTTGAGCAGGCGGTGCGGCAGGCCCAGCCGGTTGCCATAGACATACTCACCGTCGGCTGTCTCGGCCCGGTCACGGATCCAGATGGCGTCCGGCGTCAGCACCAGATCATCTTCGATGACCAGCGTCCGGCCCGACTGACGGCTTTCCACCACGCAGGCCCCGCGCACGGTCTCGCCTACGAACTGGTTTTCCCGCCGCCGCCAGTACACCTCGCAGCCGGGATAGCTGAGCGTGGCCGCGGGCGTCAGACCGGCCAGAAGCGAGGGATCACGCCACGCACCGCGCAAGGCCGCCACGTCGCGCGGGGCGTATATATCGAGGCGGATGGCGTTGGCCTCGTGATCTGCGGTGAAGGTGTAGATGCGCTGGCGGTAAATGTTGTCCGGGTCATTGCCGGAATACTGCTCGACATAGAAGACATGCTCGCCGAAGGCCGGCAGGTCCACGCGGGCGAAGATGGAGTGGATACGGCCATTACGTCCCTCTTCAGGGATACCCGCCGCCTCCGCAAAGAAGACCTCCCGGTCATTGTCGAACCGGCCTTCAAACCATTCCAGCATCAGGGCCATGTCGGCTTCCAGCACGGCTTGCGCGGAAGGGTTGTCACCAATCGCGTGGGGGTGAGGCAACTGCGCGGATGCAAGCCCGCTGACAGCACCGCACACAATCATTGCCAGCCCGAACCTGGTCGCGCTCATGCCCCCACCTCCGTTGTTGGTTGGTCATTAAATGAGAACGGCCGGGCAGCGTGTGCTGCCCGGCCTGTTCCCGTCCCCCGGCCTGTCGGCTTTACTAGAAGCGGTAACGCGCTTCGATGCCGTAGCTTGCACCACGGCGAAGCGTACCGAAGAAGGCGCGCGGTGCACCCGTGGCGGCTCCAGCCGGTGCCGTGTTGGGCGAGAATCCGGTGCTGAGATACGGCGTCTGCAGCCAGCGGGTTGCCATCACGATGGAGTCTTCATCCAAGAGGTTGCGGCCGTAAGCCATCAGCGTCCAGTTCTCACCCTGGATGCCGAACTGCGCGCCAAGAATGGATGCGTCGCCGGTTTCCGCCAGATTGTGAACCTGCACGTATTTGGAGGACTCGTAGGTGAAGTCACCCCGGGCAAACCACTCAAGGCGACCGGTCGCCCCGAGGGGTGCGCGCAGTTCCGCATTGAGCGAAAGCTGGTGTTCCGAGGTCAGCGGGATACGGTTGCCCGCAATGGAGCAGTTGCCGGTCTGTCCGAAGAAGGACGTGCCCGTGCCCGGAGCCGTCGAGTTGCTGGCTATCACACCGCCGCCCGACGTCAGCTCCCACTGGGCGTCATCACAGCCCTCGGTAAACTCCGGGCGGGTCCAGGCGTAAGTGGCGCCCACCGAGAAGATATCCGTCAGCTGATGGCGATACTCCAGTTCGAGGCCCAGAATTTCAGCCGAGCCCTGGTTGGTGGCAACCGAGTTGAGCGCGCCCATCGCGTTCGCCACGGCGGTGGTCAGCTGCACATCCGTCGCTTCGATATAGTAGGCAGCCGCTGCGAAATACCCGCTTCCGCCGAACAGGAAGCGCTTCACACCGATCTCGTAATTGTCCGAGGTTTCCTGGTCATAGGTCGGGATATTGACGCTGGCACCGACCGAGCCATTCTGGCCGCCGGGCTTCACGCCGCGGGCAAAGACCGCATAGACGGTGGTTTCCGGATTGACCGACCAGTTCAGGGTCAGGCGCGGGGTGAAGTTGTTGAAGGTGTCAGAGCGGGTGAACTGCGTCGCAGCGCTGAGCCCGTCGATCGTCGACTTCTCTTCCTCCGCGTAACGCCCTTCCAGCGTCACCGTCAGATTGTCGGCGATATCGTATTCGAGAAGTCCGAACACCGCCCGGTTGGTCGTCGTCAGGATGTTCGCCGGGTTTCCGGCCGGGTTGGAGAAGGTGATGGTGTAGCCGTTATTGGTCTGATCGTAGTAATAGACACCGACCATCCAGCGCAGGCGCTCGCTGACCGGTGAAGCCAGACGCGCTTCGAACGAGAAGTCTTCAACCTCGTTGCGGGTCGTGTTGGCGAAGAATGCGCCAGTGTCGGTCATACCGGCAGGCTGGAGGACGAAGTTGATCGAGGAATGGTCGGAGTCCGAACCGAAGCGCCGCTCCTCGTCGCGATAGGCGCCTGACACTGTCAGGACATAGCCCGAGCCGCCAAGATCCCAGTTCACGATACCCGACAGCAGCAGCGTCTCGTTGGTAACCCCGTCAAACGGAGTGCCGTCTGCAGTCGAATACAACTGGAAGGGCAGGAAGGGATTCAGCGCATTAGCCGGAACGCCGGGCACGATCGCCGGCTGGCCGGGAAGTGCGGGACCGGTGTTCAGAGCGACCGGAGCCGGCCGGATCACGCCGCAGAAATACTGGTTGTTGTTGGTGCTGCCGGAGCGCGACCAGGAAGCCAGCGAACGATGTCCGGGGGCGCAATTGTTCGACGCCGCAGGCTGAAGGAAAAGCGGCAGCGTGCCGTCGCGGCTGTCAGAGTACTGGGCCCGCAGACGGACGTCGAAATTGTTGGCCGGAGTGAAATCAAGCACACCGGAGATGGATGTGGTCGACTGCGACCCTACGGTCCGACCGGTAACCTGATTGGTCCATTCGCCATCATAGTTGTAGTCACGGAACGACAGGCGGAAGCCAACCTGGTCCGACAACGGGCCGGAGATGCCTGCCGACACTTCATGCTCGCCGAAGCTGCCGTAGCGGCCGCGCAGATTGCCTTCAAACGTGTCACCCGCGCCGCGCGTGATGAAGTTGATCGCGCCTGCATAGGTGTTACGGCCGTAAAGCGCGCTCTGGGGACCACGGATCACCTCGACGCGCGCCAGGTCGTTGGGGTCAAGGTTCTGGATCGAGCCCGGATAGTACACGCCGTCTATGAAGTAGGCCGTGCCAGACTCCACGCCGAACTGGACGCCGGCAAGCACGTTGGCCTGGCCACGGATAACCGGGCGCTCGGAGGTGCGTCCGAACGCCGACGAAAAGGACAGGCCCGGTGTGAAGCGGGCCACATCGTCGACCGACTGGAGGCCCAGATTGAGAATGTCTGCCTCGCCGAATGCCGTCACCGCAACGGGCGCGTCCAGGATGGTTTCTTCACGGCGGCGTGCCGTAACCGTGATGATATCGCGCGTGCTGGACTGGCTTGCCGCTTGTTCCGCCTCCTGGCCAATGACCGAACCGGTAGCGAGAGCTGTGACCGCCAGAGCGGCGGCGGAGCTGAGTAGAATGGACTTTTTCACACCTGGTCTCCCCTGAATTGGCCGTTGTCCGTTATCGGATTCGATCCAAACTGAGTATATTGATATATCTTTTGGCGCCCGCCGTCAGGCGCAAAGCGCCGACCGCCCTCAAGACGCGGCGAAGTGTTGCAATTCGGTGACAAACCTCGCCGCGCCGGGGTCATGAAACGTCAGTTCCCGCGATCGGGCGCCTGAATTTCACCGCGCGCCACGCCAAGGAAGTAGGACCAGCTGGTCACGTTCGGACGGTCATCGTCCAGCGGCGGCGTCTGGTTGTATTCGGGATAGTGACGCTCGATTTCGGCCCGGAAAAATGCGGGAAGCGCATCATAGCCGCCTTCCAGCTTGCGTCCGGCGGTCGAGAAGTAGATCAGCCCCTCGCGGCCCTGCATGCGCATCCAGGGCAGCCAGTCGGACATGCGCACCCAGCCCACATGCACGTCCGCCGTCGTGGTACCAGGATCGAGCACATCCTCGTCACGGCCAAAGAAATTGAACATTTCGGTGGCGTGATAGGTGCCGCCGATCTCCCGCTGGAACTCGCTGGCGAGCGGGTTGGAATAGAAAAGCGGAACCGTGTTGGTGAACCACCAGCCACCATCCGTGGACTGGCCGTTCCAGCGTAACGGCCCGCGCGGACCGTTCACATAGCTGGTAAAATTGACCGGATCATTGGCGACGTGGAGCACGTCCACGGTCTCGCCCGACCACGGATTGTCCCAGGTCGACAATATCTCGTTGGTGTCCGGGTCGAGATAGAGCAGAAGCTCGCGCGATACGAGGCGATAGCCATTGCCGTGCTCGGGATGGCTGATCGCCACGCAGGCCCGGATATTCATGCCCTCCACCCGGAACAGGCGGCGATCCGCCTCGCCCTGCCGGCGCGAATAGGCATAACCGTTCCAGTAATACACAGCCGGTTCGCCATCTACGGTCGAACACTGGATTTTCCTGTTGATCTGCAGAAGGTCCTCAGGATTGTCGAAGCTCAGCCGGTCCTGGGCAAGCGAGGCCGAAGCACCCATCACAAGCGCACAGCTGGCAGCCATAATCGTCCGCATTGGTATCTCCCCGTTGGTTATGTCGATGCGAATTATAAATGATATATCATTTGAGTTTCGCCGCCGGGGCAAGACAATTTTCAGGAGGCCTGCCCATCTCCCGCCGCCGGAACTCTCTGGCCGCACGTCCCGGCCGCCATGCAACGTCTGTCCGGCTCGCGCGTTTCAACGCCATGATTGCAAGACCGTCCCGCCTGCCTCTTCGCGCTGCTTTCTGGATCGGGATGGCCGCTCTTGCCCTCGCATTGCCATTCATCGTCATCCTGTCCGGCGAACGCGCCGGCGGAACGAGTTTCATGTGGGACTTCTCGATGGGGCTGGGCTTCGGCGCAATGGCCGCAACGGGCCTGCAATTCGTGCTGACGGCCCGCTTCCAGCCGATGACGCGGCCCTATGGCATCGACATCGTCTATCTCTTCCACCGCTATTTCGCGATAGGCGCCGTCGTCCTGATGCTGGGTCATTTCGCCATTCTCTATGTATGGTTTGAGGAGGCTCTCGGCGACCTCAACCCGCTCACCGCCGAGTGGGAACTGACGATGGGCCGCATAGCACTCGGCTGCTTCGTCCTGCTCGTCATCACCTCCGAATTCCGCAAGACCTTGCGCATTTCCTACGAGCTTTGGCGATACGGACATGTCGCGCTGGCGGTCATAGGCTTTGGCGCTGCCGTGGCGCACATTATCGGGGTCGGCCATTTCACCGGCGAGGCCGACAAGCGCATCCTGTGGCTCGGAGTCGCGGTAAGCTGGATCGGTCTGATGGTATGGACACGGCTGATCCGCCCCTTCCGCCTGTGGCGCAATCCCTGGCGGATCGTGGAGAACATCCCGCGCGAAGGCGGCGTGCATTCCCTGGTTCTGGAGCCGATGGGCCAGCCGCTGCGGAACTGGAAGCCCGGACAATTCGTATGGCTCACGCTGGGCGCGTCACCCTTTGCGCTCAAGGAACACCCTTTCACTATCTCCACCCCGCCCGAACACGGCCCCCGGGTGAGCCTGTCGATCAAGCCGCTCGGCGACTTCAGTGCGTGGGCGGTGCGCACCCGTCCCGGCGCAAAGGCCTATGTCGATGGCCCCTATGGCGCGTTTTCCATCGACAATGACCCCGATGCGAAAGGCTTCGTGATGATTGCCGGCGGGGTCGGCATCACGCCCATGATGAGCAACTTGCACGCCATGGAAGAGCGCAATGATCCCCGTCCCGCCATCCTGATCTACGGCAACAAGGATTGGGAGAACGCCCATTTCCGCCACGAACTGGCTGAACTCGAGGGCAAGCTGAACCTGAAAGTGGTGCACGTGCTCGAGAACCCGCCAGAGGACTGGGACGGGGAAACCGGCCTCATTGATCGCGCGGTACTGGAGCGGCATCTGCCGGAGGATACGCGGCGCTGGCCGCACTTCCTGTGTGGCCCCGGTCCGCTTACCGAGGCTGTGAAGTCCGAGCTGCTCGCCATGGGCGTGCCACTGGCGGACATCGACGCCGAAATCTTCGATCTGGTCTAGGAGAATCCGGACATGAGACCGGTACTCGCCCTTGTCATAGCCATTGCCCTGATCGGCTTCACGATCGCACTGGCCGCTGGCTTTGCGGTCATCGTGAACAGCTAGACGCAAGCTTCCAGCAACAGGACAGGTGCGCCGGTCCACAATGTGGAGATGACAGCCGCTACTGTCAGTATGGCCGCGGCGCGGTGCAACATCCCCGCCGCCGGCCCCTCCCAGCGAGCCGCCAAACGGGCCAGCGGCAGATAAAGCGCCGCGCCCAGAGCGGCATGGGCCAGATAGGTAATAATCAGGACAATGCGGTTGGCGGAAAGAGGCCCCAGCATCGTCTCCTCCCAACCCGCCCGGCACCCGATGGCGTGAAGGCCATAGAGCGCGGAGAAGCCCGCGCCCCAGAGCGTGAATCCTGCCACCAGCCAGATCAGGTCAAGGCCGCGCACCGGCCGCGTGCTTGCGCTCATGCCATGGCTCCCGGAGCAAGTATGATCAGGGCAAGCCCGCCCAGTCCGCTAACGGCTGTGTAGAGCTGCCAGATGGCAACGCCGCGTATATCGGCCGACCGGACCGCCGAGACATAGCCTGCCCGGCAGCGCGCTATCGCATAGGCACCGAACAGCACGCCCAGCAAGACATGCAGCATCACATAGCCGATGACAGCCATGGTGATGGCGGCGTACGCATGGCCCTGGGGTGAAGGCGCATCCAGCACGGCCAGTGCCGCAAGGGCGGCCAGCGCGACAAGGCTGGCGATGACCGAGCCCGCAAGCTGGAACAGGGCGGCGCGCGCATTGCCCGCCCGGTTGGCGCGCCCGGCGTTGACCGCGAATGCAGCGGCAGCGGCGAGACCTGGTGCCATCAGCGCCACCAGCAGCGGATTGGCGGCCATCAGAGCCGGGGGTGGCCAGTCCGGCGCGGTCGTCCACAAGAAGAGATAGCCAAAGACCAGCGAGCCATAGAAGGCGGCGTTGCCGACGAGAAGATACTTCAGCCCCAGTATGGTCGGTACGGATCGCGAGGCGTAATGAACCGGCAGGATCAGGCCATGCCCGGCATCGATGGGAGCAGGATCAGCCTTGCCACCCAGCGACCACAGCCACCGCCAGCCGAAAATGGCGGCAATCACCACACCGGTCAGCGAGAACCAGTAGGCACTGAAGAGGAATGCAACGAAGAACACCGCCAGGCCCGACGCCATCAAGAAGGGCGTGTAGTCATTACGGGGCAGGACCAGCACATGATCGGGCTTGCCGGTGGCCATGTCGACGCACAGCGTCTCCATCTCCCCGCGCGGCGCGCCGGCGAGATAGCCCTTGCCGGCAGCGATGTCGGCCCCCAGGCGCGGATTGTCCTCAAGCGGATCGCGGCTGGTGACCAGCGGCAGGGAGGCGAAGTTATAGCTCGGCGAGGGTGTAGGCATCGCCCAGTCGAGCCCCGTGCCGCCCCACGGATTACGCCTGAAACGCCGCCCGAAGCGCACCTGCAAGATCACATCGAGCACAAACAGGGCAAAGCCTGCCGTCATCACGAACCCGCCAATGGACGAGATCAGATTGGGCACGTCCCAGCCCAGCCCCGCCTCATAGGTGAACACCCGGCGCGGCATGCCCAGCAGGCCGGTAAAATGCATGATCAGGAAGGTGCCGTGAAAGCCGAGGAAGATCAGCCAGAAGGCCGCCTTCGAGACGGAAAACACCGGCAGACGGCCCGTGACCAGCGGCAACCAGTAATAGGTCGCGGCCAGCATCGGAAACACGAACCCGCCAATCAGCACATAGTGAAGGTGGGCGACGACAAAATGCGTGTCGTGCGCCTGCCAGTTGAACGGCACCAGCGCCAGCATCACGCCGGTCAGTCCGCCAAGGATGAAGACCGAGAAGAACCCCATCAGATAGAGCATCGGCAGGCTCATGCGGGGCCGCCCGCGCATCAGCGTCGCGACCCAGGCGAAGACCTGAATGGCGGTCGGCACCGCAACCAGCATCGAAGCGGTGGAAAAGAAGGCCAGCGCCAGATGGGGTATCCCCACCGTGAACATGTGGTGGACCCACAGACCGAAACTGAGGAAGGCCAGCGCGATGATGGACGCCACGATCCATGTGTAGCCGACGATTTTCGTACGCGCGAAAACGGGAATGAGGGTGGACACCGCTCCGGCCGCCGGCAGGAAGATGATATAGACCTCAGGATGGCCGAACAGCCAGAACAGGTGCTGCCACAACAAGGGCGCCCCGCCACGGTCGGGATCGAAGAACGGCCAGTCAAAGGCCCGCTCGATCTCCAGAAGCACGCTGCCAAGGATCAGGGGCGGGAAGGCAAGGATCATCATGCCCGCGGTAACCAGCAGATACCAGGCCATGAGCGGCATGCGCGAAAGCGCCATGCCTGCGGTACGCACCTTGAGGATCGTGACCACGATCTCCACAGCCGCGCACACGGCCGAAATCTCAACGAATGTGACGCCCAGCAGCCAGACATCGGCATTGATGCCGGGCGTGAATGTGCTCGACGACAGGGGCGTGTACATGAACCAGCCGCTGTCGGGCGCCACGCCCATCAGCATCGATACCAGAATGATCGTCGCCCCGAAGAGGTAGCACCAGTAGCCGAAGGCGGAGAGGCGCGGATAGGAGAGGTCGCGCGCGCCGAGAATTTTCGGCAGGAGATAGAGCGCAATCCCCTCGATCAGCGGGATCGCGAAGAGGAACATCATCACCGTGCCGTGCATGGTGAAAATCTGGTTGTAGGCGTCCGCTCCGAGGAAGGGGTTTTCGGGCCGCGCAAGCTGGGCCCGCATCATCATGGCTAGCATTCCGCCAATGGCGAAATAGACAAATGCCGTGATGATGAAGCGCCGCCCGACCGCAGAATGGTTCACCGCCGAGAGCGCAGCCACACCCTTGGGCACCTGCCAGACCCGGTGCAGCGCGCGGTGCAGCCCCAGCGGAGTCGATCCCGTGCTGCTCATGGCTGACCCTCCCCGGCCAGCGCGGCGTTCAGCGCTGCCTGATAGTCGCCTGGCGCGTGGGCGACGACCTGAAAGCGCATGGTCGCATGTTCCAGCCCGCAGAACTCCGCACACATGCCTTCGTATATGCCAGGCTCGCTCGCCATGATGCGCAACGTATTGGTGGTGCCCGGTATCGCATCAACCTTGCCCGCCAGGCGCGGCACCCAGAAGGCGTGAATGACATCCAGCGAAGTGACTGCCACGTCCACGGGCTCACCCGCAGGGACGTGCAGCACCTCCTGCGTGACGCCTTCCCGGTCGGGATAGCGGAAATTCCAGCCCCACTGGAAGGCTTCGGCCTCGACCGTGTAGACGCCCTCCTCCCGGCCTGCCAGCATGGACTGGCCCGCAGGCAGGCCCCAGACCAGCAGACCCGTTAGCACAGCGAGCGGGAATGCAAGCCCCCCGCCCCACAGCCACATCCTTTCGGGAACTTCCCGCGGTTGATGCCGTTTGAAGAAGGGCCACAGGATGAGGGCCATCATCAGGGCAAGAATGAGAAGCGAGCCCGCCATCATCGCCCACCAGACGCCTGCAATCGACTGCGCAGCGGGCCCGGCGGGATCGAGAGTGGACATCGCCCCCTCGCATCCCGCGAGCGCGGGTGCAGGCAACAGGGGAAGCACGCGATGACGAGCACCGGCACACGCAAGGATGAGACGTTTCACAATCCCTCGGCTGCCGACCCGGCCTATCATGATCTCGACAGCCGCATCGCGCTTGCCGGTCACCCGATCCACGCCATGCTGGTCGCCTTTCCGATTGCTGGCGCCTTTGCGCTGGCTTTCTGCGACGTGGCGTTCTGGTGGACCGGCGACCTCTTCTGGGCCCGTGCAGGGCTCTGGGCCAGCGGAGGCGGCTTCGCGATGGGGTGTCTGGCGGCTCTTGCCGGGGCCGCCGAATTGCTGCTGGTGCCAGGCGTACGCCGCCGCGCGGCGGCCTGGAGCCACGCCATCGCTGCCATGGTCCTGCTCGGCGTGATGGCGGCAAGTTGGTCCTTGCGCCTGCAGCAAGGTCCGGATGCCATCCTCCCCTGGGGGCTCATCCTGAGCTGGCTGGCGCTCGCACTGGTGGCGGTCGCGGGCTGGCATGGCGGAAAGCTGGTGTTCGAACATCAGGTTGGCGTCTCCCTGCCGGACGAGGAGGACCCCGCGCTGGATCCGTCCGATATCAGGGGCAGTTCGGCCTCCTGACCTTCCAGCAGCCAGCCCGGCATCCATTCAGGCGGGATGACAGGCCGGCCGAGCACCAGCGCCAGCACCGCAACAATGAAGATGCTGGCCGCCACCACCAGAACGGTCCGGTTCCAGGAGGCGGGCGTCACGGCAGGTTCTTCAAGCTGGTCGAGCACCCGCGCGATCAGCATGTGGACGCCCATCATGCCGGCTACCGCCACCAGTTTCAGGAACAGCCAGTCATCAGCGGCGACAAAGAAGATGAGCGCCGTTCCGCTGGCAATCGCCAGCACGGCGGCCGGAGACACCAGCGCGTCATGGGCGAAGCGGGAAAAGTGATGCAGGCGCACCACGGCGGCCCGGCTGGACATTTCATCGTCGCGCCGCAGCAGCGCAGGCAGGGCGATGAGGCCGCCTGCCCACACCGCAATGGCGGCGATATGGACGGTCTTGAGCGTCAGGAGGATCACCGCGCAGCCCCCTCCCCGCCGGTCTGGCGCAAGGCGGAGACCACCGCCCCGGCCAGCGCCGCCAGATAGGGCAGCACGCCGGGCACCCACATGATCAGGCCGGCAAGCTGCTGGTCTTCCAGCGCGGTGAGGCCCCAGGCGGCAGTGCTCAGCGCATGAGGTGTGTAAAGCGGGTCCGGCGCAAACGCGATGAGCGCACCCAGAAGCCCCATCTGCGCGGCGAAGCCGGCCAGCGTGCCTGCACTGGCCGTAACATCAGTCCAGCGCGAGAACAGGGCGCGCCAGAACCACACCCCGCTTCCAAGCAGTGTCAGTTGCATCAGCCAGTATATGCCGTCATGGGCAAGCGCAGCCGTGTAGGGTACGGGCGCGTGCCACACCCAGAACAGGCCGGCGTGGACGACGGTTGCCACAGCGAGCCCGCCCGTCAGCCGCCGCCCCCCCAGCCCATAGGCCAGCAGGGGCGCCAGCACAGCCACCAGAACAAGATGGTTGACCGCCCGAACCGAAAACAGCGCCACCGCCATCGCACAGAGCGGCGTAACGAACAGCGCAAATGCGAGCAGCCACGCTCCAAGAAGCGCCGGATTGCGCAGGCCGGCGCTGGCACCCCGGCGCATCGCCAAGGCGCCCCCGGCAACAGCCAGCATGATCAGAACGGCGATCAGCAATGGATCGCCATTCCACGCAGTCCAGAACGTCTCGGGCCGTGCCGCTGGCCCGCAATACGCAGCCGACTGACCGCTAACGAAAAGCGTCATTGCCAGCCCTGCAATTGATATAGGGATAGGAGCATCCCGCCCTCCTGCCCGGTCAGTGCTTGTCGGGATAACCCGCCAGCCAGTCCAAGGTTCCCCCGTGCCTCTCGGAGGCCGGTGCCCGTTCACCACCCTGTGAACCGGCGATTTTCTGATCAGGATTGCTTTTTCTTATTCGAGATGATCTTCTCGCGTTTGCTGTCCACACCCGGACCATGCGCGGGAGACTTGTCATGCGCCGTATCCTCGCCCTCGCCCTCGTGGCGATCGCCCTGAATTTTTCCACTACTGCCCAGAGCGCACAGGCAGCGCCTCCTGCCCTGGAAGCCGCTATCGACGCCTTCGCGCGCTCTGTGCTCGACGAGCAGCAGGCGCCCGGCCTGTCCATCGGCATCGCGCGCGGGGGCGAAACGCTCCTCATCCGCGGCTATGGCCTTGCCAATCTGGAGCATCAGGTACCGGCCACCGGCGACACGGTGTTCCGCATCGGATCCGTCACCAAGCAGTTTACCGCCGCAGCCATCCTTCTTCTGGCCGAGGACGGCAGGCTGGGCCTCGACGATACGCTCGATCAGTATTTCCCCGATTTTCCGCGCGGCAGCGAGGTGACCATCCGTCATCTGCTCCAGCACACATCCGGCATCAGCAATTACACCTCGCTTAACGGCTTCATGCAGGGCACGGCCCCGCTCGAGCACGATGCCGCGCGGATGGTCGCCTACATCGCCAGTGCCGATCCGCTCTATGACTTCGATCCGGGTACGGGCTGGAGTTACAGCAATTCGGGCTACATGTTCCTCGACTACATCGCGGAACAGGCAGCCGGCCAGCCACTGGCGGATTTCCTGAAAGACCGCATTTTCGACCCGCTGGGCATGAACGATACCCGGATGGATGACGCCTCTGAGATCGTGCCGGGCCGGGCACAGGGATATGATGCAGCGCCGGACAGCCCGTACGGTTTCACCAACGCAAGCTATCTCTCCCTTTCAGTCGCTGCGGGCGCCGGAGCCATACGCTCGACGCCGCGCGATCTCATTGTCTGGATGCAGGCCCTGCTGGGAGGCGATGTCGTGTCTGCCGACAGTCTGGCCATGATGCTCGAACCGGCACGGCTGACTGATGGCAGCCTTGCCAGCGCATTCCTGGTCGATCCGCATCCGGCGCTGGCTGGAATGGATTACGGCTTTGGCATCATGACAGGCGAGCGCCACGGACGGCGCTTCATCGGCCATGGCGGATCGATCAACGGCTTCAACGCCTCGCTCATCCACTATCCGGACGAAGACACCACCATCGTGCTGCTGGTGAACACGATCGGGCCGGCAGCGCGCGGGGCTCCCGTCATTGCCGAAGCCGTCTTTGAGGCCCTCGCCGGACAGACGGCGCAATAGCGCCCCTCCCCCTGCCCTGACAGCCCCCCGAACGGAGATGCCCCAATGACACGCTGGCGCACCATGTTTCTGGCCGGATCGGCCTGCCTTCTGGCGCTGACGACACCTGTCCAGATATCCGTCTGGGCGCAGCCCGGCGGCGCGGTTCCGCCCGCATTCGATGCAGAGGCTATAGGCACGCTGCCCGCCTTCATCGACGGGGTGATGGTACAACAGATCGCCTCGCGGGAGGTCTCCGGAGCGCTGGTGACCGTTGTCCATCAGGGCGAGATCGTGCTGAGCCGCGGATACGGGTTCGCCGACGTGGAAAACCGCATTCCGGTTGACGGCCAGAGCACGCTCTTCCGGCCCGGTTCGATCTCGAAAATGTTCACCTGGATCGCCTTGATGCAGCTCATCGAGCAGGGCCGGGTGTCGCTTGATGATGATGTGCACGATCATATCGACTTCACCATCGAACCGTTTGACGGCCAGCCGATCACCGTGCGCGACCTGTTCCGTCACACACCGGGCATGAGCGATGTCGGTGGCTTCACCACCGAGAATGTTGACGACCTCGTAGATCATGCCGAATGGACGCGGAACAACATACCTTTGCGGGTTACCGCACCGGGCGTCGAAGTGGCCTATTCCAACTGGGGCACATCGCTCGCGGGCTATATCGTCGAGCAGGTCTCTGGCGAGCATTTTGCCGACTATGTGGAGAACCACATCTTCACGCCGCTCGGCATGAATTCTTCGACCTTCCGCGAGCCCCTCCCCGATGCTCTCGCTAACCACATCGCGCTTGGTCACGATCTTGAGGAGGGTCGCTATACCGCCCGCCGGTTCGACTACTACTCCATGGTGATGCCCGCAGGCTCGGCAACCGTCAGCGGACCGGACATGGCGCGTTTCATGATGGCGATGCTCAATGGCGGCGCGCTGGATGGCGTACGTATCCTCTCGGAGGAATCCGTGGCGCTGCTGGAAACCAATTCCATCGCCAATGCGCCGCACCTGCCGGGCATGGCGCACGGCTATCTGGTCTACCGCGAGGAGGGCCCGCGCCTGATCGGCCATGCCGGAGCCATGCGCGATTTCCGCTCCAACATGATCCTGTCGCCCGAAACCGGCACCGGCGTTTTCCTCTCGATCGTAGCGGCACCGGCCGGACGTCCGGCGCAAGGCGAGCTGAGCGCCGCGATCACCGGGCGGCTCTTCCCGCAAGCGCCTGCGCCACGCTGGAGCGATACCCCTCAGGCCGAACAGTTCGCAGGACGCTATCTCGTCAATCGCCGCGATTATACCCGTGAGCCGCACCCCATGCTGCACGCGGTGGTCAGGGCAGCGGGCCCGAACGCCATCACGATCGAGTCGCTCGGGCAGACGCTCTACTTCGAACAGATCGGACCGGGTCTTTTCGAGCAGGTGACAGGGCTGCGCGAAGGCGGCCCCTTTGACCGGGTGGAGTTCTACGGCGAGGCCAACGCCCTGCGCCTGTCATTTGCCAGCCAGCCCTTCATGAACTGGCACCGGGTGGACGCAGAGCCGGACAGCGAAGACTAGGCCCGGACGGCCTCACCGCCACGCACGTCTCCGCCAACCTGGTCCGGGTCGAAATCATCGGTAAGCAGCGCCTCGCGGATCACCGGTCCGGCCGCTTCGATCTCGTCCATCTCGGCCGGAGTGAGCACACCCGAGGCAACCGCCTCCTCGGGTGAGCAGCCTGCCGATCTGACCTTCTCCAGCAGTTCGTCGCGCCGGATCACGGCGTGGTAGGCACGCTGCAGTATCGCGAGGGGCGCCTGCCCCTCGCCGATATGGACGCCTCTGACCAGCCTGGTCCGCGCGCCGCCCGGTTGCAGCAGGCATTGCGCCGCTGCGTTCATCAGCGCGTCCGAAGGAGGGCGTCTGTGCTGGCCCACCGGGCAGAGAATGAACCGCAGAAGGATGCGCCAGTGCAGGCCGGGGAAATGCCGGATTATGGCGCGCAGGCGCTGCTGGATGCGCCACAGGCCATCTTCGAAACACCAGTCCAGCAAGGGCTTGTCAGCCGCCTGGCGTCCATCGTCCTCAAACCGCTTGAGCACGGCCGACAGTAGATAGATTTCGGAGAAGATATCCCCCAGCCGCCCGGAGAGCGCCTCCTTGCGCTTCAGCGCTCCGCCGAGCACACCCAGCGCCATCTCCGACACCACGGCAAAGCGAACCGAAGCGTGCGTCAGCTTCCGGTAATAGGGCGCCAGCTCACCCGCGCCATCGGGGGCACCGGCAAACCGGCCAAAGGTCAGGCCGTGGACAAATGCCCGGCTGAAGTTGGAGATATCGTGGCCGATATGGCCAAACAGCGCCTTGTCGAACGCGTTCAGCCCTTCTTCCTTGTCCGGATTCTGCACCGCCTGCATCTCGTCGAGCAGATAGGGGTGGCAGCGTATCGCGCCCTGACCGAAAATGATCAGGCTACGCGTGAGGATGTTCGCGCCTTCCACCGTAATCGCCACGGGGATGGACTTGTAGGCCGTGGCCAGATAATTGCGCGGTCCCTCCATGATGGCCTTGCCGCCATGAATGTCCATCGCGTCGTTGATGGTCTGCCGCAGGCGCTCGGTGGCGTGGTATTTCATGATCGCTGACACGACTGCCGGCTTTTCGCCCGCGTCGATGCCCGCACTGGTCAGCCGCCGGCCAGCGTCGACGAGATAGGCTGACGCAGCGATCCTTGCCAGCGGCTCGCGGACCCCCTCGAAATTGCCAATTGCCAGGCCGAACTGCTCGCGGACCCGCGCATAGGCGCCGGCCGAATGTGCTGCCACCGCGGCGCCGGCGCAGCTCATCGACGGCAGGGAGATACCCCGCCCCGCAGCCAGCGCCCCCATCAGCATCCGCCAGCCCTTGCCGATCTGCTCGCGGCCGCCGAGCACCTGTGTCAATGGCACGAACACGTCCTCGCCGCGCACCGGACCGTTCAGAAAGGCCAGTCCTGCAGGCATATGCCGCCGGCCCGTATCCAGACCCGGCGTATCGGCGGGCACCAGCGCCACCGTGATGCCCAGCTCCTCCTCGCCTCCCAGAAGCCGGTCCGGATCATTCAGCTTGAAGGCCAGCCCCACGATCGTCGCCACAGGCGCGAGCGTGATGTAGCGCTTGTCACAATTGATCTGGATGCCCAGCACGCTCTGGCCATCCACTTCACGCCGCACGACCACCTCGGTATCGCGCATCGCCGACGCATCAGACCCCGCCTCGATCCCGGTCAGCGCAAAGCACGGGATTTCATCGCCGCGCGCCAGACGCGGAAGATAATGGGTCTTCTGGTCATCGGTGCCGTAGAGCATCAGCAACTCGCCGGGCCCGAGCGAGTTGGGCACCATCACCGTCACAGCTGCAGTGATCGACCGGGTGCCGATGGTGCGGACAGCCTCGGAATGGGCAAATGCCGAGAAGCCCTTCCCGCCATACTCGCGCGGAATGATCATCGCGAAAAAGCCTTCGCGCACCATGAAATCCCAGACCGGCCGCGGCAGGTCCTTCGTTTCGTGCTCGATCTCCCAGTCATCCAGCATTGCGCACAGCGCCTTCACCGGACCGTCGAGGAAGCTCGCCTCCGCTTCGGTCAGTGCCCCGGTTTCCAGCGCGCGCAAGTACGCCCAGTCCGGCTTGCCTGACATGATTTCACGGTCCCACCAGACCGTGCCGGCCTCGATGGCTTCTGCTTCGGTTGCCGACATGGGCGGAAGAAGCCCGCCATACCAGCGCATGAATGGCTTGCTGATCAGGTTGCGGCGCCAGCTTCGCATGATTGTCACCCCTTGCCGTGTGCGTTGCCTGCTGCCGGATTGCAGCATGATCAGGCAGGCTATCTGCCGGTAACGGGCAGGCCGCAGGGGAGTTGCAACATAGCTGTCAGGCGAAAAGTTGCGCCTCGTCGTCGCCCGCGCGGTCATGACGTACCGGCGCAAGCGAGGCCACGACCGCAAGCGAGGCGATATTCTCGCCGCGATCCTGGCGGACCACGCATTCGGTTATGTCCACACCGTCAAAGCCAGCTCTTGCCAGAAGTGCGGCCAGATATCCGCGCCCGTGCGCGAAGCGGCGGCTCTCGCGAAGGACGACCTCGTCGTCATCACCCCCAGCTTCCACAGTGAACGCAAGAACCCCGCCGGCCTTAAGTGCCGACCGGCACCAGCCGATAACGCCCTCCAGCGCGCCGATATACGCAAACACGTCCGCCGCGACGATCAGATCGTAGCGCTCGGGGCCAGCCTCCAGACGGGCAATATCGCGCTTTTGGAGCGCATCATAGATGCCTTTTGCCCGCGCCTCGGCCAGCATGCGCGCGGAAATGTCCATCCCTTCCAGCCGTCCCGCGAAGGCGCGGATCGCCTCACCCATGAGCCCCGTCCCGCAGCCCAGATCCAGAACGTCCTGCGCAGCCGTGAAGCCGCTGGCGGCGATGCGCTGCATCAGGATTTCCGGGCCGCGATAGCCAAGGCCATTCACCAGCGCCGCATCGAAACGCGGCGCATACTGGTCAAACAGCAACTCCACAAAGGCGGGCGGCATGGACTCCACGAGCGGGGTCGCGCGTGCCAGATCGCGTTTCAGGCTGGCGCCGCATGCATCTTCCGGATCGAGCGCCACAGCCCGGTCCCAGGCCGATGCCGCCGCCTCGATCTGCCCTGCCATTTCCTGAAACTCGCCCAGCCGGAACCACCCGGCAGCCCAGCCCGGTACCAGCTCCAACGCACCAGCGAGTACCTCGATCGCGGCCTCGACATCGCCGCGGGCGGCAAACTGCTCGGCATAATCGGCGCGCCGGTCAGCAGCCGGGTCACCGGAGGAAAACCGCAGCGCGGCCATCTGTGTCATCTTTCCAAGAGGCCCGCTCATTTTCCTGCGATCAGGTCACGCGGCGGGCGGCACGCTGCACCCGGCGGATGGTGCCGCTGCATCAGCGCTGCGATAGCCAGACTGCCGCCCTGCTGTCAATCGCGCCGGCACGCCGGATGGGGATGGACGCGAAGCAAGCCAGGACGCTAGTTTCTCGTCAGGAATGCCGGGGCCCTGCCAGACGATTCCCCGGTCTTCCCTTCCGGCCTTCCCGGCGCCGGAGCGACATTCGAAGACAGGCTGCACCCGGCGGACAGGCCCGCTCGGACTGTAGATGCCTGACCAGTCAAAGCCGGGGGGCCGACATGAACACCTCAAACCCACGCCAGGGCCTGCTGCCCGGCAGCAGCAGTGACGATGACCTGCCGCCAACGCCCGATCCGCTGACGATGGCAGTGCGCGCCGATGTGCTGGGCGAAACGCCCGGCTCCATGGCCCGCGCCGTGCTGGAACGTCAGGCACAGCTCATCCAGTCTGACGTCGCTCACCGCAACTGGCAGATCGCCCGCGAGGCAGCCGGTGCCGCGCTGATGATCCTGGCCGCTGTATCCGCCTTCGTGGCAGTGGTGGTTGTGGGAACGGTGCTCTGGAGCGCCACCCAGTACCGGGGCCTGACCATCCAGCCCTTCTCAGTGCCGCCTGCTCTTGAGGAACGTGGCCTTACCGGCGCGGCTGTCGCCTCGCGCGTTCTGGACCGTCTGGCCGAAATGCAGATGACCACCCAGTCCATGCGGGCCGCCAACACCTATGCTGATAGCTGGGGAGATGAAGTGGCGGTGGAAATCCCGCAAACCGGCGTCTCGGCCGGCGAGCTGTGGCGCTTCCTGCGCTCATGGCTCGGCGAGGAAATCCGCATCACCGGCGAGCTCGTGGAAGATGGTGACGGCTACCGCGTCACGGCGCGCGCGGGCGGCCAGCCCGCCCGCGTGATCATGGCAGAAACCGGTGATATCTATGCCGCGCTGGACGAGGCAGCGGACGCGATTTTCGCCCAGACCCAGCCCTATCGTTATGCGGTCTACCTGATGGACTCAGATCGCCGGGAAGACGCGCTGGAAGCCTTTGAGCGGCTGATGGCAACCGGATCCCCCACCGACCGGCGCTGGGCGGCTGCGGGGCTTGTCGGCGCGCTGATGGATGCTGGCGACCTGGCGCGCGCTGCCAGCGTTGGCGAAGGCGCGCTGGACCTCTACGGCGAATTTGGCCTGATCCATGCCAACCTGTTCCAGGTTTCCGAGATGCAGGGACAACCCGGCCGTGCCCTGCATCATCTACAGCTAGCCACCCGGCATCTGCGTGGCGGCGACGAATACAATGCCGAGCAGCGCGACGCCATGCTGGCCTCGCTGGAAGCCGAGTTGCTCATCCGGACGCTCGACTACAGGCAGGCGGCGGGCTTCCTGGAGCAGGCCATCCGGCGCTGGCCGGACATGGCCGATCACCTTCGCTGGCAGCTCGCCTACGCACATTCCTCAAGCTATGACATCGCAGCGGCACAAGCGGTCTTCGCGCGTCTGCCGGACTATGAGCCGATGCCCGGATGGCCGGCCAGTGAAGAGTTTGCTCTCGACAATGCCCTGCAGCTGGATGACCGGCCCGTCTGGCAGGCGCAATGGCAGCGGGCGCAGGCGGTGATCGAGACCCTGCCCGACGACTTTCGCGAAGCCATAGCCCTGCAGCGTTATCCGGTCGTGGCCTACGCGTTTGCGCGCGCCGGAGATACGAGTAGCGCGCGCGCGTTGCTGGAAGGCCTGCCGGAGGGCAATTACTACGTCGATCTGATACGCGCCTATGTCGACGGCATGGCTGGCGACCCATCGGTCAATGCGCGCTTCGAAGCGCTGATCGAGGCGGCGCCGGAACTTGCCTACGGGGAATTTTTCTGGAGTGAGGTGCGCCATAGCCGGAACGACACCAGCGCCGCCCTGAACCTGCTCGCCCGGACGCACCGCAAAGCCCCTGGCTGGGCCGACCCGCTGAAGGTCTGGGGAGACATCCTGGCAGCCAATGGCCAGCATCGCGCGGCGATCCAGCGCTACCGCCAGGCCGCCAGCCGCGCGCCGCGCTGGGGCGGGCTCCACCTGGCCTGGGGCGAGGCGGAAGAAACGCGCGGGCGCAGCCGTCAGGCGCTGGATCTGTACCGGCAGGCCGCCGCGATGGACTTGAGCGCGGCTGACCGCCAGCGGCTAGAGGCACGCATCAACGCACTTTCCGGCAGTTGATGGCTGAAACGCCGGGCGAGCGCCAGCGAGACCCGGGGCCTCTCCCCGCCTCTCCTGCAACAGGTCCCGGATAACCCTGACGGGCCTCCGGGAGTTCAATAGTGTTTTCGGCTAGAGGATACCCGGCAGGTTCAGCCCGTGCTCGCGCGCGCAGTCAGTGGCGATGTCATAGCCCGCATCGGCGTGGCGCATGACGCCGGTCGCGGGATCGTTCCACAGCACGCGCTCGAGGCGCCGGTCCGCATCCGCGCTGCCATCACAGCAGATCACCATGCCCGAATGCTGGGAGAAGCCCATGCCGACCCCGCCGCCATGATGCAGGCTGACCCAGGTCGCGCCCGAAGCGGTGTTCAATAGCGCATTGAGCAGCGGCCAGTCGGAGACGGCATCGGAGCCATCTTTCATCGCTTCGGTTTCGCGGTTCGGCGAGGCGACCGAGCCGCTATCGAGATGATCGCGCCCGATCACGACAGGGGCTTTCAGCTCGCCGGACCGTACCATCTCGTTGAAAGCGAGCCCCGCCTTGTGCCGGTCGCCGAGACCGATCCAGCAAATGCGCGCCGGCAGGCCCTGAAACGCGATGCGTTCCGCTGCCATGTCGAGCCAGCGGTGCAGATGGGCGTTCTCGGGGAACAGCTCTTTCATCTTCGCATCGGTCTTGTGGATGTCTTCGGGATCACCCGACAGCGCGCACCAGCGGAACGGGCCGATACCCCGGCAGAAGAGCGGGCGGATATAGGCGGGCACGAAACCGGGAAAGGCAAAGGCATTCTCCAGCCCTTCGTCCAGCGCGACCTGACGGATATTGTTGCCGTAATCGAGCGTTGGCACGCCCGCTTCATGGAAGGCGACCATCGCCGCGACTTGCGTCTTCATGCTGGCGCGCGCGGCGCGCTCCACCGCCTTCGGATCGGTTTCCTGTCTTGAGCGCCAGTCGGCGACGCTCCAGCCCTGCGGCAGATAGCCGTGCAGCGGATCATGCGCGCTCGTCTGGTCGGTAACGATATCGGGCCGGACCCGGCCAGCCTTCATGCGCTTTACCAGCTCCGGGAAGATGTCCGCGGCATTGCCAACAAGGCCCACCGACTTCGCCTCTCCGGCGGCCGTCCAGCGGGCGATTGTCTCCAGCGCCTCATCGAGGTCATGCGCTTTTTCGTCGAGATACTTTGTACGTATACGGAAATCGATCCGCGTCTCGTCGCACTCGACGGCGAGGCAGGACGCCCCGGCGAAGACCGCCGCGAGTGGCTGCGCCCCGCCCATGCCGCCAAGGCCCGCGGTGAGGATCCATTTGCCGGTCAGGTCACCGCCATAATGCTGGCGCCCGGCCTCGGCGAAGGTCTCGTACGTGCCCTGCACGATGCCTTGTGTGCCGATATAGATCCACGAGCCGGCCGTCATCTGGCCGTACATCATCAGGCCGAGCTTATCGAGCGCGTTGAAATGCTCCCAGTTGGCCCAGTGCGGCACCAGGTTGGAATTGGCGATCAGCACGCGCGGCGCATCGGCATGGGTGCGGAACACCCCGACCGGCTTGCCGGACTGCACCAGCAGCGTCTCATCCTCATTGAGGTCTTTGAGCGCCGCGACGATACCGTCAAACGCCTCCCAGTTGCGCGCCGCCCGGCCGATCCCGCCATAGACCACCAGCTCGTGCGGGTTCTCGGCGACATCCGGGTGCAGATTGTTCATCAGCATGCGCAGCGGCGCTTCGGTCATCCAGCTCTTTGCGTTGAGCGTGGTGCCGGTGGGCGGATAGATATCCCGCGCATTGCGCCGTGTGCCGGTCATGATGTCACCTTCAGATCTGGCGCCAGCGCTTCGAGCCGGTGCAGGATTTGGGAAAGCAGGGCGCGCAAGTTCGCGGCCCTCTTCTCGTCATAGGCAAAGGGCGCAGCCTCGGTTTGCAGATAGGCTGACTGGGCCAGCTCCATCTGGATCGCGTGAACGCCGTTTGAAGGCTGGCCGTAATGGCGCGTTGTCCACCCACCCTTGAACCGGCCATTCAGAACGTGGCTGTAGCGCGCTGATTTCGATGCGATTTCCACCGCTGCTTCAGACAGAGATTCAGCGCAACTCGTCCCGTCCGCCGTACCGATGCACAAATCTGGCAGCGTGCCATCAAACAGGAACGGAATGCGCGAACGGATCGAGTGCGCATCATAGAGAATGGCCACGCCGAAGCGCGCCTTGGCCGCCTCCAGCGCCGCGCGGACGGCGGCGTGGTAGGGTGCGTGATACGCCGCCACACGCGCTTCTATCTCGTCCGTTGTGGGCGGCTCGGCCCAGATAGGTTCACCGTCAAAATCGGTGGTGGCGACGAGCCCGGTCGTGTTCTGGCCGGGATAGAGGCTCGCCCCGTCGGGCGGACGGTTCGGGTCGACCACGTAGCGGTGGAAGTTGGCCACCACCATGGCCGCTCCGGGGAGCAGCCCGTCATAAAGCCGATCCACATGCCAGTCCGTATCGGCAAGCGCCGCCCCGCGCGCATTCAGCCGTGCGCGGATGTCATCGGGCAGCCAGGTGCCGGCATGCGGCACGGCGATGACGACAGGGCTGGTGCCCTCCTTGACGCTGACAGGCTTCACGGCGCGATCTCCAGCCCCGCTGCGCGGATCAGCGCGCCGGAGCGCACCAGTTCGGCGGCGCGCTCGATATCGCCCGCCATATAGCGGTCAGCTTCCAGCACCGGCACAGCCGCACGTAACGTCTCAATCGCCGCGAGAAGTTTAGGGGAGGTCTGCAGCGGCGCGCGGAAGGCGATGCCCTGCGCCGCGCTCATCGCCTCGACGGCGAGGATGCGCGCCAGGTTGGCATTCATGCGCGTAAGGCGCACGGCGGCGTGGGCCGCCATTGATACATGGTCTTCCTGATTGGCGGAGGTGGGCGTGGAATCGGTCGAGCACGGATTGGCGAGATGCTTGTTCTCGCTCATCAGCGCAGCGGTCGTGACCTCGGCGATCATGTAGCCGGAATTCAGCCCCGGCGCGGGGGTGAGGAAGGGCGGCAGATCGTGATTGAGGTTCGGATCGACCAGAAGCGCGATGCGCCGCTGGGCAATCGCGCCTACTTCGGCAATCGCGAGCGCTATCATGTCGGCGGCAAACGCCACCGGCTCGGCGTGGAAATTACCGCCTGAAACGATGACATCATCCAGCACCAGCGGATTGTCGGTGACGGCATTGGCTTCGATCTCCAGTGTCGCACCCGCCTGGCGAAGCAGATCCAGCGCCGCGCCCGCCACCTGTGGCTGGCAGCGTATGCAGTACGGGTCCTGTACGCGCACATCATCCTCGCGATGGCTGTCGCGTATCTGCGACCCGTCCATCAGCGCACGCATGCGGTCCGCCACCTCGATCTGCCCGCGATGCCCCCGCAGCGCATGGATCTGCGGGTGCAGGGGCGCGGTGGAGCCCATCGCCGCATCGGTGGAGAGGCAGGAGGTGAGCACGGCATTCGCCGTCATCCGCAGAGCGTCAAACAGCCCTGCCAGCGCCATGGCGGTGGAGAATTGCGTGCCGTTGATGAGGGCAAGGCCCTCCTTGGCTTCCAGCACGATGGGTTTGAGGCCTGCCGCCGCCAATGCCTGTCTGCCGGGCAGGCGTTTGCCGGCATGGAGGGCCTCGCCTTCGCCGATCATCACGGCGGCCATGTGCGCGAGCGGGGCGAGATCACCCGACGCGCCGACCGAGCCCTGCAAGGGGATGACGGGCGCGACGCCGCGCTCCAGCATGGCTTCGATGAGGGCAATAAGCTCCCAGCGCACGCCCGACGCGCCGCGCCCCAGGCTTAAAAGCTTCAACGCCATCATCAGGCGCACGACAGCGGCGCCGGTCTCGTCGCCGACACCGCAGCAATGGGAGAGGATGAGATTGCGCTGCAGCGTGCGTGTATCGCCCGCAGCGATCTTCACATGGGCGAGCTTTCCAAAGCCGGTATTGACGCCATAGACGGCCGTCCCGCCCTGCGCTGCCTCCGCCACGCGGGCGGCAGAGGCTTCCACGCCGTCGCGCGCAGATGGATCAAGCCGGGCCGGAATGCCCTCGCGCCAGATACGTTCCAGATCAGCGAGGCGGACCGAGCCGGGAATGAGCGTCAGCATGGTTGGCCTCCGAAAATGCGTTGGTGAAGCGGGTTGAAACCGATGCGCCCGGCGAGCTCCGCAGGCGCTTCCGCATTCCAGATGGCAAGGTCCGCGCGCTTATCCACCGCGATCACGCCCCGGTCATTGAGACCCAGCGCCTTCGCCGCGTTCAGCGTCACACCCCGTAACGCCTCATCCGGCGTCAGGCGGAACAGCGTGCAGCCCATATTCATGGCGAGCAGGAGCGAGGTCAGCGGCGAGGAGCCGGGATTGCAGTCCGTCGCCAGCGCCATCGGCACGCCCTGCTCCCGCAGAGCCGCGATGGGCGGCAGCTTGGTCTCGCGCAGGAAGTAGAAGGCGCCGGGCAGCAGCACGGCGACCATGCCGGCCTTCGCCATGGCCTTTGTGTCGTCCTCATCGGCGTATTCGAGATGATCGGCCGACAGCGCGCCATAGCGCGCGGCGAGTTGTGTGCCGCCCTGCTGGGAGAGTTGTTCTGCATGCAGCTTCACCGGCAGGCCCAGCGCCCTGGCCTCAGTGAATACACGCTCGATCTGGTCCGCGCTGAAGGCGATATTCTCGCAGAACCCGTCCACCGCATCGGCGAGGCCCTCGGCGTGCGCAGCGCGCAGCGCTGGCAGGCACACCTCATCGAGATACGTGTCCGCCCGCCCCTTGTATTCCGCCGGAATGGCGTGTGCGCCAAGGAAGCTGGTGCGGATGGTGACGGGGCGTTCACGCGCCAGCGCGCGGGCTACGCGCAGCATGGAAAGCTCGGTGTCGATATCGAGGCCATAGCCGGACTTTATCTCTACCGTTGAAACCCCTTCGGCCAGCAGCGCATCAAGGCGAGGCAGCGCCTGGCTGAGCAATTGCGCGTCGCTCGCCCCGCGCGTCGCCGTGACGGTGGAGACGATGCCGCCGCCTGCCCGCGCGATCTCCTCATAGCTCGCGCCCTCAAGGCGCAGCTCGAACTCGCGCGTGCGGTTGCCGCCATGGACCAGGTGGGTGTGGCAGTCGATGAGCGCTGGCGTCACCAGACGCCCTCCCAGATCACGCGTGGAAGCGTTTCGATACGCGCCCGGCAGATCGCTCTGAAGCCCTGCCCACGCAATGCGTTCGCCCTCGATGACGATCGCGCCGGGGCCGTTCACCGGCTCTGCCGTCATGGCCAGTCTTGCGCCTGTCAGCACCTGGGTGCGGGCGTGTTCCACCTTGATTCCTCCTGCGAGCCGGCCCATTAAGTATAGACTTATTATGCGAGTCAACGGAGCGGGCATGAGCGTCATTCACGCGGGCGAAGCACTTCTGGAAACCGGCTGGGCGCGCGATGTCCGCGTGGTGCTGGAGGGTGGCCGCATTGCCTCAGTGGAGACCGGCGCCACCCCTCGGAGCGGCGATTACCGCACCGGCATGCTGCTGCCCGCACCGGCAAACCTGCATTCGCACGCCTTCCAGCGGGCGATGGCGGGCCTGACCGAGCGGCGCGGCGCCGACCCGTCGGACAATTTCTGGACCTGGCGCAAGGCGATGTACGCCTTTCTGGATGCCCTCACGCCTGATGATGTGGAGGCCATCGCTGCCTTCGTGCAGATGGAAATGCTCGAGGCCGGCTACGCGGCCAATGTGGAGTTCCACTATCTCCACCACGGCCCGGATGGCTCTGCCTATGACAATCTAGGCGAGATGAGCCACCGCATCGCCGCTGCCGCTGGCCAGACCGGGATCGGCCTCACCCTGCTTCCGGTGCTCTACCAGCAGGGCGGATGCGATGGCCGCCCACTGGGCGCGGGCCAAATCCGTTTCGGCAATGACATCAGCCGGTTTGAACGCCTTGTTGAATCGGCGGGCGAAGCCTTGAAGCCCCTGTCCGCCGATACTAGGCTCGGCATTTCCGCGCATTCGCTGCGCGCGGTCAGCCGCGAGGGGCTGGCCGCCTGTATCGCGCTTGCGCCCGGTGCGCCGCTGCACATGCACCTGGCCGAGCAGACCGGCGAGGTGGAGGAAGTGCTGGCGGCTTATGGCGCACGGCCCGCCGAATGGCTGCTGGCCAATGCCGATGTGGATGCGCGCTGGTGCCTCATCCACTGCACGCAGATGACAGACGCCGAGACACGTGCCCTCGCCCGCACCGGCACGGTGGCGGGGCTGTGCCCGATCACCGAAGGCAATCTGGGCGACGGCATTTTCAACGGCACGACATGGCTGGAAGCCGGTGGCCGGTTCGGTGTCGGGTCGGACAGTAATGTGCGCATCTCCCTGTCAGAGGAATTGCGCCAGCTGGAATACTCCCAGCGCCTGCGCGACCGCAGCCGGGCGGCGCTCGCCACACGCGAGAAATCCGCCGGACGGGTCTTGCTGGAAGGCGTATCCAGAGGCGGGGCGCAGGCCGCAGGACGCGAGGCGGGCGCAATCGCTGCGGGGAAACTGGCAGACCTCATGGCGCTCGATACCGCCCACATCACGCTGGAGGGGCGCGCGGGCGATCTTGCCATCGATAGCTGGGTGTTCGCGGGCGATGACAACATGGTCAGCGATGTCTGGGCCGCAGGCCGTCATCAGGTGCAAGGCGGCCGCCATATCGACCATGACGCGATTACCGAACGCTATCGCGCCGCGATCCGGCGTCTGGGAACGCGGCTGTGACCGGCAACGCCTATGCGTGGCAAAGCGTGCGGGCCGAGGCCCTGCGCCGCATCCGCACGCGCGAATGGCCACCGGGCGCGCTGATCCCCAAAGAGGCCGAGATAGCGGCGGAGCTGGGCTGCGCGCGCGCCACGGTGAACCGGGCGCTGCGTGATCTGGCGGAAGCGGGCTATCTCGACCGGCGGCGCAAGGGCGGCACACGGGTCACCGAGACGCCGGTGCGCCGCGCCGTGTTCGAGATAGCCATTATCCGCCATGAGGTGGAGCAGTCCGGCGCCAGCTATGGCTACACGCTGCTGGAAGACCGCACAGAGCGCCTGCCAGATGACCTCGCCGCCACGCTGGACCAGCCGCGCGGCACGCGCTGGCGGCGTGTCATTGCCCTGCACAGTGCAGGCAAGCGGCCCTTCTGTCTGGAGGATCGCTGGCTGAACCCGGATCTGGTGCCAAAGGAACGCGCAGACTTCACCGCCTCCAGCGCCAATGAATGGCTGGTCCGCAATGTGCCGTTCACGGGCGGCGAGCTCAGCTTTCAGGCCCGCAAGGCCGATACCGCCCTCGCCTCCCGGCTGGG
>ERZ869909.933-NODE-933-length-27195-cov-29.554945_pt1 | contig 27195 bp, 31 predicted proteins | sample MGYA00520892_ERZ869909 | MGnify/ENA primary metagenome ERZ869909 (study PRJEB32215, sample SAMEA104723947) | bioreactor metagenome | biome: bioreactor; feature: anaerobic bioreactor; material: water | place: China | collected 2015-03-12 ... | reverse complement strand
TGCGCGACACTCGATTAAGCATCCGACGACCATCCTCCGCACCGAACTAGCACTACGCCCCAAACCTCGAACGCGGTTCCTTCCGCGAGAATGATGTCCAGATAGGGTGCTGTTCTAATTTGAGCCTTATGCCCAGTGGCTGGCACATCCGATTCTGGGCTTGCGCGAGGGGTGCCAATTTAACAGGATGAGGTCTTCGCATTTGCCCCACCAGGAATCTTCATCCGGATGCACGACTCTCATCGCCGCCTGGCCTGGGGATTCCTGGCTGGCACAGCCGTTGGCATCTTAGGTGGCCTGATTGGTCTTGGCGGTGCAGAGTTCAGGCTTCCCCTTCTCATCAGTGGTTTTGGATTTGGCGGCTTGGAGGCCGTCATCATCAATAAGGCCATGAGCCTGGTGGTGGTGGGATCAGCGCTACCGTTCCGAATGGGAACCGTGCCATTCTCCGACATCGCAGCGCACTGGCATATCATCGCCAACCTTCTGGCTGGCAGTCTCATCGGCGCGTGGGTCGGTGCGGGATGGGCAATGCGGTTATCTTCACAGGCCCTTCACCGTGTGATTGCGGTTATGCTGATGTTCATCGCCGCTGTTTTGATGTTCGGGCATGATACGTCGTTCCATGGCGCCGTGCTGACTGGCATCGCGCAGGGCGTTGTCGGCGTGATAGCTGAATTTGCCATTGGCGTTGTCGCATCTCTGCTCGGCGTGGCTGGTGGTGAACTTCTCATTCCCACGCTGATCTTACTTTTCGGCGTTGAGGTGAAGCTGGCGGGAAGTCTGTCTCTGGCTGTCAGCTTGCCCACTATGCTTGTGGGATTTGCACGCTACACGCAGGACCGAAGCTTTGCCGTTCTTGGGAAGAACCTGAGATTTGTGCTGACGATGGCAGCGGGATCGCTTTTGGGGGCCTTTCTAGGCGGACAGCTTCTCGGGGTTGCGCCTTCGGGCGTCCTTATTCCCTTGTTGGTCGCAATTCTCATTATTTCAGCAGTAAAGGTTTGGCGTCATCGCTGACCGATTTCGAGCCAGGCAGCGAGGCTCGACTCCTGTAGTGAAGTTGGCACACCCCTGGTTATGTCAGGCTCAGATTAGAACAGCACCCCAGATAGCTCGGTCTTGGGCTCAGCATCCCTTGTCCATACTGAATTGCCATCTCTTGATTTCCGTTCGCTTTTTGTTCTACATGGGGCTGCGGTCAAGAAGGAGATTTCAATGCGCAGGAAGGGTGAACTCAGCAAGGGGGAAATCGACGCAAGATGGCCACATCAGGTAGCGTTGCCCGAACGCTTATCGTGCCGCGAACACTGGCGTCCACAATATGAATTTTGCGACCCGCTTGACGTTTCACCACGCGGCCATTGCTTTGTGCGCGACGGGGAATGGTGGAACGTTCGCTGTTTTGCACGCCTGGAGGATGCCGAGCGGTTTATGGCCGGATTCGGCGGGGAATACATGACGCCAGCCACGCGGCCGCGTCACTGATCCAAACATTGGGTAAGCGAATACCCTAAAATTTAAGAGCCACCCGATACGATATCATCACGGACCAAAGGCATCTTCTCAGGCTACTGAGGAGATCGTCTGTGTACCCAATCCTTCTCGTGCTGGTGGCCATAGGTACCTTCTGGGGAGCCCATAGGGTCTTCCCACAAGCCGAGCCAGAAACCATTATTAAGTACGTCGATGGCAGGGGGCGTCCGGTCGACGAACAGACTGCGCTTGATTACCTAAGCCGCAACCCTCCCGCACCACCCCCACGCCCCGTTACAACAACTTCCAGAAGCTACACACCCTATGTCGCCCACCACACGCCCTCGTACTCTGACAGGGTTCACGTGCGCGGCTATTATCGGAAGGATGGCACATACGTTCGGCCGCACAGCCGTAGGCGGCCGCGTCGGTAGGTCCTAAACCGTGGCACGAAGGCAAAACCTCGTCGTCTTGCCGCGCGGAAGCTCACGTCGAGGGCGTGGTGTGCAGGGTATGCAGGTTTTACGCCTGCCTATCCTTCAACGTGGCCCGTCGGCTAGCGGGATTTGGCAACTGCCGGCTGGAGGTTTACCCGGCGTGAAAGCTCTTCGGCGCTTTCCTTCCGCTCGCTATAGCGGTCGACTAAGTAGGTCGCTCTATCCCTGGTAAGCAGCGTGAACTTCACCAGTTCCTCCATCACGTCCACCACGCGGTCGTAGTAGGCGGATGGCTTCATGCGGCCGTCGTCGTCGAATTCCAGGAAGGCCTTCGCCACCGACGACTGGTTGGGGATGGTGATCATCCGCATCCAGCGGCCGAGCACGCGCATCTGGTTCACGGCGTTGAACGATTGTGAGCCGCCGCTCACCTGCATCACCGCTAGGGTCTTGCCCTGCGTTGGACGCACCGCGCCGGCGGACAGCGGTATCCAGTCGATCATTGCCTTCATCACGCCGCTCATAGCGCCGTGGCGCTCCGGCGAACACCACACCTGGCCTTCTGACCACGTGGCCAGCTCGCGCAGCTCCTGCACCTTGGGGTGGGTTTCCGGCGCGTCATCCGGTAACGGCAGGCCGTGCGGATCGAAAATCTTCGTCTCCGCGCCAAAGTGTTCCAGCAGCCGCGCCGCCTCCATGACCAGGAACCGGCTATACGACCGCGCGCGCAGTGACCCGTAAAGGAGAAGAATGCGGGGCTTGTGTGCCGCCGCCGCGCCGAGCTTGTCACCTTCGGGAACATGCAGGTGCTCATGGACGACATTGTGCAGGTCGCCTGCGCCATTCTTGCTCATGGTCTTTTACTTTCCCGGCACCACTTCGCCGTCTTCCTTGGTGAAGGCACCGATGTTGGGATGGGGAAGGATATCGAGAACCACTTCAGATGGCCGACACAGCCTGACGCCAAGCGGCGTTACCACGATGGGCCTGTTGATGAGGATAGGGTGCTCCATCATAAAATCAATCAGTTCGCCGCCCGTCCACTTCGGATTGCCGAGGTCCAATTCGGCGAAGGGCGTGCCTTTCTCGCGCAACAGCGCGCGCGGGCTAATGCCCATGCGGGAAAGCAGTTCCACCAGCGTTTCGCGCGTTGGCGGCGCCTTCAGGTATTCGATGATCTCCGGTTCCTCGCCGCTTTGGCGGATTATCGCCAGGGTGTTGCGCGAGGTGCCGCAGTCGGGGTTGTGGTAGATAGTGATGCTCATGCTATTCCGCCGGTGCTGCCTGTTTCTGCGGCGTGGGCTGGAACAGCCAGATCGAAACCCCCAACGCCAGCATCGCCCCCGTCAACTGCCCGAGGATGAAGGCGCCGACGTCATCCGCGCGGATACCCGCAAAGGTGTCGGAGAAGGCTCGCGCGATGGTCACCGCCGGATTGGCAAACGACGTCGACGCCGTGAACCAGTACGCGGCGGTGATGAAGAGGCCGACATTGACCGCCACGGCTTTGGGCCGCGCCTGAAGTGTGCCGATGATGGTGAGGATGAGACCGAACGTGGCGACGCTTTCGGCAAGCCATTGGCCGGCGCCGCTACGCACCTTCGTGGCCGCCTGCACCAGCGGAAGGTCGAACATGGCGTGGGCAAGCACGACGCCGGCAATGCCACCCAAAATCTGTGCGAAAACGTACATTAGCGCCAACAGCGAGGTGATCTCGCCACGCATCCAAAACACCCCCGAAACGGCGGGATTGAAATGCGCGCCGGAAACTGGTCCCAGCATCGTAATCAGGACGACCAAGATGGCGCCGGTCGGCAACGTGTTCCCGAGCAGTGCCAGGGCATCGTTCCCGCCCGCGAGCTTGGCCCCCATGATGCCGGAGCCGATCACCGTGGCCAGCAACAGAGCCGTGCCGAGAAACTCGGAGAAAACACGTTGGGTGGTAGAGTAGGTCACCGTGCTTTACGCTCTCTCAGGCGTAACGTCGGTTTTGGTCTTGCCAATCTCATCCAGGCGCCGTTGCAGCGATAGCTTGTCTAGAGCAGCCAGCGGAAGACTGGTGAAAATGCCGATGCGGTTATTGAGCATCCTGTAGGTATCAGCGAAGGCTATAGCCTTTTCGCTGTCCGAGCCTTCGACCGCGGCCGGGTCCGGCACGCCCCAATGCGCGCTCATCGGCTGCCCCGGCCAGATGGGGCAGGTCTCGTTGGCGGCGTTGTCGCAAACCGTGAACACGAAATCCAGCTCCGGAGCGCCAGGCGCGGAGAACTCGTCCCAAGCCTTGGAGCGCAGCGTGGTCGTATCGTAGTTGAGCTGGTTTAACAGCTTGAGCGTCAGCGGGTGCACCTGTCCCTTGGGCATGCTGCCAGCACTGTAGCCTTTAAACTTGCCGGCGCCGAGGCGGTTGATGATTGCCTCGCCCATGATCGACCGGGCAGAATTGCCGGTGCACAAAAACAGCACATTAAGCGGTTGATTGGTCATTTAACTCCTCCCTTACAAACCCTACGCACTTTCTTGATAGCGGTGCCGCACAGCTCGGGCTGGCCTTGGCAGCAGTCCTCAGTGAGGAAGGTCAGCAGCTTCCGCATGCCGCCAAAGTGGACGGCGTAGCGGATGTAGCGGCCATCCCTGGTCGCGTGGATGAGGCCAGCGCGGTCAAGCTCCTTCAGATGGAAGGAGGCCGAGGTCGGGGTGGCGCCGATGGCATCTGCGATTTCACCAGCCGGCAAACCCGAGGGGCCTACCTTCACGAGCAGGCGGAATATGCCAAGCCGCTGGTCATGGGCCAGCGCCGCAAGGCGTATGACTGCGTCTCTCGTATCCATCTACGGATATTACAATGATTCTTGAAATATGCAATAGACAGCGTGCACGCGCTGCGTCGATCGGTTAGATCGTCGCTGTGCCGAATTGTCGTCGATGGAAAATCAAACTGTAACAGTGCTGGACACGCTACCGGCAAACTAGAACACCACCGAAGAGCCTCGATGTACTTCGAGTGTTTCGCCCTGCACCTTCGCAACCTCAAGACCTTCCTCGTGGACAAACAGGGCACAAACTACAGGCCATCGACGTGGTGGTGGCGAGATCCGCTTCGTAGCTGAGAGCGGTCGTCGGCGACGCGTCGCAACCAACCGCCTCTGTTCCACACCACACTTTCACCGGCAAAAAGCCGTGATCTGGTAAGTGAATCCGCTGGCGTCGTAATCGAAGCGCGGCGGGTCGGCTGAGCTTGAAACGGCTTTTTCCAGCAACAGGGTGCCGAAGCCGCGATGTGTGGGAGGTGCTGCCGGAGGACCGCCTTGTTCGTGCCAAGTGAAGGTGATCGTGGGCTCCTCGACACCGGCATTCAAGCTCCAGTGAACCGAGACTCTGCCGGACGGCGTAGTCAAAGCGCCGTATTGGGCCGCGTTGGTCGCCAACTCGTGGACGATGAGCGCGAACCCTTGCGCGACACCGGCCTTAAGGAAGACCGTAGGCCCCTCAACGGTGACGCGCGCGCCGAAGCTGTCGACAATACGGCCTACTATATGCTCGAGTTGGGCGCCGCCTCCCCCTTCCTCGAAGATGAGATCCTGAGCTTTGGCGAGCGAGTGCAAACGGGCGACGAATGCCTCGCTGCCGCCTCCTCCTTCGCGGAGGCTGGCTGTCGCGATGGAGACGATCACCGAGAGCAGGTTCTTGGTGCGGTGCTGCAATTCGCGGGCGAGCAGCTCATAGCGTACCAGCAGGGCGCGGGCTTCATATTGCCGGCGACGCGACCGCAAGGCGGTCACCGCCAGACTGACGAGCGTGGTCGGATGGAACGGCTGCTCCAGGAAACTGACGTTGCCGAAATTCTCCTGCAGGTCAGAGGCGGTGCGGTGGCGGCCCGGCGCATCCGAACGACCTGTGAGCATGATAATTGGGAAATCCGACCAAGCCGGCTGAGCTCGCATCAGTTGTCGGATTCCTTCGAGGACTACGGTCTCCGCTGCGGCTTCCTCGCTTATCACCGCAAAGCCCGCGCCGGAGTTGAGCTCGGCGATGAATTCGGATGGGTCGGCGCAGATTTTGACCGCGAACGCGGCCTCAGTGAGGAGGCGCGACGCTATTTCCGCGTTTCGCCTTCTTAACAAGACGAGCGCCCGTTCAGAGTCAGGGCCTCCAAACGGCATGGACCTAATCCGGCTTGACGAACGTTGGCACACCTCGAAGCACGCCTCGAAAGTTCTCCAGAACCGGCCCGACGCTGAGCCCGTCGCTGCTGATCCGGAACTCGCGAATGGAATCTTCGTGTTTGCCGGTTCTTTTCTTAACCACCGAGACCGCGCGACGTACACGTCCGTCAGCCTCGAAGTACCGCATCAAGATGACCGTATCGGCGAGGTACGTCACATCCACCGGGGTTTCCATCTCGCCGAACAGCCCATGTTGCGCAATCGTAAGGAACGTGCTCACGCCCCGCCGATTGAGAAACTGAAGGACTTCGTGCAGGTGGAGGACAAGCGAGCGTTCCTCCGGCATTGCCGCATAATAACCGTTGAGACTGTCGATCACGACGACCTTGACGCTGTTCTCGTCAACACACCGCCGAACCTCGTGCGAGAACTCGCCTGGAGAAAGCTCGGCTGCGTCCACCTGGCTGATCATGAGGCGCCCTTTACCTTGCCATTGCGCGAGGTCGATACCCATCGCTTTGGCTCGGCGGAACAGGAGGCTCATTTCCTCATCGAACACAAACATGCAAACTTTCTCGCCTCGCTGTAGTGCCGCATAAACATACTGCAGGCTAAGAAGAGACTTGCCGGCTCCGGAAGGACCCAGCACCAATGTGTTCGACCCCGTATCGATCCCACCGCCAAGAAGCAGGTCCAGCTCCGCGATGCCACTCGTAAGTTGAGCTACGTCGAAATCGCCTTTGTGCTCGGCGGCCACGAGCCGCGGAAAGACCTGAACTCCACCGGTTCTGATCGCGAAGTCATGATAACCGCCACGGTACGGCCGGCCGCGATACTTCATCACCTTCAATCGCCGCCGGTCAGCCCCGTAGTCGGGAGAGAGTTCTTCAAGCCGCAGCACGCCGTGCGCAATGGAATGCGCGGTCTTGTCGAGCGCCTCAGTCGTAAGGTCGTCGAGCACGACAACTGTCGCCCCGCGCTTCGCAAAAATATGCTTCAGCGCCAGAAGCTGGCGCCGATAACGCAAAGAGCTCTGTGCCAGGAGACGAATCTCCGAAAGGCTGTCCAGGACCATCAACGACGGGTTGACACGCTCAACCTCGGCCAAAATCCGTTGCGTGGTTTCTCCAAGCTCGAGATCCGAAGAGTAGAGGATGCTCTGCTGCTCTTCGGGATCGAGCACGCTCTCAGGAGGCTGCAGTTCGAAAATCTCCAAGTCACCGAGTTTCCATCCGTGAGACGCCGCGCTGCTGAACAGCTCCTCGCGGGTTTCCGATAAGGTGATGTAAAGCGCTCGTTGCTTGGTCTTCAAACCCTCCACCAGGAACTGGAGCGCAATGGTCGTCTTGCCGGTTCCAGGACTTCCTTCAAGCAGAAAAAAGCGTCCCCGCTCCAATCCACCGGAAAGGATGTCGTCCAGACCCTCGATGCCCGTAGCAGCACTGCGTGACGCACTCACAAAGTTTCGCCTTCACAAAAGGTTAGGCTGATAAAGGATGCCCTGATGGGCCGGGTTCGGCACTTGGTCTTAACAAGGAACTTCACAGCGCGGTTTTGGTTCGGCAACATCGCCTCCATGCACACGGCTTTCGGGTGATGCAGGACAGTTCATGCGCTCGACCCACCAGGATCGCCTGGGCAGATCCTCGAAGCACAAGTCTACGTACGAGCACACCACGACTTTATACGTCGAGACCGATGAGGCGGGCCGATTGATCTCGCGAACGCGGGCTATGTCAGAAGTTGGAGCCCATTAGAGGCCGTACTCCCCGACCCCCTCACTCCTCTCCGGGGGCAACGGACAGGTCTCGATATTGTCTGGAACAACTGGGAAGTATCGTTGTTACTGCAAGATGCTCGCTTCAGCAGGATCTTGCCGCATGAAAAGCCTCCCGTCGCGAGTTTCGCTCCCTTCTTAGCGTCATTTTTTTTGGCGGCCGGCTCAAGCCGGCCCCGGCCATTGGGCCCATTAGCGCGAAAGGCGTAATTCGATGTCGCGTCCCCTTGCATTGGTGACCGGTGCCTCGACGGGTATCGGCTATGAACTCGCCAAGGTCTGCGCCCGGGAAGGCTTCGACCTTGTGGTCGTCGCCGATGAGGCGCGCATTGAAACCGCCGCCAAGGATTTCGAAGCCTTTGGGACCAATGTCGTTCCCGTCGTGTCCGATTTGGCTCATCGAGCGGGCGTCGACGCCGTGCTCGACAAGATTGCCGGCCGACCGATAGATGCGCTTGTTGCGAACGCCGCGACTGGCTTGGGAAAAGGCTTTGTCGACCAGGACTTTGACGATGTCGAACATCTCATCGGCACCAACATCACCGGTACGCTCTATCTCGTCCATCGCGTCGGCCGATCGATGCGGAGCGCCCGCAACGGCCGCATCCTTATCACGGGATCCATTGCCGGCTTCATTCCAGGCCCTTTCAATGCCGTTTACAACGCCAGCAAGGCGTTCATCGACTCGTTCTCCTGGGCTCTCCACAATGAACTCAAGGACAGCGGGATCTCTGTAACCTGCCTGATGCCGGGCGCAACAGAGACGGCGTTCTTCGAGCGCGCCGGCCTTCTCGACACCAAAATCGGCCAATCAAAAAAGGACGATCCCAAAGACGTCGCGGAAATCGGCTTTAAGGCGATGATGAACGGCGACGGCGACGTTGTTACGGGATGGCACAACAAAGTCCAGTCGGCCCTTGCCAACATTACCCCGGCTTCGATACTCGCCGAGCAGCATCGTAAGCAAGCGGAACCGGGCTCCGGTACCCAGCGTCGGAGGGCCTAAGCATGAAAGCGCTCTGCTGGCACGGAAAGAGTGACGTTCGCTGCGACACGGTTCCCGATCCGAAAATCGAACATCCTCGGGATGCGATCATCAAAGTGACCGCTTGCGCGATCTGCGGCTCCGACTTGCATCTGTTCAACGGTGTCATGCCAGAGATGGAAAGCGGTGACGTTCTAGGTCACGAGACCATGGGCGAGGTCGTGGAGGTCGGCAGCGAGAACAAGAAGCTCAAAGTCGGCGACCGCGTCGTCGTTCCGTTCACAATCGCCTGCGGGGAGTGCTTCTTCTGTCAGCGCGGGTTCTATTCCGGCTGCGAGCGGACCAACCGCGATTTCGACAAGGTGAAGAAGCTTTGGGGGAATTCGCCCGCCGGCTTGTTCGGTTATTCGCACTTGCTAGGCGGCTATGCGGGCGGCCAAGCGGAGTATCTAAGAGTGCCGTATGCGGACGTCGGGCCGGTCAAAGTGCCGGAAGGCCTCGACGACGATCAAGTGTTGTTTCTCTCGGATATCTTTCCGACCGGATACATGGCCGCCGAGTTCTGCGATATCAAGCGCGGCGATACGATCGCAATTTGGGGCTGCGGGCCTGTGGGCCAGTTCGCAATCCGCAGCGCGTTTCTCCTCGGCGCCGAGCGAGTTCTCGCCATTGACACGGTCCCCGAGCGCCTCGCGCTAGCGGCCGCCGCAGGAGCCGAGACGATCGATTTCATGGAGACAGATGTCTACGATCGCATCATGGACGTCACGAGGGGACGCGGCGCCGACGCGTGTATCGATGCTGTCGGGACGGAACCGGACACCATGGCCAGCTTCGATTCGATGGTCGATCGGGTCAAGGTTGCGACCTTCATGGGCACAGATCGCCCCCATGTTGTGCGGCAGGCAATCCATTGTTGTCGGAACTTCGGGGTCGTCTCGATTGTCGGGGTGTATGGCGGATTTCTCGACAAGATTCCCCTCGGCTCCGCAATCAACCGCGGTTTGACCTTCCGGATGGCGCAGACCCCGGTGCAGCACTATCTGCCGAAGCTGTTGGACCACATCGTCAAGGGCGACATCGACCCTTCCTTTGTCATCACGGATCAAGGAGGTCTGGAAGACGGCCCGGAACTCTATAAGAAGTTTCGCGACCGTAAGGACGGCTGCATCAAGGTCGTGCTGAAGCCAGCGGCGTAACATGATTGACCCCGTCGCGTTTTCCCCAGATCTAGAGCGGCCTGAAGCGAACGAGGCCGAGACGGCGCGCGAGCTATGTTCCGTCCTCCGCTCCATCATGGAGCAGACGGCCAGAGATACGGGTCGCGGTCTTCGGGCCGTGCATGCGAAAGGCCACGCCCTTGTGGAAGGGACTTTCGAAGTGGCAGCAGGCCTGCCGCCTGCGTTGGCGCAAGGCTTGTTCGCGCAGGCTCAAGCTTATCGCGCACATATGCGTCTATCGACCATCCCCGGCGATGACCTCGATGACCAGGTATCCGTGCCCCGTGGACTGGCTCTGAAAATCGTCGGGGTCGAAGGCGAACGTTTGCTTCGGTCGGAGGAAGAGAACACGCAGGACTTCGTCCTTGTGAATGCACCGACATTTTCCGCGCCGACGGCGGCGGCCTTTTTATCGAACCTCAAGCTGCTCGCGAAAACCACCAACCGGGCCGAGTGGGCGAAAATCGCTCTTTCCAAGGTCCTCCGTCAAATTGAGAAGGCGATCGAGAATTTCGGATCGAAAAGTTCGCTTCTTACGACCCTCGGGGGCCATCCTCTCACGCACCCTCTCGGGGATCGCTATTTTTCGCAGACGCCATTCCGCTTCGGTCAATACGTCGCAAAATTCGCACTCGCGCCGGCTTCACAGAACCTCGTCGATGTGGCCGGCCTGCAGATCGACCTCGGCGGGCGGCGCAACGGGCTTCGGGAGGAGATCGCAAAAGTGGTTGGAGCGGAGTCCACGATCTGGGACTTCCAGGTGCAGCTGCTCACCGATCTCGCGTCCATGCCGATCGAGGACTCGTCGCGCGCTTGGCCCGAGAGTGAGAGTGCGTATCAGACGGTGGCGAAGCTGTTGGTGCCGCCTCAGCCGAGTTGGAATGCCGACCGGAACGCCCTCCTTGAGGATTGTATGGCGTTCAGCGTCTGGCACGGATTGACCGCCCATCAGCCGTTGGGGTCCATCAATCGCGTCCGTGGGCCGGCCTATGCTATGTCGGCCGAGTATCGGCGGGAGCTGAACAGATGCCCGATTGGTGAAATGGGCAACGTGGCAGCTGTTTCCCGGTGATTCCACGCACGCACGCGGCTTCGGCGAAACGTGGCTTTGCGTTTCTCAGCTTCTGCCGGTCAGGAGCTCGTTACCTTCCTCGACACAGGCAGGCAGGCGGCAGATAGATGTTGACCGTTTTGGGAAGCGCTTGGCCGGTGTTCGGACCTCGCGGATATCTCCGGCTTCGATCAACACGAGCCTTCCGTCAGCATGTGCATAGGGGCCTAAAGTCGATCCTCATTGCAGGACGCAGTCGGACCCACTTGCTTACAGCAACATCTGGTAGAATGGGCGCTCTGTCACGTGTCGGCTTTGATACGGGCCGGGTTCCCGAGTGCCGTCGCGCCAGGCGGAACGTCGCGCGTAACGACGCTTCCCGCTCCGATGATGGCACCGTCGCCGATGGCGACACCCGGCAAGATGATGGCGCCACTGCCAATCCAAACGTGCGCGCCGATGGAAATCGGGCGGCCGAATTCAAGCATCTGTCTGCGCTGAGCTGCGTCGCGCGGGTGGTCTGCGGTCATAATCTGCACACCCGTACCGATCTGTGTCATGTCACCTACATGCCGAGAGCGCTCGTGTGCGTTTCCTCGGCATGGGCCGCTCCGTCGCACATTTCCACGATCTCCAATGGAGGCTTAACTTTGCGTTGGCCAGGATCGCCTCACTCGGTATGCCCTCGATGATGGGACGACCCGGGAAGCCCCGCGTGAGGGGGCGACGCGATTGTCGTCAGAGTCATGACCCCAAGGCAGACGTCACCGTTTCCTAACGGTGGCGACGTTTGCCGGGCAAATGGAACCTCCCTCAGTACCACGGGTTTCGCGGAGGAGAGAGTCCTTCGAACACAGCTGCCGTCGCGCGAATGGCGAAGCTCGTTCGGACGAGGCTCGTCTTGGCACCTGCTGATCCGCCGACCCGCCTCACACAATGGAGAAACCCGATGGAAACGCTTGAGAAGCTGTTCGAAGACACCCTGCGTGACATCTACTACGCCGAGAAAGCGATCCTCAAAAATCTGCCCAAGATGGCCCGAAAGGCGAACTCGGACGTGCTTAAGGCTGCGTTCGAGGAACACATCGAACAAACGGAGGAGCAGGTCGCCCGCCTTGAGAAGATCTTCGACATGATTGGCAAGTCTGCACGCGGCAAACGCTGCCCCGCAATCGACGGCCTCGCCGAGGAGGCCAGCGAAATCATGCAGGAAGCCAAGGACAAGACCGTGCGCGACGCGGGCATGCTCGCCGCCGCGCAGGCCGTGGAGCATTACGAGATCTCGCGTTACGGCACCCTCGCCGCGTGGGCGGATAAGCTCGGCATGCCCGACGCGGGAGAGCTCCTCCGCACGACGCTGGAAGAGGAAAAAGACACCGACGCGAAGTTGTCGGAGCTCGCGCTATCGGAAATCAACATCGAGGCCGACGAGGGCCAACCAAAGGCTAAGGGGCAATCGAAAGGCGGACGAAAAGAAGCCGCCGCGTAACCGCGCACTGGGCTGGGCGCCCACCCAGCCCTCCCTTGCCCAAGAGGACCCCATGAGCCTTGACCTTTTGCGAACACCATCAGCTCCAGCGCGGACGTGGGGACGTTCCATCGCGATCGGCGCGGCCGGGCTCGCGGCGTCAGCACTGCTTGTGAATTATCTCGCGCGCCGCGCAGAGAAAAATCATCGGCCCCTCGGCCGGTTCACAACCATCGGCACGATGCACGTTCACTATCTCGATCGCGGCAGCGGTCCGCCGGTGCTAGTCCTGCACGGCAACGGCGGCGTGGTGGAGGAGGTCGCCTCGAGCGGGCTGGTCGACCATCTTGCCGCCTCCCATCGGGTCATCGTGCTGGATCGTCCGGGCTTCGGGCTGTCGTCCAGACCCGACCGCGACTGGGGCCCCGAACGGGAAGCCCGCTTTCTGCTCGCACTGATGCACCAGCTGGGGATTGAGCGTCCTGTTGTCGTGGCCCATTCTTGGGCAACCCTCGCCGCCATCAGCCTGGCGCTCGAAGACCCCGATTCCGTGTCCGGACTGGTTCTGGTTGGCGGCTACTATTATCCGACAACGCGCTCGGATGTTGTCCTCCAGCGTCTCGTGGCCATGCCGATCGTAGGCGACATCCTGCGCAATACGCTCTGGCCGCTCGTATGCCGGGTGGCGGCGCCGTTAGCGTTCCAGCGCGTGTTCGCGCCGTTTGCGCCGACAGACGCCTTTTTGGATAGTTACCCGGTCCCGATGGCGGTGCGGCCTTCGCAACTTACAGCCGTCGCGGACGATACCGTCGACATGCCGAAAGCCGCAGCGCGGCTGTGCGCGAGGTATGCCGAGCTTCAAATCCCAGTGGATCTCATTGCGGGGCTCGAAGACAAGATGGTCTCGACCGCACATCACAGCCGCCGGATCAACCGCGAGTTGCACAACAGCTTCATCGACGAGGTCCCCGGTGCGGGACATATGGTGCATCACGCGCACCCACAGCTGATCGAGCGGCGGGTCGCGCATGTCTTCCAGCGGGCCTTAAAGCCTGTGTCCAGTGCGGAGGTGTGACGTGAGACCTCGACAAAGTCCTCTCGAGATCGTTCGATCGAGGCGGCAAAATGGGCCGGGCAGCCGTGGCGATAGCAAGACAAGCAAAAGCCTTTAAGATCGCGACGCTCAACATCAATAACATTAACCGGCGATTGCCCAACCTGCTTTCCTGGCTCGTTGCGGCGAAGCCAAACCTTGTCTGCCTGCAAGAACTCAAGTGCACCCAGACAACATTTCCAGCCGCAGCGCTGATCGCGGCCGGTTACAGCGCCGTCTGGCAGGGGCAGAGCACTTGGAACGGCGTCGCGATCTTGAGCCGGGATGGGACGCCCATTCTCACGCGATCTCAATTGCCAGGTGATCCTCGAGATACCCAGGCCCGCTACATCGAAGCCGCGGTGGACGGCATTCTGGTGGCCAGTCTTTACCTCCCGAACGGCAATCCCCAGCCAGGCCCGAAGTTCGACTACAAGCTGGATTGGTTTAGGCGATTGAACGCACACGCCCGCGCGCTGCTTCGGACAGGTGCGCCCGTCGTGCTGGCCGGCGACTTCAACGTCGCGCCGACCGAGATCGATATCTACCCGACTCGGTCATGGGATCATGACGCGCTCATTCAGCCCCAAAGCCGGGCGGCATATTCACGGCTGCTAGATCAGGGTTGGACCGACGCGGTAAGAGCAGTGTCCGGCGGAGAACGCGTCTACACCTTTTGGCATTATATGCGTAAGCGGTAGGAGCGGAATGCCGGGCTGCGACTGGACCATATTCTTTTGAGCCCGCAGCTCGCGCCGCAACTGATGAAGGCCGGAGTGGATGCGCAAGTTCGCGGCGAACCCGGCGCGAGCGATCATGCACCCGTGTGGGCCGTTATCAGTCGCGGAGGACTGTAGATGTTTCTCGTGCAGATTCTGTTGCCGATCTCCGCCGAAACCAAACATGGCTTCGCCAATGAGAGGTACGACTCCGTCATCACGGAGCTTACCGAGAGGTTCGGTGGCGTGACAGCGTTCACACGCACGCCGGCGGAAGGACGTTGGAAACCTGAGGGCGAAGCCGCCACCCAGGACGATATCGTGGTGGTGGAAGTGATGGTCGATCGGTTGGACCGCGATTGGTGGCGACAATACCGCAACGAACTGGAGCACGCCTTCAAACAGGAATGTATCGTAGTACGGGCCCAGGATATTCTCTTGCTCTAGCACCCGTGCCGGTTCCGGCGGCTAATCTGTCCGAAGATAACCCGCCCGAAGCGGATAAGCTTTGCGCTCGATTCTACATCGGTAGCTCAAGCGTCGTATTACCGTCTTTACGCAGGCGGATAGCTTGACGTTCCGAAGGATCGGCGCCCGTCTGCGTGGCTACTTGGCGTCGAAAGCAAGGGGTACTCAGCATCACCCCCGATAAAGAAGGGCAACCCTAGGAACAGGGCGAGACGGAATTCGCGTACGGGAGAACGAAGGCGATGCGGGATCGACCGTATACGTCATCCGCGCGAGTTCTCGTGAGAATATTTTCAGAGCTTCAATCGTGAACCACTCCCCTGCGCAGCGGTGCCCGTTCGCGTGATTACCCCCACCCTGTTGTAGCAACGAAGAGCTGTAATCCGTGATGTCCTGAAATCGTTGCGGTGCGAATGAGGAGGCATCCCGCCAGATGCGTTCGTCCCGGTGGATACCGTATACGTCAAGGATGAGGAGCGTGTCCGAAGGGATCCGAAAACCTTGCCATTCGATCTCACGGCAGGTGCGTGCGCCTAGGAACGGTGTAAACGGACAGAAGCGCCGCACTTCCTGGACGAAGCCATCGAGCATCTCGTCGCTTGAGACAATCTGGCCGCGAAGATCGGAGTTTCCGCTCAACTTCACCGCGGCAAGGTCCAAAAAGTACGGAATGGCCAGCGCCGGGCGGATCACGTTCAAGAGTTCCACCGCGGCGACCTCAACGGGCAACAAATCGCCCTCTGTATCGCGGAAACATGAAATCCGCTCAAGCGCGCTGCCAGGCAACGGATTGAGCGTGCCGCTCCGTGTCGCGGCGACTATACCTTCCATCCATCGCTCCGACCTCCGTCTGGCTAGCCTCCCCTTCCAGTGTCGCCACCCGATCCCCCCGAACGCATCGACCATGGCCGCGCCGTCCGCGACACGCCGAGTCATCTCGTCCGATTGAAGCGGAACACCGGCCCACTCGCACATCGTGCAAAAAAGGACGATCTGCGATTCGGCGAACAGGTCGATACGGGAATTTGGCTCCCATGCGCGCGCGCGCCGGCTCAGGTTATCCGTCAAGATGCTCTTGAACGGGTGTAAACTGTGAGGTCCCATCAGCGCGAGAAACAGGTCCTTGCGCCGGCGATGCGAAGAGCCATCCAGACCGTGCAGTCCGCCCTCGCCTAAAAGCGTCTTCTTAATCCGGGCAGGCGTGACATCCTTACGGTTCACAGAGTCGTTGTCGTAGAATAAGGAAGCGGCTTCCGGCCCCCCGATGCAAACCGCTTTTTGCAGCAGGAGACGGCATGAAAAAACGTCCGCTCTGAAACGACGAAGTCTGTTTGACACAAACCGGTAACCCTCCCAGGCCAAGGCGAGGGTGCTGTCGGGCAGAGGGTCCTCAGGCGGTTCTTTCATGCTGCAGTCGTGCTCGATGTCATGCGTCGTCGTTTGACCTTGTCGTGCCGTCGCGGGTGAGCCAAACGCGTCGTCTTTCTGCAGTGCAAGCTGGATACCGGCTTCCGGCTTCCGTTAGTCGGTCAGAGAAGGGGCGTTAGGGAGACTTTCACCCCGTTCCGGATCGGGCGGGCCAGCAAAGAACGCCATAATCGCAAACACAAGCAATGCCGCGATCAGGCCGCCGATCACAATACGGACCCCACCGCGGCTACTGCGACGGTCGATGCCTTTGCTCATCTCGTTTGTCTCTCCGGTGTTGGGTCCCCCCATGCATTTGAACATTGATTGGCAAAGAACCCGCGGGACTCCGCCTGGATAGGTTCGGAACCTTCGACGCCGGCTAAGGTTGCATCCAAAATTTGAAGACGGTTCCTATGGGTCTGCGTATTGACCGAATCCAAATCGAACTGACCGCACCGGCCCCACAGGATCCAAAACGGAGCGGCTGCGCTTCAAGGATTGCTCGGCAGAAAATACGGCGAGATGTCAACGCACTCCCATGTTCCTAAGCTTCAATTACCGAAGAAAAAGCAAGCCGAGGCCGTTCTATGAGTTGGTGCCCATCATCGGCCCCGAGGCATCTCGCACGTCGAGCTCGGTGAGCTGATGCTACCTTATTGAACATCAGCCCCTCGCCCGAGCCACCACCTGTGAGCAATCGCATGGCCTTGGTGCAGCAGAATTAAACTCCGAGCTTATGCGATGCAGCCCGAGACCGATCCCGGGGAAACACTGCGCTGCTGCCATGTCTTTAGGTCTCCCCGCAACTTGCCTTCGCAACAAAGTGGTCGCAAAGCGCGTTTTGAAAACAGCAGCCGGCTTCGTGACCGCTCGTTGGCGACCGGCAACATGCTGCCGGTCGTGTGCAATCGGTATTGGAGACCAGATTCCGTAAAGATGTAAGCAACAAGGATAACCATCCCATGACCCATTCCCCACGGCGTCCGAGTTGGCGCGATCGTCGCCCGGCATTCTGGGGTTCCATTGTGGTGGGATTACTCGCTCTCTCCGCGTTTGCCTTGTATTTTAGTGCGCAGGAGCCTCGGTCTCCCGCAAACGTTCCTGCTTCGACGCCTCCCTCGGTCCAGCAACCGGATCTATCGCCGACCCCCAACCAGGATCCCTCGAAGTAGGGATTGCGCACTTCCTCTTGATTGGTCCGAAGATGGGCCGTCACGAACAGATGAGACAACGCGAAGTCTCGCGTATTCACACCAGAAGTCGAATCGCGTCGTGAGGACGGTCCAGAACTTGAGCCGGCGCTTTGACGAGTTGCGTCGCTGTAGGTTTTCCAAGGAGGAGGCACGGGCGAAGGAGGGGGCAGGATTTCGCGTCCGTAGCGACGAAAAAAAACGGAATGTTGTAAACGCGTGAGTGCGGCAGCGACGCCATTGACGGATTCACCACCAAGGTTCCCACGGCTGCATTGAATTCCTGGGATTCAATCCTCGCGAGAGCATCACCGCAACTTGCCACGGGCTCTCCCACAATGTTGCGGACCATATCAGTACACTGCAAAACACCCCGAACCACACAGCACACATCACACATCAATACGAGGTGAACCCCGCTGTCGGGGTCCACCTTTCCGTTTGACCAGAGTTTACTGGCGCGGGCCCGTGTCGGGCCCAGCGGTATTGGTTCCGGGCGAACCATCAGAGTTTGTGTTTTTTCCCGATTTGTCCGGATTGGGACTTCCCACTCCATCCGTCTGCATGTTTCCTGACGACGAGGTGCCCGTAGAAGCGCCATCAGCACCGGTATCTTCTCTAATGTTCGGCGGACTGTCGGTGTCCGTCTTATTGGTTTCAGGCGCCTTCCTGTCTCCCGGAGACTCCATGCTCCCTCCGGCGATGGCGGGCGTTGCGAAAACGAGCGCGGCAATTGCAATAGCATTGAGGAAACGCTGCATATTTCTCTCCCTATCGCGTGCACGTGGTAAGGCGGGGTTCGAGAACGCACTTACACTGCCTCATGCTCGCGATGGCTAGCTGCCTGAACAAGCCCTCGAATTTGTGAAACGGTATAAAGAATCATCGGTTCCGCAGCTGGGCGTGTTTGCTCATGAGCTTACCCGCCGTCTAAATCCCATTACGTCCGAAGCCCTTCCCCCAGCATGGATTCTCCTTGGCAAGGTCTGAATTCTGACGGTGCGTCATTCGTCATGTCGGAATGTGACGCGTAACAGTATCAGCCGTCCGGCGCTTCTCCTGCTTTGCCCTGGCGCCGAAGGCACCGCAGTGCGCGATTGGCGACGGGCGGTCAGGGAACCATTGTTGCTAACCGGCGCTTCCAAGATAGGAGGTGCACCGCTGTGCGCGCGACCGTCCAAATGGTTCTGATGAGCCTCGCAGGGTTTGCCCTAGCCTATACCGCACTGTGGTACGTTGGCTTGTTCTCAGGATTGGGCTCCCACGGAACCATAGCGGCAATACTCGGTGTGCTTTTGACGACCGTTGTCGGCACACTTCTGATGGCACTGTTGTTTCACAGCAGCCGCACACACCACGATCAACACGTCCATCAATCCAGCAAGCGGGGGAGTCGCTCTCCCGATTTTTGATGTCGGAGCAAAGACGTCAAACCGGCTGGATGGAGGCGAGCATGCGCATCCTTGCGTCGGACCGTTTACTCGGAAGATGTTTCGCTATATCGGCCCCCGCCAGGAATTGTGACGTTTGCCCGTGTCAGATTTGCAAGCAATGAGGAGACACGCGGCGTGCCCTATTATCAGCTTATTACGTGGCTTCTCCGCGCCACCCTCGAAGGTGCAGGCGCAGGCGTCTTGTCTGGCTTCGCCATCTTCATGTTGCAACCAAATCTCCAAATCCTGGTCACGGCGCAACCAGATCCGCTTGTCGCATCCCTGATACTGATTGCACTCTGCGCACAAATCGGCGTCCTGGTCTCCCTTTCGCTCACAACGGCAATCGATTGGGATTCATGATGGCCTCACAAGCCGCGTGGAGAAGCGGATCGAATTATCACAAGGCGATCATTAGTATCGCGTTTGAAAATACCCAGTTGCTACACTATTCGGCCTCCCTCTCGCATACGTCCTCGCCGTCCTGTTCATCCCTCCAAACTGAGTGCTCGTAGCAATTGCTTGTCTCCAGATCACCGGGGCCCAATTGAGACGGATCGGCGCCGGCAACGGCTCTATCAGAAACGCGAGGCCGAGGCGTTGGAAAAACAGGGGCAGCGGGGTTTCAATCCGCGCACCAGTACTCCTTGCCTTCCGCGCCATGGCCTTACCGGCACAGGTGGACCGGTCACGCCACATAGGCAAGGCTTTCACTAAGAACGGATCAACCGCGCCTCAGATCACGGACTTGATCATTCAGAATTGTCGTCGCTCCGACCATCTCGTGAAGGCGGCATTCAGGCGTGTGCAAAATCCCCACGCCGAGCGAGTTCCGATCTCGCGGGATTGCAACAAAACAGATGGAAGCCAAATGGTCTTGACGGGCTCTTTCAAGGAGACCCTCCAAGGCCGCGACCATAACGTTGCGTGCCTCCTCACGCTGTCGATCCTCGCGCCGCCTGATGTCTACCAGTTCGCCCATGAGGTTCTCCTTCGTTATCGCACCTGAATAAACGACCAGGATGTCCGGCTGTTCCTTTGCCGATGCGCCTCCTCGTTTAGGCGTGCGCGAGACTCGCATGTTTGCCGCAGCTCGACGCCACTCCCGTGAATGGCTTGACGGCTGTAGCACTCGCGAAAAGGTTACGTCGGCGTCGTTCTCGCGATGCCGAAGGGGGGTCTGCTTGCGCCTTGGTCAGGAACTTCGGTGGTGCCTATCCCTCAGTTGCGGCGGGATCGGGCGCGGCGTGTGAAACCAGCTGGCAAAGCAGCAGATGTATCGCAACGCTCAGCACTGTCCACGAATTCATCAATCCCCGACCACAGGTATATCCGCGGCTAAAGAAGCCGAACCCCAACCACTCAAATCACATATCGACGGAGGGAGCTTTCAGGCGAGCATTTCGGCCTTGATCCTAACGTTATTTTGGAACCGAGGCCGTAACCACCCGTTTTCATTGCGCATGAGATCCGCCAATTTTGATGTAAGGGGTTAGCTGCTCGATGTTTGAGAATATCAAGCGGACTGTGGTGGCAAAAAAAGACTCGTATCAGGCGACTGCCGGTATGTACGGCTGCTTGGCGTTGGCATCACTGTTCTTGCTCGGCGCGGGCTTCATCTGGCTCGGGCAGTATTTGGGCCTGCTTCTGGCGAGTCTCTCTTTTGCGGGCGTCTTCCTGCTCCTCGCTCTCTGCTTCAAACTCGTGAGCACTGCGCGAGAAGCACAGGCAGCCGAGAACATCGAAGCCGTTGAGGAAAAAGCGAGCGACGCCGTCGACGCGGTGGCAGCAACTGCGCACACAATTGCCTCGGTGCCTGTGCGGCCGTCGATACTGATCCCGGCCTTGGTCGTTGCAGGCATTCTACTGGTCCTTATTGACCGCCCGCGTGAAAGCAGCGCTTCTCAATTTTGAACTGCTCCGTCCGGATGACCCCGATTGTTGCACGGATAAGCGACCCGCGACGCGACTCTCCATGACCGACAGTTTGTTGCTTCCAGCAAGAATGAGGGTGGTGTGGGTCGTGCGGCTCTCGCCTTGGTGCGGCCGGGAGGTGAGCTCATTTCCCGGCGTTCTCGCTATTTTCCTCCCGCAAGTCCCAGATCGAGTTGCGGCGCGGCGTCTTCCGCCTTTACCAACTTGGCAACCGACACACCGACCAAGCGAACACCGGTCTTGACCGGGTAAATGGACCGCACCAACGACAAGCTCACATCACGCAGCAGGGTTTGCCGCGTGATTGGCGCAGCAAGCGTCCGGCTACGGGTGATAATCTGGAACGTGGCGAACTTCACCTTCACAGTCACCGTCTGTCCGTAGGTCTGGTGCTTTTCACACCATGCCCGCACGTCGTCCGCCACCCTGACGATACCGGCGCCATTCGCCCTCGGCTCAATGTGGTCTGAAGAAGGGCGGGGCGACGCGGTTCAAAAACGCGATGCTCACTAGGTGAGGCGCGCTCTTCCGACTAAGCGCCAAGCGAAGAAGCCAACTGTCAGTAGGCGAGCCGCCAGCAAGGACCAGAACGCGTGGCTGCCGTCTAAGCTTTACGGCAGTGATGGATACCCAAATTCAGCTCACGGGCGCGATGATGCGCATGACGCCGTTGAGGTTTTTCCTGAGTGGGTCTAACCATTCTGGGCGTGCGCGCAGCGGGAAAAAGCCGGCTGGCCGCTGAGACGCCTATCCGGTGACTCCATACGGGTTTGCATGTTGAACGGATGGCGGTAGCATGGGGCATATCCACTATTCTTGCCCGACCATGCCAAGCATCGTCCATTACCTTGATCGCGTCAGGCCCGCTCGCTACTTCGACGAGGTGGAACTCGCCACGCTTGACGTTGTGCACAAACGCACCTGCCTTCAGTTGAACCTGGCCGAGGGCGATAACCGCCGCGAGACGGTGGCAATGCTTGTATTTCAAGTGGCCGACTTGAGCCGCAACCCGGAAGAGATCATCAGGCGCGTCATTGCAATGTACCAGCGCCCAGCCTGAGGATCGTTCTCCCGCCTGCGCCGACGCTCACGATTCCGAGGCTTCTAGTTCATAACCCCAAAAACATCGCGCCACAGCCACTCGGACCGTGGTTCTCCAGCCTGTGCCAGCGAGAAAGAAATCGCCGCACCGCAAGCCAGGAGAAGTGTGATCAAATATCAGTTCCACGCCGTCATCCCGCCTTCTCCTTTCGCGCCCTGCAACCATCTCGTTCCCATAATCACGATACACCGCCCGCCAAGCGAGGCGCTCGACCTTAATACGCGCCACTGCGTTATCTCGGGTAATGCGGGAGGATAAACACCTGGCGTGATCTGCAAATGAGGCCCTCCCAGATTGCGAGTTGAACGGGAACTCTTTGCCCCGTGCCACTATTGTAGGTGCAGCGCCGGTTTTGCCCCCCCCTCAACATCGGCGCCCCGGTGGCCGGTCCCAATTAGGCCGGTTGCCTCCGACGTGGCTCGGCCCACGGCCGGGTACGCCAAAGGGCCCTCCGTGGTCTCGGAGGGCCCGCCCCCGCCGTGTCGCCCCTTCGTTGTAGGCTCACGCTGCGTTTGATTTTCGGGCGGCCGCAATGGCAGAATGGCATGATGCCGAGGATAATCGACTACCTGGATAAGGTGCGCCCTGTCCGATCTTACAACCAAGCGGACTTGGCGCTGCTTCAGCGCGTCTACGACGAAGCGTGCGCGGCGTTGCAACTCGCTCCGGGCGACGAGCGGCGGGAAACGATCGCGGGTCTGATTTTCCATTTAGCAGATGAGATCGCGCAGGCCGGCGCAAACAAGGACGCTGTCGGTAACGCCCATGGCGTTGTGGCGCTTTTTAGGAATGCGACCCAAAATCGCGCCGAATGAAAGCGCTGGTGGCTAGGCTCGCGGCGCTTATTTCATGCCGTGCGAATGATCCAGTTTCCGGCGAGGCCTACTAGCCTAAGGCATCAACACCTACCAAAATCAATCGTAGAGGCCCGCTCGCCCCCAATCATGGCGACCACCGCTTCCCTTCCGTAGAGGGGGGCAACATCACACAAGGGGCGCCCATACCCGAAACAGTCAAGATGGCCGTCATCAGCCTGCTCGCCGTCGCCTACGCCATCCTTTGGTACTTCGGGTTATTCTCCGGCAAGGGCTTCCATGGCACCATCGCGGCCGTTCACAGCGTGCTGTTGGCCAGCTGCATCGGCGTGGGATTGATGGCGCTGCTGTTCCACAGCAACCGCAGCCACCACGACCAGCAGGTCCATGATTCAACCAGGCGTGAGAACACTTCGGACAAGGCCTGAGTGATCTGAAAGCCCCCGTCACACCCATCTGCCAGAGACCATCTTTTGCGACGCTTCCAACAGTCCATACTGCTCCAGCATCGTTGCTTACCAGATGGGCAAGTAGCAGAAGTTTCATGTCGCCATAACGAGCCATGCCATCGCAACGCCGATTCAGCGACATCTGCTGTGCTACCTGACCAGGCTGAATCAACGTGGCACCGGCTTCGCTGCGTTTCCTGACACCGCGGGACAAATGCCTAGTCGCTACCAGCCGGATTGTCTCGTGCCCTGCCGGCTGGCCAGTCCGGCTCAGGTGCGCCGCGGGTTTTCCAGAGCGAATAGCCGATGCCGAAAGCGATCAACGCCAGGGTGACCCCAAGGCTCACCCACGGCGGGAATTTGCCCCCCGCCAACACAAAGTCGCCGACGAAAATCTTTGCGCCAATGAATACGAGAATCGTAGCCAGCGCATACTTCAGATAGTGGAAGCGATGGATCATCGCCGCGAGCGCGAAGTAGAGCGCGCGCAGGCCCAGGATGGCCATGATGTTAGACGTGTACACGATGAAGGTATCCGTCGTGATCGCAAAGATGGCAGGAACGCTGTCGATGGCGAAGACGAGGTCGGCCAAGTTGATCACGACCAACGCTAGGAACAACGGGGTGGCGGCCGTCACAAGTTTTCCGGTCTTGGGATCGGTGGTCCGCACAAAGAAGCGCTGAGCGTGGTGTTCCCGCGTCACTCGCATATGCGTCGTGATGAACCGAATGGCCCGATTGTTCTCCAGGTCTATGGGTTGATCGCCCGCGAAGAACATCTTCACGCCGGTAAAGATGAGAAATGCGGCGAAGAGGTAAATGACCCAGTAGGCATGCTCGATAAGCGCAGCGCCACCGGCAATCATCAGGCCCCGGAGAACGATGACGGCGATGATGCCCCAGAGCAGCGCCCGATATTGATACTTCGGAGGGATAGCAAAGTAGGAAAAGATCAGGCTGATCACAAAGACGTTGTCGATCGACAGCGCCTTTTCGATGAAGAAGCCCGTGAAGTAGAGCATCCCCGGTTCAGGGCCGCGCGCGTACCAGACCCACGCGCCGAACAGCAAGGCGATGCCGATGTATAAGGCGGAAAGTTTGAGACTCTCGCCGATCCCCAGCTCCCGATCCTCCTTGTGGAGGATGCCGAGATCGAAAGCTGTAAGCGATACGACCAAACCAAGAAACGCCAGCCAGAACCAAACAGGAGTACCGAGCCAATCGGAAAAAATGAAATCCACCTTATCGTCCCTTGCGACAGATCACGTCGTATCGGAACGATTGGACCCAAGAAGGCGGTGAGCGGCGGCCCTCGCAGCATCGGATCATTCCGATGCGGTCCGACATCACGAAGCTTGCACAGCATTCGTCAGAGGGGCCCGGTCCGCGAACGATCAATAGCAGTCTGCAGCCTCGGGGATCAACGGCTTTCGCATACGCTTGCAGCGTAGTTGTCCGTTATAAGCGATGGCCTGCTACCTGCCGCAGAGCTATCCCGCAGAACAAAATTGGCAGATCCGAAATCGGTCATCGGCTCGACGGTGTTAAGGGCCGGGCCGACGTCCGCTGCTTAGTCCGCCGCGAGTGGTTTTGAGCTGTAGGGTCCGAGTGCTATAGCAACTTGTCCAGGGTGATTGGCAGATCACGAATGCGCTTTCCAGTCGCATTATAGATGGCATTGGCGATCGCTGCCGCCGTACCGGTGATTCCGATCTCTCCGATGCCATGAGCGCCCATCAGGGTATGCGGATCGGGGATGTCGGTCCAAATGACCTCGATGTCTGGAACGTCTAGGTGAACCGGAACATGGTACTCGGCCAGACTCGGATTGACGATGCGGCCATGGCGCTCGTCGAACTGGGTTTCCTCCATCAACGCCATGCCGAGACCCATGATGATGCCGCCGCGTAGCTGGCTGGCCGCCGTCTTGGGATTGAGGATGCGGCCGCAGTCGAAGGAACCGAGGAAGCGGCTCACGCGGGTTTCGCCAGTGATGGAATTGACGCGAACCTCGCAGAACATCGCGCCGTAGCTGTGCATCGACCAATGCATCGTTTCGAGGGGCGCAGACGCGCTCGCTTCGGCACTCACCTTTCCGCGTCGAGCGCGGTCGAGGATCGAAGCATAGCTCTCGCACCGGTCTGGATCGTCAAGCTTAGACAGGACGCCATGGACGCCCCCGACCTCATCAGGTCTTAGCCCGGCGAGCGGCGAATCGTTGCCGGCGAGCTTGATCAGCTCCTGCACCAGGGCGCGGTGGGCGGCGATGACCGAGGCGCCGATGGATGCAGTTTGCTGCGATCCGTTGCCGGCATGACCAACGGCACGTCGGTTCAAAACTCCGTCAACGCGCTCGCCAACGACCGCACCCAAGTCATGTCGCAGCAGCATGGCTTCGCAACACCTATGCTGGGGGGCGACAAGCCGCTCACCAACGCAAGCGAAGCGGGCGTGTTCGGTCAGGTTGGCTCCGCACAAGGCGGCGGTTACGTGCGGTACGGGACCGGAGGTGGCCTTGCCATTCTCGGTGGCATTGCCTACGGCACCGAAGACTACGCCAACGCCAAAATAGACAACGCGGCCATGGGTGCCGCTGCGCTGCGTTATCTCGCATCCATTACGGGCGACTGGGGTCTGTTCGCGGAAGGCGGCGGTTGGTATGCTCCCGACGCTGACCTGAAGTTCAAGCGGCAGTATGCCAACGGTGCCGGAGTCGCCACCGACGTGGGCAACACATCCGGAGACCTCTCGTATTATTATGCGCGGGCAGGCGTCGTGGTCGATGTCACCCCCCGTGACCAATTCGTGGTGTCTGGAGAAATTGGCCGCCAAGAGCTTGAAATCGGCGGCTTTGCTGAAGCATTCGATGCAGGCAATCCCTTCAATGCCGTGGTCAGCGGCGGAACAGACCGCATGGATGTCGCCAAGCTCGGCCTTCGCTGGTCCGTTCTCTTGGGCGGGGGCTTCGACGCAACCCTGTGGGCCAATGGCGCCTACGGGTTCAACAGGCAAACCGACATGATCACGTTCGTTGCTGGCCTTGGCGCCTTCGAGGCAGCGATCGACAGCAGCGTGACCTGGGCGGAATACGGCGCACGCCTTGGCTACGCCTTGACCGAAAGCATCACCCTTGACCTCATGGTCAACGGCATCTCCGGCAAAAAGGATGAAGTCGATACCCGCGTTCATGGCGGGCTTGGGCTGCGCTACGCCTTCTGATTTAAAGCTGGAAAAAGCGGGGGATTGGTCCTATTTCGGCGACTTTTTGCGCATGTGTTCGCCGCTGTCCTTTGCATCCGATCACCCCTTCGTAGTGGTGCTAAGACCGGACTTAAGTGCGTACTTAGATCCGGCGCTAGAGTCACGATTACAAAGGATGATTAGAGCTGGTAGTGGCATTCACCGGATACTTACACACCTCCGCCCGCCCGCCTTGACTTTGCACCCCTCCCGCTTATCGTGCCGCCCATGCCGCAGCATTTGAATTCATTCACCGCGCGATGCCGGATCAAGCATGTCTTGGCCCGGGGGGCCTCGCTGCGCAATCTTCACCGCAGCCAGCGCACTTCCCCGGGGCAGCTCCATAAGTGAGCCGCAACGTGCCGACGCGCAAGCGTTCGCACGGAATGGGAGCGGCGGTTTTGAAGCGCAGGGCAAATCTCTGCGATCAAGCATTCCAACGATGCATCGACTTGCTCCGGCCGTCCCGCAAAACGCGGCAGGGCTGACAGCGTCGCGCACGTAATCCGTTCCACGCCTCACCAGCAAGTCCGCCCGTACACCCGTGCGTGCGGCAACCACCCTCACGGAGTCCGCCATGCGCAAGCGCAAGGGCAAAGGCCACAACATGCCTGCACCAGCACGTCACTACCGCTACGAAGGAAAGAAAAACACCAAGCGCGTAAGGAAGATGAAGGTGGTGCTGCAATAGCCGAACCGGCCCGGAAGTGGTTCACCCATCACTTCCGGGTCTCTCCTTGCACCCCAGCATAGCGCCCGGCGAC
>ERZ869909.932-NODE-932-length-27216-cov-4.007112_pt1 | contig 27216 bp, 19 predicted proteins | sample MGYA00520892_ERZ869909 | MGnify/ENA primary metagenome ERZ869909 (study PRJEB32215, sample SAMEA104723947) | bioreactor metagenome | biome: bioreactor; feature: anaerobic bioreactor; material: water | place: China | collected 2015-03-12 ... | reverse complement strand
TTACGAGGCCAGCCTCACCTCGGCATGCACCTTGAGCTTTATATATCCCGTCGAATCCTAATCAGCCCCTGATGTTGAAAACAGTATAACCGTTCTACTGCTTAAACGCTATGTAAATTGCGTTCTTACCCCATTAGATATGGGTAAATCTAAATAATTCAAGCCGCCGCTGAATTCTTTTCCTCTGCAGGCTCTGCTTCTGCTTTCGGCGCTGCTTTTGCCTTTTTCGGCTTCGCTTTCTTCGCACCTAGCGCAACTAAAAGCTGCTCGCGTTCTTTCGCTAAAAACATCGCAAGGTCTTCAATTTGTTGGTCGTGACTGCACAGTTCGCTGCGTTCTAATAACGGCATGAGCTCTTCAGCCATATCCAACATTTTGTCGTAGGCGTCAGCTTCGGCCTTGGAGGTAAAGGTCATTTTCTGCTCCCCATTGCGAACTACGAGATATTGCGTGACAACTGCCATGCTTGCCCCTTTTGTTAATTTCTGAATACTGGCTATTTATACAGTATTCGTTGTCACAAGACAAGAAAAAAGCGAGGCATTTACGCCTCGCTCTTTCTTCACTACTTAGTTTTCACTACCGATATGACTTAACGGCGCTGGCCTTGGCCAACGCGGCAATTTGGCAATGGCAGTGCTTTACCACGCGGATGCGCTGGACGATTCGCCTGACCTGGTGCGCAAGCGAACGTGGTGTTCAACTCAATCACTAACGGATCATGGTCTGAGCTTGCAAACGCATCTGGGCTATAGAACTCAGTAGGCTGCCACAGTGAGCTCGACGGTAACCGTTCGCTGTAACCAAACGCTGGCGTTTCATCAGCATTGATTTTCCAAGAACGTGCATCGAGGACGTAACCAAGGAAGTCAGCGTTGGCAAACGCATGATCTAAGCTACCCGCTTCACCCATAAAGGTATAGCTATACACTTCTGGGCTATTGTCATTGGCATGAATAGCAAGGTTAGTCCAACCAGCAGCCATCAAGGTCGTCAGTGGATCTTCCATGGCATACGCATTAAAGTCACCAAGAATAATCTGCGCACTCACGCCCGTTGCCGTTGGATCCGTTGCTAACCAACGGTCTAATGCGCCAGCAGACTTCGTCCGCCATTCGTTCCAACAACCTTGACCATCGCCATTATCACTGTTGGCACTTGAGCCTGATGGGCACGAACTCTTCGCCCGCAGGTGCACCGCGACTGCAGTGAATGCAAAGCCATTCGGAGTCACAAACGTTTGCGCTAAGGCTGGACGCTGACGCGAGTCGTCAAAGTCGGGGTCGACCGCAGCTGTTAATACCGCATAATCACCGAGCAATTCCACCCGACTGCTGCGGAAAATAAATGCTGGCTTAATGGCGTCCGTACCAAGGTAGCCAGTTGCCAAATAAGCCCAGTCGTTGTGCGCATCAACAGCATTTAAACGCTCAACCAACATGGCTAAGGTCGCGTCAGTCGCATCGTTTTCAATTTCCGTTAAGGCAATCACGTCGGCCTGCAAACCAGAAATTGCAGCGCTGACTTTTGCCAATTGACGATCAAGCTCATTGGCGTTGGTTGCACCGCGACAGCCAAGTGCGTTCGGCCCACACACTGCGCCCGACTGGGTTAAGGTTGCGAACAGGTTTTCAACGTTGTAAGTGGCAACACGGAAATCACCTTGCGCATTCAGCTCTGGTGTTTCCAGACGCGGATTCGCATCAGTGATAAACCTCGGGGTGGTCTCGCTACGTAAACGATACGCACCAAATGCATAACCCATCACCGCTTCGAAACCTGGCTCAATTAAGAAGCCGTTACGAATTGGGTTGGTTGCCGACAGTTCGCTCACGTTATCTGCGCCGGTCATGAACGGCGTGCGATACGAGCCACCACGGGCATTATCGATGATTAAACGGTTTAGCGTCTTGGCTTGCGCTTGTGCACGCACGTCGTCACCCGGCACCGCGACTTGGGTCGGTGCAAATAAACGACCATTCGAAACCGTAAACTCACCGAACCGAGCCACGTTGAATACGTCAGAAACTGTTAATTCTTGGCTTGTTGTAACCAACATACCAGCGACTGATTCGAGATCAAGTAAGCCGTCCACGGGCAACTCAACAGCAACTGGCGTCACTTGCTCAAGCTGGTAAGAGCCACAAACCGCAACGTCAGTGACGTCTTGAATTTGCGTATGACCAAAGAACTCACTCACGGTACCAGCAACCCGCACGCGATCACCAACGCCGACATGCACACCGAAACCGTTGTCGTAAACAAACACACCTTCTGAGGTCAGCGGGTTATCGTCATGATGTTGATCCGCTTCCTGCAGATAGAATCCACCTAAACCACCATTAAAGGTGTCTTGGAAGTCAGCGATAACAATCGCTTCCACCTGTACAAATGCGCCTTGCATTGGGCTTTGGAAACCCGCGCCTTGAATTTGGTGAATGCGGTTTACTTCGCTACCACATTGGAACGTGGCAAAGTTGTTTTGAACGTCCGCTGTGACTTCGAAGTTCGCTAAGCGCCAAGTGCTGCAGTTACCTTCGTCAAACGCATAACGAAACGCAATATAAGCTTCACCTGATTCTTGCTGTAAGGCTTCAAAATCGCCAAAGCGAGTCGGCACATTGTTACTGGTGAAATCATCACGGGTAATTTCTGCTAGCAAGGTCCACTCGCCTTGGTCAATGACACCAGAGCCGTCGTATGAGGTTGAGTAGTACACTTCCAAACTATTGGTGCCACCGGCAAAGCCGCGGGCTACGTCGAATGCCACGCGCTCGCCCGTGGTGTTGTCGAGATTAAAGGCCGGTGAAATCATCCAGCTCTCGCTTTCACGGCAGCTGCCGCCGACAAACGAGCTCATGTTCACGTTGGCAAACGAACCGTCCCAGCTCCACTGATCGGTACCATTCAAAGTGACTGTGCTCCAACCGCGCGCAAACGGGTCATCGGCGAAGTCACGGTTGTACACGGTCATGCGCGTTAAGCTTTCAAAACTCACGCCTGAAATCAGGATATTGTCTAAACGATTATTCCCTGATGCGGCCGTTGCACCATCGAAGGTCACGCGAATATAAATCACGTCTTGATCGTTTAACTCGGTAACGTCAGACAAATCATACGACAGAGAAATAAAGCTGTTATTGCGTTCAACATGCTGTGCGAACTCTTGGTAGTTCACACCGTCAGTCGACCACTCGAGAATACGCGTGTCAAAACCTGTATTAGTCGACCGCCAACCGTAACTGAAACGAATATCTTGAAAGCCAACGGTGCTTGCTTCAAAAATGACTTGCGCACCGTTATTCGACAATCCACTACCGGCGACAATCGACAATGACTGTCCAGCAGGATAACCATCGAGGCGATTTTGCGTGCTGCCAGCAAAGCTTGCTAACGTGCGGTAAACACCATTGTCGTCAAGCTCTTGGTCAAAGTTTTGCAGGTACAACAAGCCTTCGCCAACATCCGCTTGCTGAGGGAACGAACTTGGCGTAAATCCATTCGTACCATTAGGAAGTTGATTCGAGTTTTGTGCCCAATAGGCGATGGGTGTTTCCGCCCACGAGGGCAACGTGAAACACAAAAGTACAACTGCGATGAGTAATCTCATGACAGGATTTTCCTTGTTTTTATGGTTGAAGTGTCGAGATAGTAACCGATCATGGTTACAAAAAGGTGACAATTCTATAGGGATCTTCCCTCTAAAACCTTATAACAAACGTCATGGTTTGATGATTTATTGTGCGGTTAACACACTGTGAGTGCAGTTGCTGTCAACATTTAAGGTTGACTCAGTTTCTTGGCGATCTTCGCTAAATGCTCGCCTTGGAAGCGCGCACCGGCAAGTTCTAACTCGGATGGTTGGCGTTTACCGTCACCACCCGCTATGGTACTTGCGCCATAAGGGCTGCAGCCAGTGACTTGGTCTAATGCCATTTGCCCGGTGAAGCTGTAGGGCAAACCAACGACAACAAAACCAAAGTGCAGAAGTACCGTGTGGAAATTCAGTAGTGTGCTTTCTTGGCCGCCATGCTGAGTGGCACTGGAGGTAAAAACCCCAGCGGCTTTGCCAATAAGCTCGCCATTTGCCCACAAGCCACCACATTGATCGAGAAAGTTTTTCATTTGTGCGGCCATCATGCCAAACCGAGTTGGCGCACCGAACAAGATAGCATCGTACTTGCTTAACTCTTCTGGCTTAGCAATTGGGGCTTGCTGATTAAGGTGATAGCCCGAGCGTTCTGCAATCTCACTTGGTACCAGTTCCGGGACGCGTTTAATATCAACTTGCGCCCCTGCTGCTTGCGCGCCTTGGGCAGCGGCATAGGCCATTTGCTCAACATGTCCATAGCTTGAATAATACAGAACTAAAATTTTTGCCATGGCGCATGTCTCCCGTTAATTTCATTCCATAATCTGATACGACTGACGCTCGCATGATTAGACGAGCTTTGCAAGCCAGAGCTCGTTATCCGATTGCTTCATCACTGAGGACAATCGCCGTACGCAAACGCGATGCGCCATATGCAAACGCCTTCTCGAAGGTACTTCGCGGAATCGGCAAATATTGGCGTTCAGTTATCGTTTGCCATGGCAATAAATCATCATCAGGATCGTTGATATACACGTACTCGTCGTCGATTGCAGTAATGAGCACCCAGTGTGGCGCTTTCGAACGGTCAAACTGATAGGTACTAATTAACGCGATAATCAATCGGCCGTTTTCTAAATCCTTGGCCAACAATTTCAAACTATAATCGCGCACTTTAATTTTTACGCCCGCAGCTTTCAGCGCCGCAATGTCGACTTCTTGCACCCGACTCATCACTTGACGCTTTTCTTCGTTGCGCACCGAGTCAAGTAACACAGGTCCCGCTTGACTACTCCAAACCGTGACTCCGAGACCACGTTTAAGTGCCGCTCGAGCTAACCCATGCGGCCCACAGCCACCGTGACCGGAAGTCATATAAATAGTCGTCGCTTCCCGCCAGATTTCAAGTTCTTCATGTTGAGGTTGTGTTACCGGCTCACGAAACCACGCTAATGCCATCAGCAAACTCGCCGGTCCGCAGGTAAACGGTGTGCTTTGTGTGAGGTGGGGAACAAGACGCGGGACGCGGGACGAGTCAAAGAAATGCAATTGCTTTTGTAACACCAAGGCGTCGGAGTGATCGTCGTAATAATCGCTACGCAAACCTAAGTGGACAAAGCCAAACGCATGAAAAAAGTCGAGGACGTCTTGTTGATCGGCTTTCACTTCGGTACGCAGAAACAAACAATGTTCATCTTGGCCACGTTGAATACACCAAGCCATGAGCGCACGCCCATGCCCCTGCCCTTGAAATTCAGGCGCGACAGCGAAAGAGTACAAACGACAAAGCTTCGTGGCTTGGCGAAATAGTAAAATGGCATAACCAATCACTTCGCCGGCGTTTTCTACCACCACAAAGTCAGCGTGCTCGTGCTGAATGAAGCGCCGAAAACTGCGTTTACTCATGGCATCATAAGGGAAACATGCCAAATCAATGGGTAGCAATGCAGCAATATCTTTGCTTTCGGCGGGGCGAATGACGGCCATTAATGTCCCTTGGGTGAAGTCAAAACAAGCGTTGAATGACTATTGGACGCTCTTTTTACGAGTGCGGCAAGAGGTCGGATGAAAAAATTTCTCTTTTCGATTCAAGTACTGCCCCGCTGCTGTTAAAATATGCGCCCGACACAGCCACTTGCCGCTTGGCATACCCGGCACACCCAGCCTTAAAGAGGACTCGTCGTGAACGAACAGAAACCTTCCCTCAGTTACAAAGACGCTGGCGTCGATATCGACGCAGGTAATGCATTAGTACAACGAATCAAAAACGTGACCCGGCGCACAACTCGCCCAGAAGTCATGGGTAGCATTGGTGGTTTTGGTGCATTATGTGAAATTCCAGCCGGTTACAAGCAGCCGGTACTGGTTTCCGGTACCGACGGCGTGGGAACCAAGCTCCGTTTAGCCATCGACCTCAAAAAGCACGATACCGTGGGTATTGATCTGGTCGCCATGTGCGTGAACGACCTCATTGTGCAAGGGGCTGAGCCATTATTCTTTCTCGACTACTACGCGACCGGCAAACTAGACGTTGACGTTGCCGCTGACGTCGTTGCTGGTATCGGTGAAGGCTGTGTGCAATCAGGTTGCGCGCTCATTGGTGGCGAAACCGCAGAAATGCCCGGTATGTACGAAGCCGGTGACTACGATTTAGCCGGTTTCTGCGTTGGTGTTGTCGAAAAAGCTGACATTATTGACGGTAGCAAAGTTGCTGCAGGCGACGCTTTAATTGCTGTTGCTTCAAGCGGTCCACACTCGAATGGCTATTCACTGATTCGCAAAGTGATTGAAGTTGCCAACGCCGACTTAACGGCTGATTTTCATGGCAAGCCACTCGCTGACCACCTTATGGCGCCAACACGCATCTATGTGAAGCCGGTCCTTGAACTGATCAAGCAAGTGAATGTGCACGCTATTTCACATATTACGGGTGGTGGTTTCCAAGAGAATATTCCACGCGTATTACCAGAACACTGCAAAGCCGTGGTTGAACGCAGCAGTTGGCAGTGGCCAGTGATTTTCAGCTGGTTACAAGAAAACGGCAATATCGCGCGCGAAGAAATGTTCCGCACCTTTAACTGTGGTGTCGGTTTGGTCATCGCCGTACCAGCTGAGCAAGCTGACCAAGCGGTAGCGATTTTAAATAGCCAAGGCGAAAACGCATGGGTTATTGGTACTGTCGCAGACCGCCAAGGTGACGAAGAACAAGTTGAGTTTGTTTAATGACCACACAACACAAAAAACGCATTGTCATTCTCATTTCTGGTTCTGGCAGCAACATGGTGAACCTTGTTGAACATTGCCAAGCCGGGCGAATCAATGCCGATGTCGTTGCCGTCATCGCCAATAAAGCTGACGCCGCTGGCCTAGCTAAAGCGGAAAAGCTTGGCGTGGTCACTGAATGTGTCCCCCACCACGGTTACGAAAGCCGCGAAGCATATGACCAAGTATTGGTTGAGCGAGTGCAAAGCTATCAGCCGGATCTGGTTATCCTTGCTGGCTTTATGCGTATTCTCACGCCGATTTTTGTCAGTGCCTTTGCCGACCGGACGTTGAATATTCACCCCAGTTTGTTACCGAAATACAAAGGTATGCACACGCACCAACGTGCCTTAGACGCAGGTGACACAGAGCACGGTGTAAGTGTCCACTTTGTCACTGAAGAGCTAGACGGTGGTCCGGTCATTTTACAGGCGAAAGTACCGATTTTCGAAGGTGATGATGTCGAGGACTTGCAAGAACGGGTGCATGAGCAGGAGTATCGTATTTATCCGCTGGTCGTGCGCTGGTTCTGCAGTGACCGTTTGCGTTTACTGGATGGTAAAGCTCATCTTGATGGCGCTGGACTTGGTCCACAAGGCTATGCGTCGGACGAATAGGCATCGGACGAATAGTCTTCGGACGAATAGGCATCCGACGAACAGGCCTCGGACACATTAACCAAGCTAATAAACCGCGCTCCGGCGCGGTTTTTCGTTTCACAGGCTAGCGTTCATCGCTAAAGCGCAACTTCGTTAGGTTCACTTGCGCTTGCTCTTTGCCACCTTCAATTTGCTGCATACGTACCATGGTGTAGTTTAATTTTGGCGCGAACCAAAAGTAGGTCTGCCGACGATCATGATCACGAACCCGACTCACACGGATGACTTCCTGGTTTTCGCCGAGTACCCGAATCGACTCGCGGCCATCAACAGCAAACTCATAGGACGTGTCGCGGCCATCTTCGTCAATGAGAAAATATTCAAAATGGTCTTCCGCACCAATGGCAACATCGATTTGTAACTGATGGAGTACCGTATTGGCATCCAACAAATCATCCCGCCATTGGGCATGAATTTCGTCACCATTATCGTTGCGTAAATACTCATTCTCGCGATTAAACGTGACCGCATAGTAACGATTCGACCCTGTGCCGCGACGCTCATACACATAGTTCAACGGTTGTACCTGGCTACCCGATAACTGAAAAACCGAATCGTTGTATCGACGGTCAGAGAGAAATAACAGCGACGCTTCGGTATTGGTGTGATATTGCCACATCCCCTCGTCGGTTTTCTTCAACTCTCGTAATGCGGTACCGTGGGTGCGCCCTCGGCGACTAAGATCATACTCTGCACGATAAGCTCGGGTAATTTGGTGCGCCAATTGCGCCGCATGGTGCGCATCCTGTTCTGCAGACGTGACCGATTCCATTCCAGCTTGCTCGCTCGCTGGCTCTTCCGCATAAACCACCATCAGCACCGAAAACACCAAGAGCAAGACGGCAACTGCAACCGCAATGATGCTGCGAATAATTGCGTGGCGAACTTTAAATTGATCCATATACACCCTTTCCTGACTATGGAAATTTAGAATGTCAGACTCAGAGCCTCGCCGCAAGTTCAACCGCGCTGACATTCGTTGACAAAGCAAGGAATGAATAAACAGCGCAACGATGTGTGAAATAGCGAACGAACTGCACCCTTTCACCACTTGCAAATTGTTGCGATTTGTTCTAATTTTAAGGATTACTGGTCAGACCTCAAACCTCAGGAGAATAACATGAGTGTCGCTATCTGGTGTATTGCTACCCTAATCGTGTTGGGAGCGCTGTTATATCACCGTGTATCGCTACGTACGTTCACGCTCGGTGTCATTGTTTTACTCGCCGTTGGCACCTTAGCCAACATTTTTGCGTGGGTACCTTGGCTGATCGCCGCAATTATTTTGCTGCCGCTTAATCTTACTTTCATTCGCAAAGGTGTCATCGCCAAGCGTATTCTTGCAGTTTTCCGTAAAATTATGCCAGAAATGTCGCAAACAGAGCGTGACGCGCTTGAAGCGGGCACAGTCTGGTGGGACGGCGAGATATTCTCAGGTAAACCAAACTGGAAGAAGCTGCACAGCATTCCAGCCGGCAAACTAACTGCCGAAGAGCAAGCTTTCCTTGATGGTCCGTGTGACGAAGTTTGTGCCATGTTGGATGACTGGAAAGCCACCCACGAATTGGCAGATATGCCTGAAGACGTATGGCAATACCTGAAAGACAACAAATTCTTCGCCATGATCATTAAGAAAGAATATGGCGGTCTTGAGTTTTCAGCCTATGCCCAGTCGCGCGTGCTGCAAAAACTGGCAGGCCATTCAACCATTTTGGCAAGTACCGTTGGTGTACCTAACTCGTTAGGCCCAGGTGAATTGCTCCAGCATTACGGCACCAAAGAACAACAGGACTACTATTTACCGCGCCTTGCAAGCGGTGAAGAAATTCCATGTTTTGCCCTCACCAGCCCAGAAGCTGGGTCCGACGCTGGTTCAATTCCAGACACAGGTATCGTTTGTAAAGGCGAGTGGGAAGGCAAAGAAGTTGTTGGTATTCGTCTGAATTTCAACAAGCGTTACATTACGCTGGCACCGATTGCCACCGTGGTTGGTTTAGCATTTAAAATGTACGACCCAGACGGCCTCATTGGTGACCAACAAGACATCGGTATTACCTGTGCCTTATTGCCGCGTGATATCGAAGGCATGACCATTGGTCGTCGCCACTTGCCACTGAACGTGCCATTCCATAATGGTCCAATTCAAGGTAAAGACGTCTTTATCCCAATGGACTTCATCATTGGTGGCCAAGCCATGGCCGGTAAAGGCTGGCGTATGCTCATGGAGTGTTTGTCAGTTGGCCGCGTGATTACCCTCCCGTCAAACAGCGCCGGTGGTGCGAAGTCATTAGCCTTGGTAACTGGTGCCTATGCGCGTATCCGTCGCCAGTTCAAGTTACCGATTGGTAAAATGGAAGGAGTTGAAGAAGCATTGGCACGCATTGGTGGTAATGCCTACTTAATGGACGCGGTGACCAAGTTCTCAACTGCTGGCTTAGACCAAGGCGAAAAGCCATCGGTTATTTCAGCAATTTCAAAATACCACATGACCGAAAAGCTGCGTCAATGCATGAACGACGCGATGGACGTGCATGGTGGTAAAGGTATCTGCTTAGGTCCAAACAACTACTTAGGTCGTGGCTACCAAGGTACGCCAGTTGCGATTACCGTTGAAGGCGCGAATATCCTGACTCGTAGCTTAATGATTTACGGTCAAGGTGCGATTCGTTGTCATCCATACGTATTGGAAGAAATGGAAGCAGCTGCCGTTCCAGGTAAAGAAGGTCTCGATCGCTTCGACAAAGCACTGTTCGGCCATATCGGTTTTGTGTTCAGTAACTTTGTTCGTTCACTTTGGTTAGGCTTAACCGGAGCACGCTTTACTGCGACCGCTGCAAACGACAGCACTGCTCATTACTATCGTCAAATGACCCGCTTCAGCTCGAACTTAGCGCTCATGTCTGACGTGGCCATGGGTGTGTTAGGTGGTGAGCTGAAACGCCGTGAGCGCTTGTCGGCGCGTTTAGGTGACATGCTCAGCTACTTGTTCATTGGTTCTGCAATTCTCAAGCGCTTCGAAGACGACGGCCGCCCTGCTGCGGATCTGCCACTCGTGCATTGGGCCATGCAAGATACCCTCAACAAACTGCAACAAAGCCAGCTTGAGTTTCTCGAGAACTTCGGTGGCATTGGTTCCGTGTTGAAAGGCATCATGTTCCCATTCGGTCGCATCGTGAAAGCACCAAGCGACAAACTTGGTCACAAAATCAGCCGCTTGCTGATGGAACCGAACGCAACTCGTGAGCGCTTGGGTGAAGGTCAATTCCTCTCTGAGCGCGGTCCATTTGGTTATGTTGAGCAAGTATTGCGTGACATTATCGCCATTGAGCCGTTACACGACAAAGTTCAGAAAGCTGCAGGTGAGCGTTTACCTTTCATGCGTTTACATGAAATTGGTTTGAAGGGTAAAGAGCTTGGCGTGCTGACCGACGAAGAAGTTGAACTGTTCAAGCGCGCTGAAGAAGGTCGCTTAAAAGTCATTAACGTCGACGACTTCGACCCGGCCGACTTACTTGCTGGCCAAGCTGCGCGTGACTATGCCCTAGCCCAAGTGGGTAAAGAAAAGTCCGTGGCTTAATGACCGGCGGTCATCGCGACCGCAGCAAGTCCAAAAAACAAAAACGCTGGCAGTGAAAACCGCCAGCGTTTTTTTATGCGCAAGGAGTATTGGTACGGATGATTGGCGCGGGTTATTGGCAGAGCTGATTAGAAAGTAAAGAAACCGTAAACCAAGTCGCATTAATACCAAATTACTTTAAAGTTAGTTCTGCCGATCGCAATCAATCGTGCAACCCTGATTCGCTTGTCCAGCAAGCGATTATTTACGCCCCAACCTTTGGGGCGTTTTTTTTATTTACGATTCGCGCGGTAATTCGCGTTGAATTTCGCGATCTTTACGAGCCTGAGCAGACAAAGCGTCGAGCGTTTGGCGCCATGCTTCTACCCACTCTGGTAATGCTGGCGACTGCAAGTGTCCTTGCCCCGTTGCAGCAATCAAATCTTCTGGGCTTAATCCGCCCTTTTTCTTGCTCCAAAACATGCCGCGCACCACAATCAAAGCGGCAACACGGTTTTCATGGTCGAGAATCTTGTGCTCAAGAAACGCCCACTTTTCATCCCATCCTAACAACCGGGATTCCACATAAAAGCGATCGAATGCTTTCAACTGACGAATAAAGCGCGCGTTCACATCACCGATTACCGGAATAAAGCCTTGCTTACGCGCAACATCCCAAGCGCCACTGCGAAAAAACCAGTCGACACGACCAAGGTCTGCGAAGGTCAAATAGCGACCATTATTCACATGCATATTCAAGTCGAGATCGTTTGGAAACACCCTAGAACGAACACGGAGCGTATCAAACGCTCCGCATTGAGGCTGTTTCCGACGTTGGAATAGAATCCAAAACAATCGTAACAACAAATTCATGGCTGCAAACCTGCTTTATTTAATTAAACCGATTTCGCGTAAACGCTCCATCAAGTAGTCATCAGCAGTGATCGGTGGCCATTTCGCTGGGTTCTCGTCACTCACGCACTGTGGTAATGCTTCAATCATGACGTCTGGGTTAAAGTGCAAGAAAAACGGAATCGAGTAACGCGACACTTCATTGTATGGTGCCGGTGGGTTAACCACACGGTGCGTTGTTGACGGTAACAAGCCATTGGTCAAACGCTGCAACATGTCGCCGACGTTACAAATGATGGCGCCTTCGAGAATCGTCACTGGAATCCACGCACCCGATTTCGACATAACCTCTAAGCCCGGCTCGCGTGAACCAATAAGCAGTGTAATGACGTTAATGTCTTCGTGTGCTGCTGCCCGCACTGAAGGCGTACCTTTATCCACAATTGGTGGGTAATGGAGTGGGCGCAGAATTGAATTACCTTTGTTCACACGCTTACGGAAATAATCCCGCGGCTGCCCCAGGTAAACCGCAATCCCTTCCAGAACTTGGTTACCGAGCTCGTCTAAAGCACTGAACAGTTCTGTCATGGTCGCCTTAAATGACGGTAACTCTTTTGGCCAGACGTTCGCGACTAACTGTGGGTATTCATCGCTATTTTCAACTTCCCGACCCACATGCCAGAATTCTTTTAAATCGACGTGTTTCGCATCTTTAGCAATTTCCGTTCCGAATGGCGTATAACCACGTGCACCACCTAAACCCGGCTTATGATATTGCTTCTTCACATCTTCAGGTAAAGCAAACAAATCACGCGTGGCATCGAGTGCCTGATGAATCGTGCTCGCTGGAATTCCATGGTGTGTTAAAGCAACGAAACCGTTGACTTCATAACCTTCACCAATGCTTTGAACAAACTTATCGAAATCGGTTTTGAAAACCGACATATCTACATGTGGAATAGATTGCATTGACTCTGACCTAGTTAATTGACTCAAAACGAATGCTACAAAGATACTGTTCTTTAAGTTTAGTTACCTTAGCCGACTCGACTGAGAGTTAAACCCGTAATGAATCCGAATTTTTTGCACTAAAGTATCCAGACTTAGACGTTAATAATTTGTAACATTTTAGCTGCATAAGTTGTTTCGATTTTAACACAACTTCGATTAGTATCGGTATGAATGGAACAATTTTTTAATGTTCCATACTTCGCACCAACAACAGGAAAATAAAAATGACTATAAAGTTCAGACCAAATCTGAAACTGAGTCTCGTAACCGGAGCTGTGCTCTCGGTTGTTTCTGCTGGGGTATACGCAAGTGGTATTGAGCAAATCAAACCACGCGACGGCTTTATGCCGACTGAAATCGTAAGCCCAACAGTAGATAAAGCAAAAGCACTCAGTACTCAGGAATTCCGGGAAGCTAATTACCTGATTATCGAACTTGAGCACGCACCAATTGCGACCTATCGCGGCGGCGTTCAAGGTTACCCTGCTACTGCACCGCGCGCGGGCATGCGCCCAATCGACATCATGTCGTCTGCTGCAACCGCAAGCTATCAGGAATTTCTCCAACAGGAACAAGCAAACTTTGTCAGCCAACTTTCCGCTGCAATTCCTGGCGTAAGTTACGTTCAAAGTTTCCAAGGTATTACCAACTCCGTTGTGGTGGAAGTACCAAATTCTGCCAAGGCGCGCGCTCAAATCGCGAGTATGCCTGGCGTGAAACGCGTTTACCAAAACGAACGTTTCTTCCCGCAAATGGATGCATCAAACAGCTTGATTAATGCAGAATTTGCGTGGGAAATGGTCGGAAGTCGTGCCGAAGCCGGTCAAGGCGTGCGTGTTGCGATTATCGACAGCGGTATTATCCCAAATCACCCGATGTTTGCTGACGCTGGCTTTACCGCGCCGGAAACATTGCCTGGTAATGACTACTGTGCCACCACAGAACCAACGTTCTGTAACGACAAACTGATTGTCGCGCGCAGTTTCCCACCAAGCAACCCTGGTACATTGCACCCGCAAGAAACTGTAACGCCGCACGACCTTAGCGGTCACGGCACCCACGTTGCTGGTACCAGTTCTGGTAACTTGGTTAGCACCACTTATGAAGGTGCAGCGTTAAGCTTCTCTGGCGTTGCGCCGGGTTCGTACATTATGGCTTATAAAGCCTTGTTCGTCGGTGCTGATGGCCGCGCCAGTGGTTTCAGTAACCAGCTTGCGGCAGCTCTTGAGTATGCGTTCCTTGATGGCGCTGACGTCATTAACAACTCATGGGGCGGCGGCGCTGGTAACCACCCGTCTTCAAGTGTTTACACACCTATTTTTGAAGCACTTGAAAGCCTCAACGTGGTTGTTGTGACCTCAGCCGGTAACTCAGGTCCAGGCGATAAAACGATCGGCTGTCCAGCATGCGCTGAGTCAGGCTTAGCCGTTGCTAACACCCAAACAGGTCGTACGTTTGGTGCCGAGATGCAAGCTTCGGGCATGACCTACAGTGCCAATATCGCGAGTGGCAACTTCACCCTCGATCCACCAGTGACTGCACCATGGACACCGGTTTCTGCTGGCTTACCAGCGGAAAGCACCAACACTTTAGCGTGTGAAAGCTTTGGTGATGATGCGTTGTTTGACGGTCAAATCGTACTCGTTCAACGCGGCGAATGTACCTTCGAAATGAAAGCGACTAACGTCCAAAACGCTGGCGCAGTAGGTTTGATTCTATACAACAACACCGCTGGTGCCTTTGGCGTAACTATCAATGACGGTACATTACCGACTGTAGCTATCACCCAAGAAGCGGGTGAAGCACTCATTGATGTATGGGAAGAAGGCGATACTGCGACCTTGAATCCTGCTCAGGCCATCATTAATCAGAACAACGTCGATATCATGGCCGCTTCAAGCTCACGTGGTCCAAATGGCGACGCTTCGTTCCTGAAGCCTGATCTCGCTGCTCCAGGCACCAATATTCTGTCTGCTTACAATACAGCGTCAGGCTACGGTGCAATCTCTGGTACCAGTATGGCAAGCCCGCATGTTGCCGGTGCTGCTGCGTTATTGCGTCAGTTACGTCCAGAACTTGATGCTTACCAGATCAAGTCCGTATTAATGACGTCGAGCAACCCAAATGTACGCATGCAAAATGCTGTCGACCGCGCAACTCCGTTTGCTATGGGTGCAGGTCGCTTAGACATTCAAGCAGCGTTAGGTACAGCGATTGCGTTCGATACCGCATCATTGGCAGCAACTTCATGTTCGCCAACGTGCTCATTCGACCGCACTATCACTAACCTGATGGGTGAAACGACCGAATGGAGCTTCAGCTTTGTTCCTTACGACACCAACCTCGACGTTAGCTTTGACGTGGATAGCGTGACCATTGACGCCAACGGCGAAGCTGAAATCAGCATCACTGTTGACACCTTGTACGCACGCGAAGGTTGGAACTTCGGTCACGTCGTTGCTGAAGACCTGTCAGGTAACTATGCGACTGCCATCGTTCCGTTTGCTGTTCACGCAGTGAAATCTGACGATTCACAATTAGTCTCAACTGCGGTTACTTCTGGTGCCGTTGTAACGGGTGAAACAGTCTCTGTCAGCTCGCGCGTGAATCGTGAAAACCTCGAAGGCGAAGTCAGCATTACCGTTGAATTGCCAGAGAACGTGGTCTTGCTTGCTGACAGCATTGACGCTGTCGAAATCAATGCCAACCGTTCGAGCATGGAAGTTGCTGCCGACCAGCGTTCATTTACCTGGGTGGGTGAACTCGTTGAAGGTACTGCGTCAACTAACTTCACAGCCGCAACCTTACCTGCATCATTGAATGGTCTCTCGTTGACTGAGATCCTTGCAAGTCCACCGCAACGATTCAACTGTGACGCAGGTTGTGACGATCAGCGTTTAGGCCTGACGGTTAGCTCCGTTGGCGGCATTACCTACAACGGTGTCAACTATGGCCAAGTTCAAATAAGTCCAAATGGCTTCTTGAATTTCGGTGACCAAAATCATAATGGTTCGTTCATCCCACAAACCATGCCTGATGCAACGCCGCCAAACAACGTCGTCGCGCCGATGTGGGCTGACTTTGCCTTAGGTGGCGATTTAGGTGGTAACGTCTACTTTGCGGTATTTACGTTGAGTGGCCAATCGTGGTTAGTCGTCGAGTGGAATGAAATCCGTTATTGCGAAGGTTGGACACCAGAGACTGGCTGTATTCCTTCTGATGATAAGTACTCATTCGCATACTGGACAAATCTAGATACTGCCGAACATTACTTCAATTACATCAGTGTTCCGTCAAGCTTACCAAGCGAAGCGACCATTGGTTTTGAAGATGTCACTGGTACTGTCGGTTACACGCACACTGGTTCAGTAACGGCTGGTAATGCATTCCAGTTAAGCATTACGCCTGCTGACTCATATGTTGAACTTCACTATGACGGTACTGCTGGTCTAATGGGTGTTGCACCGACCTTAACTGCGGAAGGCACACCAAACAGCCCAGTCAGCATCGACTTTACTGAAGGCTTTACTGCAACGTCTGACCGTGGTCTAAGCACCGTCACGGTAGCCAACGCAGGTATTGAATACTCAGCGTTTGCGCCAGTCGTTAACAGTGCTGGTGAAACCCTGTCTGCGGAAGTCATTGCCCAAGCATCACAAGGTTCGGCAGCCGCAAGCAACGGTGAACTGACCTTCACTCCTGCTTCTGGCCGTAGTGGCGACTTCACCTTCAGCTATCGCATTGTCGATGAAGAAGGTCGTTTCACTATGCCTGGTCAGGTTACTGTCACTGTAACTAACTCAGCGCCGGTTGCAGCAGCGTCTGCTTCAGCAGCCACTGCAAGTGCTGGCGATCAAGTTAACCTCAGCGCAGCGGGTAGTTCAGACCCTGACGGTGATGCACTGACTTACACTTGGCGTCAAGTGAGCGGGCCTACAGCACAGATGAGCAATACGACTTCAGCAACTGCTAGCTTCATTGCGCCGAAGTCAAACTCAGCTGCAACTATGGTGTTTGAAGTCACTGTCTCTGATGGTGAACTTTCAAGCTCAGCGCAAACTTCGGTTGAACTAAACCGTTACAGCAGCAAGAAGTGGTACGAAGGTAGCTTCGGTGCTCTCATCGTCTTACTTGGCCTACCACTTGTTTGGTTACGCCGCCGTAAAATGGTGAAAGTTGCTTAAGTACACTTTAAGTACAATTTAAGTAAAGACGAATAAAGGGGCTTGCGAGCCCCTTTTTATTCAGGTAAACCTTGAACGAGACAATGACGACAAGGAAGAAATAATGATGAAAAATATCCTCCAACCTGCTCTAACGTTAGCCACCGCCATTCTTTTGTTAACTGCCTGCGCGCCTGCTCCGGAACAGGAAATTGCAACGGAACTCGAAGAACCGAGTTCGATCAATGCGGAAACAATTCAAGAGCAACGCAGTGCGCTCGCTGCAGAAATTTTCACCTTAGTGGCGACCCCATTTGCGGACCATCCCGACCAGTGTCGTGCACTTGAATTTGGTGTCAATGCATGCGGTGGCGCAGCAAGTTGGTTAGTTTATTCAACTGACGTCACCGACAGTCAGACACTCACACAACTTGTAAACGACTATAATGAAGTTGATGCCTTATACAAATCATCCGTTGCAGCGGTATCTGATTGCGCCGAATTACAACAGATCCAACTGACGGTGCGGGCAGGCATCTGTGCTGCAACCACGCTAGCAGTGGAGTAATTTACATCGGCAAGGAGAACATCATGCGTTGGAAAACTAGTTTTGGATTACTCATCAGTGCGACCGCTGCGCTCAATTTGATGGCGTGCAGCGACCAGATGCCGGTAAACGGACAGCAAGAAGAGGTGACCGAAGTGCACGAGGACTCCGAATTAAACAGAATTACGAGTGAGCAATTGCAACAGTTAAACGAAACGATCCAGCGTTTGGTTGCAACACCAACTGCCAGTTCAGAAGCGTCCTGCCAAGTTGTTGCTTTCGGCAGCAAACCCTGTGGTGGACCCAGTGCATGGCTTATTTATTCACGTGAAGTGACCGATGAAGCGCAGCTGTTACCCCTGGTAGACGAGTATAACCGGCTAACTGATCGCTATAATCAGCAGGAAGGTTTGATGTCAGACTGCGCCGTCTTAACCCCTATTCAACCTAAGTTGGAGAATGGCGTTTGTGTCGCTGATAGCGGCGCACCGCAATCCACGCTAGAGCGACAATAATCCCGCTGACTACGCCCCAAAAGTGCGCCGCAACAGCTAGACCACTGGTGTCCGCGGCGCCAATGGCTATTGGTCCTTGCCACATTTCCCAGCTTACTTTCGCCACCATGCCGACGAGCAATAAGTAGCCAAGCCGTATCTTACGCTGGATATCGAGACAAGCGCCCCAAGCAAAGATACCGTAGAGTACCGCCGAGAAACCAACGTAGTACTGCATAGATGGCGCAAAGTAATACATCGCTATGCCAATCAGTAGCGTTAACGTCCCGATCAAAATAGCATAGCGCCAGCTCGCAGCATGCTCAGCAAAAAGCAAATACATAACCCAAATACCGGCAACGTTAAGGCCTAAATGCGACAGTTCAAAGTGTAACAATTGACCACTAAATAAACGCCACCACTCTCCCGCTGCTATTAGGTCGCTTTGATAGCTAAGCAAGTCGTGAGCCCTGTCGGGTAAACTATAAAAAAGAACCAGCAGCAATGACATCATTGCTGCTGGTACTAGATACTGCCGCTCAAGAGGCAAATGAATCACAGTTTAATTCTTCTCAGGATACAAGTAGTCCCACCACTCTGGTTGGCCTTTCAAGTGCTTATCAAACCAAGCCATGTAGGTCGCCCACCAGTGGAAACGTGCGTCACGACCAATAATGTGGTGATCCTGCCCCTTGTACTCAACCAGTTCCACTTCTTTGTCCAAAAGCTTCAGCGCGGTATACATAATGTGACTTTCACCTGGCGGCACGTTCGTGTCCGCATCACCGTGAATCAGCAGCATTGGCGCTGTTACTTTGTCTGCATGGAAAACCGGGCTTTGTTGCGAGTAAAGCTCAGCGTTATTCCAAGGGAAGCTACCTTTGCTGGCTTCACCTGAATATAAAAAGCCCCACCAGCCATGGCCCCAATACGAGGTGATATTAGAAATACCTGCATGCGACATCGACGCAGAGAAGATATCGGTCATCGTCGCTAACAGCATGGTCATGAAACCACCGTAAGACGCGCCTAAGTGACCAACACGCTCAGCGTCAACAAACGGATGCGCAGCAAGGAACTCCTGTGTGCCCTGGATAATATCTTCGGCTGTATATTCACCCCAAGCGTTCACATGACGCGCTGAGAACTCTTGCCCGTAGCCGATTGCACCCGTCGGTTGTAGCACGTACACCACATAGCCTTGGTGAGCCCACAAATTAAACGGATAACGACCGGTAAAACCGCGTTGCACTGGCGTTGTGCCACCATAGTAATACACGAGCGCTGGATATTGTTGCTCCGGGTCGAAGTTATGCGGGTAATACACCCGACCGTGAATCTCATCGCCATGACGGTTGGTGAAATTCCACTCTTCAACCGGTGTTATATTGTGTGCTTGGAACGCTATTTCTGCACTGTCCCACAGAGTTTCTAAGCGACCTTCTTGCAAGTTCAAACTAACTACTTTTTGTGGTGAGGTTGCACCACTTCCAGCAATCACCAGGGTTGGTAAGGCAGACTGACTGTGCGTGACATTTGCGACCACTTCAATGTCCGTGCTCACGCGAATAAAGCGCGAGTTACGCGGATCGAAGCGGTACAGTTGTGTGCCATCACGCTCCGTCACACGTAGTAATAATTGGTTATTGCCGAGCACGCTAACACTGCTAATTGCAGGATCAAATTGACGACTCAAGGCGGTCACATTCAAGTTGGCATCTAAACGATAGAGTTGTCCGTCGTAATTGTTTGTCAGCAGGTCATCGCCTAAGCGCGGATCGCGTCCGGCATGGTCAGCAAATTCAGGACCAGCAACGACATAAATGCCCTCTTCCCCATACACTGCCTGGTTAAACGTTCTGTGAGTACCCAAGTCGCGTTGCTCGCCACTCACTGCGTTGACTTCCAAAAGCTTGACAGCAAAGTGCGGCGGTGCCGCGTAGTCGACTAAACGCGTACTGACCAACATCCGCTCACCATCGCGATGAGTATCGTTCAGACTATGACCCGAACCACCAAAGGTGTGCTGTTGAATGACACCCGTCGCAACATTGAGTGAATAAACTTGTGATACATTGCGGAAGGTTGACCAACGGTCTTCCAGCGCTTGATAACGCTTGCTCAGACCCGAGTCATTTTCGGCGGATTTAGTCCAGTTAAACACTAACGTACCATCGTTCAACCAACGCAAGCCCGACATACCGCGTTGTTCAGCAGTCAGGGTTTGCACGCTCAGATCTGTTAGGTCTAAAACTTCAATTTTATTGCCACTAATATAGGCCACTTGATGGCCCGTCGGATGCCAACTAAATTGGCCGGCATTAGCGTTCTGCCAGCGATAAACCACACGGTTATTGCTTAAGTCTTTGATCACGAGTTCGTTCTGCGCCGTATTTCCGGTTGTCGGCGTATAAGCACTCTCACGCCAAACCAAATAACGACCGTCAGCAGACATATCTAAACTTCCAACGGTTGGCGCATCGAACATAGTTTGTTCGCTTAAACGCCAATCTGTTGGCCATTGAGTCTCAACTGCATCGTGTTCCGCTTTACCCTGCCACTTCAAACCAAAAGCAGACCAGTCTTCGACGCCCTCAACCAGAATGACTAACTTGTGGTCACCCGTTTGCAAGTTCAGCTCAACGCTATCGCGGCCACTTGCGACACGGCTGCCATTCAGGTACACGGACGCATGTTTCGCACCATTCACGGCGATAGTGCCACGCGTAAAACGGTCGACGCTGAGGGGTAAACGCAGGACACTACTTTCACCACTGACACCGTTCGCCAGTGTCGTTTCGCTCGCGCTATAGTTAGCCAGCCATGGTCTAACCAAGCTATCACGTAATGCATCGGCTTGGTCCGAGTCACTGACCTGGACTTGCACAGGATGCACGCGAACATCTTGCTGATTAATTTCGATATCCGCTGCTGACACTGCCGCCGACGTAAATAATCCAGTTGCGGCCAAAGCCAAGGCAACACCGCGCAATGAATAGTGTGAACCTGAAATTCGCATAGGGAACCCTTGTTGAAGAATCTATAATTTTTAATTCGCATTTATCTTACACATTTCTCGCCTCAAGGGCAGTTTTAAGCGCCTTGAATACGATAAAACAGCGCGCAAATACGACTATTTTAGGAAAAAAATTTGCTGATTCGTAATTTCACAAGCAACAAGGCTACCGATCCACGCTTTAAGGATGTATGCTAAATGCGATTTTTGCTCGATAAGCAGTCAAAACGTGCGCTAAGTCGTCATTTAAGCTGCTGAATTTCTCGAGCTCACGCCAATAAACACAACAAAAACAGTGGTTAACCACGGGGACATGTTATGAGCGCTGACGGTAAAGTCAAGGACACAGAAAACGGTCTGCTCAACCGTTTACTCAATAAAATCGAAGTCATCGGCAATAAACTTCCTGATCCAGCAGTTATGTTCGCTGGGTTGTTAGTGATTGTCTGGATTCTGAGCTTAATTTTTGCCCAATTTAGTTACAGCGAAATTGACCCACGTACTGGCAATGAGATTATTGTTAATAATCTGCTAGCACCGGGGGCACTTGCTAATTTCCTCGCCACTATGGTGACCACGTTCACCTCGTTCGCGCCATTAGGCGTGGTCTTGGTGGCTATGCTCGGTATCGGTGTTGCAGAACGCAGCGGCTTTATCAATGTCGGTATTAAACTGCTGTTGAATAACACTGCGAAGTTCCTCTTAACACCTATTCTGATCTTAGTTGCGATTGTCAGCCACACGGCAGTGGACGCGGGTTACGTCTTGGTTATTCCACTTGGTGGTATTATCTTCTACGCAGCCGGCCGCCATCCTCTCGCCGGTATCGCTGCGGCATTTGCTGGTGTGTCGGGTGGTTTCTCGGCGAACTTTGTACCGAGCGCCATCGACCCTATGCTACAAGGGATTACCCAAGAAGCTGCGCGGCTCTACGACTCCACCATTTTGTTGAACCCGTTAAATAACTGGTACTTCACGGCCGCTTCGAGCATCGTCGTTGTCCTAGTGGGTTGGTATCTAACCGATAAGGTCATCGAGCCACGCTTAAAAGGCACCCAAATCGACGGCGATCCTGAAGAAATGCCGAAGATCGAAGAAGTGTCACCGCAAGATCGCAAAGCATTTGGTTTTGGTGGCTTGACCATGATTGCCGGTATCGCTGCACTCGTTGCTGCAACTTGGCCGGAAACCTCAGCACTGCGCTCACCTGAGGGTGAAATTGCTGCGTTTGATGCACCGCTGATGCAATCGATCGTACCGATTATCTTCCTACTATTCTGGGTACCAGGTATCGTCCACGGCTTCGTTGCTGGAACGTTCAAAGAGTCAAAAGACGTCATTATGGCGATGTCGAAGACCATGGAAACCATGGCCTACTATCTCGTCATGGCATTCTTCTGTGCGCTCTTTATTAAGGCATTTGGCGACTCGAACCTTGGTATTCTGCTGGCCATGAAAGGTGCTAACTTCTTGCAAGCCATGGCCGTTCCGGGTCCAGTGACGCTAGTTGGTATTATTATATTGGTGGCGATTATTAACCTGTTCGTCGGTTCTGCCAGTGCGAAATGGTTATTGATTTCACCAATTTTCGTACCCATGCTGATGCAACTGGGCATCTCGCCAGACTTAACGCAGGCCGCTTACCGTGTTGGTGACTCGGTCAGTAATATCATTACACCACTGCTACCTTACTTCCCACTCGTCGTTGTTTACTGTCAACGCTATGTGAAGAGCACAGGTATCGGTACTCTTGTATCAATGATGTTGCCGTACAGTGTGGCCTTGGGTGTCATTTGGACTATCTTCCTCCTGCTCTACTGGATGATCGGTATCCCACTTGGTGTTCAAGCCAATTACATTTATCCAGCTGGTTAATTACTGCACCTTATAACCTCTGGTTAAAAGTTATACAAAAAGGAGCTGAACTCTTCGCGGAGTTTAGCTCCTTTCTTTTCTGCGCCATGGTAAGATGTACCCTTCGACTTGCTTAGGAGTTTTTATGCATCGCACTTTGCCTTCGTTCATGGACATGTACCGTGATTTAATTGCTGCGCCTTCTGTCAGCTGCTTGGAACCGACTTGGGATATTTCCAATCGCCAAGTCATCGAGTTGCTGGGTATGTGGCTCTCAAGCTTAGGCTTTCATGTCGAAATACAAGAGCTTGAGCGCCAAGCGGGCAAGTACAATCTATTAGCAAGTATCGGCCCTGAGCCAGTCGACAGCAGCGCTGCTGGCTTATTGTTATCGGGCCATACTGATACAGTACCCTGGGACGAAGGTCGCTGGACGCGCGATCCGTTCACCCTCACCGAAGCCGATGGCAAGCTTTTCGGCCTAGGTAGCGCAGATATGAAGGGCTTCTTTGCTTTTATCATCGAAGCCGTTCGCGATCTTGACCTCAGCAAATTAAAAAAGCCGCTGCGAATTCTAGCCACAGCCGACGAAGAAACGTCTATGGCCGGTGCCCGTGAATTACATCGCTTTGCCAACTTAAAACCAGAATACGCGGTCATTGGCGAGCCGACGAATATGGTGCCAGTGCGCATGCACAAAGGTCACTCGACCGACTGTATTCGCATCACCGGTAAATCAGGCCACAGTTCTAACCCAGCCGCAGGTATAAACGCGATTAGCATTATGCACGAAGTGCTTGGCTCCCTGAAAACTCTTGAGCAAAGCCTGAAAGACAAGTTTCATGAGCCCGCGTTTGAAGTCCCTTATCCAACCTTGAATTTCGGCCACATCCACGGCGGCGACGCAGCGAACCGTATTTGTGCCTGTTGTGAGCTCCACATGGACATGCGGCCATTACCGGGTATGCGTATCGATACACTCAATGACATGCTTCACGGCGCATTGGCGCCCATTCGAGAGCGTTATCCGAATGCACTCGACATTATCGCCATGCATGAACCAATTCCTGGCTATGAAACCAAGGCTGACGCTGCCTTAGTGCGGCTAGCTGAAGCAATTAGTGGCCAACAAGCAGAGCCAGCCAACTATTGTACCGAAGCACCATTTATTCATGACCTAGGTTGCGAAACGATTGTTATGGGTCCGGGTTCTATTCGCCAAGCCCACCAGCCGGACGAATACATTACCTTGGCGGAAATAAAACCAGCTCAGCAACAGTTGCGTGAACTGATTGTGAAAACCTGCTTTTAGAATAATAAGGACGAAAACGTGTCAGAAATACAACGCCCTCTGCTAACTTGTGGAGTCGACGAAGCGGGTCGCGGCCCAATCGCTGGGCCAGTTATTGCTGCGGCGGTCATTCTTGATCCAAACAACCCGATTACCGGGATTACTGACTCGAAAAAGCTCAGCGAGAAAAAGCGCAATGCACTGAACCTCGAAATTCGTGAAAAAGCGTTATGTTGGTCGATAGCCCACTGTAGCGTCGAAGAAATTGACGAGTTGAATATTCTGCATGCAACCATGTTAGCTATGAAACGTGCTGTCGAGTCCTTGCATCAACGTCCAGAGCTAGTGTTGATTGATGGCAATCGGCTGCCGAAACTTGCGGTGCCTGCCGAAGCCATTATTGGTGGTGACCTAAAAGAAGCCTGTATTGGTGCAGCCTCAATCTTAGCCAAAGTCGAGCGGGATCGACAAATGCTCGAGTGGCACGAACTTTACCCACACTACAATTTTGCCAAACACAAAGCCTACGGTACCGCCGAGCATTTAGCTGCATTGAAAGAACATGGTGTCAGCCCGATTCATCGCAAGAGTTTCCGCCCGGTTCGTGATCTTCTCTAGCCGCAGAGATTAAACACAGGACAACATAAAAAAAGGGCTATGCTGAATCAGCATAGCCCTTTTTCAATTAGCTTAGAAACTTAGCGTGGCAGTTCACTATAGCCCATGTTGTATAAGATAAACGAGAACACGTCGGCGGCTTGGTCAATAACCATTGACACCGGCATACCCGCACCGTGGCCAGCATTGACGTCAATCCGAATCAACTGTGGGTTTTCACCACCATCTTTCGCCTGTAACTCAGCGGCATACTTAAACGAATGCGCCGGTACAACGCGGTCATCGTGGTCAGCCGTGGTCACCATCGTTGCTGGGTGATTGACACCTTCACGGACGTTATGCACAGGTGAGTAGCCGAGCAAATACTCAAACATCTCTTCGCTTTGCTCAGATGTGCCGTAGTCATATGCCCAGCCTGCGCCCGCCGTAAAGGTGTGGTAACGCAACATGTCTAACACACCAACTGCTGGAATTGCGACTTGGAAAAGGTCTGGACGTTGGGTTGACACCGCTGCCACTAACAAACCGCCATTCGATCCACCACGAATTGCCAACTTCTCATTGCTCGTGTAGTTTTCAGCGATCAAATACTCACCCGCAGCAATGAAGTCGTCAAAGACGTTCTGGCGGTTTAACTGACGACCTGCATCATGCCAAGCTTTACCGTATTCGCCACCACCGCGAATATTTGCAACTGCATAAATACCACCCATATCCATCCAAACTGCGTTAGCAACGCTGAATGATGGGGTTAAGCTGATATTGAAACCACCGTAACCGTAAAGAATGGTTGGATTTGTGCCATCACGTTCCAGATCATTGCGATAACTAATAATCATAGGAATTCGCGTACCGTCCTCAGAGGTATAAAATACTTGCTCCGAGGTGTAGTTTGCTGGGTCAAAATTAGTTTCTGGGCGATTAAATAACTCACTTTCACCCGTGTGCGGATCAAAGCGGTAAATGCTGCTTGGCGTCGTGTAATTCGCAAAGCTGAAGAACAACTCCTCGGCGTCTGCTTTACCACCGAAACCACCAGCACTACCGACACCTGGCAGCTCAATATTGCGCACCAAGTCACCGGCTAAGTCGAATTGCTGAACCTTGGCAACTGCGTCAACAATGTAGTTAGCAAAGATATAACCTGCACCGGTACTGGCACGTAACACGTGATTTGTTTCCGGAATGACATCTTGCCAATGCTCAGGTTGCGGATTGGCAGCATTCGCCATCACCACGCGACGATTCGGTGCATCACGGTTAGTCAGGAAATACAGCGTGTCGCCATCTGCGGTGAGTAAACTGACATCGTGACTTGGCGTCTCAACAATCGCTGTAAAGCCAGCTTCTGGATTCTCGAGGTCTTTAATAAAGAGTTTATTACCCGAAGTCGATACTGATGCCGAAACCAATAAATAACGGTCATCACGGGTGACGCTAGCGCCCACGTAACGATGAATTTCCTCTGGCTTCTCACCAAATACAACTTGGTCTTCTGACTGCGGTGTGCCCAAACGGTGGAAATAAAGCTTATGCTGCTCGGTCATCGCTGACAGCGCACTTCCGTCTGGCTTGTCATAGCTTGAATAGTAGAAACCTTCGTTACCGACCCAGCTAATGCCACTAAATTTAATGTCTTCGAGAATATCACCAATTTGTTCGCCAGTTTCGACGTCAATCACGGTGATCTTCCGCCAGTCACTACCACCCTCAGAAATCGCATAGGCTGCTAAACTGCCGTCACGCGAGAAACTCAATGAAGCCATAGACGTTGTGCCATCTGCACTAAACGTATTCGGGTCAAGGAATACTTCTGGCTCGCCATCATCTTTCTGACGATACAAAACAAACTGGTTTTGCAGGCCATCGTTACGATAGAAATAGGTGTAATCGCCTTCTTTAAACGGCGCACCTAAGCGCTCAAAATTCCATGATTCTTGCAACTGCTCACGAATATAATCACGATATGGGATTTGTTCTAAATAAGAGAATGTCAGCTCATTCTGAGCTTTTACCCAAGCACCTGTTTCAGCGCTGCGATCGTCTTCTAACCAACGATAAGGGTCTGCAACTTGGCGGCCAAAATAAGTGTCGACCACATCGCCTTTGCGCGTTTCAGGGTAAGTTAAGTTTGTTTGCGCAGAGTCGTTTTCTGCCGGCGCAGGAGCTTCAGCACAGGCAGTTAACAGCGCAACTGTCAGTAATGGAATGGCATATTTCATGAAGCAAGATTCTCCAAGTGTTGTTGTTATAGTTGGATCAGATTAACTTTACTCCAGATTAACAAAGTCCTTAACCAAAG
>ERZ869909.931-NODE-931-length-27223-cov-7.602962_pt1 | contig 27223 bp, 23 predicted proteins | sample MGYA00520892_ERZ869909 | MGnify/ENA primary metagenome ERZ869909 (study PRJEB32215, sample SAMEA104723947) | bioreactor metagenome | biome: bioreactor; feature: anaerobic bioreactor; material: water | place: China | collected 2015-03-12 ... | reverse complement strand
AAATCGATCTGCCCTTCAGAAGCGGCGCGCGCCGTCTGGCCGGAGGACTGGCAAAGGCGCATGCGCGAAGTACGCAGCGTCGCCATCGGCCTGGCCCGCAAGGGCGAGATTTCCATTCTGAGGAAGGGAAAGCCCGTGGATCCGGACGACTTCAAGGGCGTTTACCGTCTGTCACTGCCTGACGCGCAGGACGAAAAGCCGGAAACATTGCCCGGAGCCGATGACTGACACCTTCGACGCCCTCGCCGCCGAGATCCGCGCCTGCCGGGTGTGCCAGCCTCACCTGCCCCATCCCTGCCGGCCGGTGCTTCAGGGCAGTTCCACAGCGCGCATCCGGATTATCGGGCAGGCCCCCGGCACGCGGGTGCAGGCCTCCGGGCAGCCCTTCACCGACCCGTCGGGCGACCGTCTGCGCCGCTGGATGGGGGTAAGCGAGGCCGAGTTCTATGATCCGCGCCTCTTCGCCATCACGCCGATGGGTTTCTGCTTTCCGGGGCTGGATGCGAAGGGCGGCGACCTGCCGCCGAGGCGCGAATGTGCCCCGCTCTGGCATGACCGGCTGACGGCCAGCCTGCCACAGGTGGAGATGACACTGCTGGTCGGGATGCACGCCCAGCGCCCCTATCTTGCGCTGCCCTCCTCCGCCAGCCTTTCGGCAACCGTGCTGCGCTGGCGAGATACCTTTCCGCAGTATGTTGCGTTGCCGCATCCCAGCTGGCGCAACTCGGGGTGGCTGAAACGGAACCCTTGGTTTGAAAACGAGGTTTTGCCCCCGCTGCGCCTTCGCATCCGCGAAATTCTGACCTCCGCACTTTGACCGGACAAACTGCTTATATTTCCATGACTTGCCTAAAGTTCACGCGGCGAGTAAAGGGCAGGCATGAACGATGCGGTTCCGGTCTGAAGGGCTATTGATGGGCAATGCACCCGCCCTCGCTGTCGACACCGCTGCCATCGCGCTGAAGCTTCAGCGTGCCTTCGAAAAGGAACTCCCCCATGAGCGTGCCTGCCAGCGTGTTTGAACATCCGTCGTTCGACAATCACGAGAAGGTGCTGTTTGCCACCGACCCGCAAACCGGGCTCCAGACCATCATTGCGGTACACTCCACCGTGCGCGGCCCTGCTGTGGGCGGCTGCCGCATGTGGGCCTATGAAACCAGCTCGGATGCCGTCACCGACGTGCTGCGCCTGTCCCAGGGCATGAGCTACAAGAACATCATGGCCGACCTGCCGATTGGCGGGGGCAAGAGCGTGATCATCAAGCCGAAGGGCGAGTTTGACCGCGATGCGCTGTTCCAGGCTTTCGGCCGTGCGGTCGATTCGCTGGGAGGCCATTACATCTCGGCAGAAGATGTCGGTGTCGGCCCGGCTGACATGGTCAGCGCTAGGCGCACCACACGCCATGTCGTCGGCCTGCCCGACGGCACCGGCGACCCCTCGCCGATCACTGCCAAGGGCGTGTTCCTCGGCATTCAGCTCGTCGCGGAGAAGGTGCTCGGAAAATCGTCCCTGTCAGGCGTGAAGATCGCCGTTCAGGGAGCGACCGGCCATGTCGGCTCCTACCTGTGCGAGCACCTCGCACGCGAAGGCGCGGACCTCACCCTGACGGACATCAACGAGGAGGCGCTGCAAAAGCTTGCCCGCAAGCTCGGCGCCAAAACGGTGGGCAAGGACGACATCTATGATGTCGAGGCCGATATCTTCACCCCGTGCGCGCTGGGCGCGATCATCAACGAAAAGACAATTGACCGGCTGAAGGTGCGCGCTGTCGCCGGTGCCGCCAACAACCAGCTGGCGACGCGCGAAATGGGCGCCGAGCTGATGAAGCGCAAGATCGCCTACGCGCCGGACTACGTGATCAATGCCGGTGGTATCATCAACATCATGGGCGAGCTCGACAGCCGCTTCGATGCGCGCTGGGTGGAAGGCAAGCTGCAGGGGCTGAAATCCACGCTGGGCGAGATCCTCGACACGGCGGAAAACGAAGGCCGCCCGGCCAATCTGATCGCCGACGAACTGGCTCGCCAGCGCATCGAGGATGCGCGTGCCGGCAAGCTGCAGGCGGCGGAGTAGTCATCACTACGACGACATGTCATCCCCCGCTTTATGCGGGGGACCCATGCCTCTGCCAGTTCCGCAACGCATCCGCGTTGCGATGTTCCGCGAAAAGTCGCGGGCGCGAAGGCCCGTCCCCGGCTTGATCGCAGGTCGCCCTCGCCCTTCGAGACGGCCTTCGGCCTCCTCAGGATGAGGGCGTATGGTGCCATTCCCTCATGCTTGCGGACGCAGTGGCGCTCGAAGCACGAGGGAATATCCCTAACCCCCGATCAGCGCCAGCCACTCATCTTCCGTGAGCGTGGTGACACCCAGCTCTTGCGCCTTCTTCAGCTTGGAACCCGCGCCCGGCCCGGCGACGAGATAATCTGTCTTGGCCGATACCGACCCCGCCACCTTCGCGCCGAGGCTCTGCGCGCGGGCTTTCGCCTCATCACGGGTGAAACGCTCCAGCGAACCGGTGAAGACGACTGTCTTGCCGGCGACGGGACTGTCTGTGGCTACCGCTTCGGCGTCCTCCACCGTCACCTGATCCAGCAGGCGCTGCAGCGCCGCGCGGTTATGTTCCTCGGCGAAGAAGCGCCCGATAGCATCGACGGCCGTGTCGCCAAGCCCGTCAACGCCGAGCATCGCTTCGCGCGCTTCGCCCTCATGGGCGGCTTCCACAGCAGCGGCCTCGAAGGCCGCCCAGCTGCCATAGGTGCGCGCCAGAAGCCGCGAGGTCTCCTCGCCAACATGGCGGATACCCAGCGCGTTGATGAAGCGGGGAAGCGCTATCGAGCGCCGGGCCTCGATTGAACCAAACAGATTGCCTGCCGATTTCTCGCCCCAGCCCTCGCGCTCGGCAATCGGCGGGGTGATGCCGCCGGCTGAATTGCGCGCCGCCAGCGTGAAGATGTCGGCCGGTTCCTTCACGATGCCTTCCTCGTAGAAGGCCTCCACCTGCTTCTCACCCAGTCCCTCAATGTCGAAGGCCTTGCGGGCGACGAAGTGTTTCAGGTGTTCCTTGCGCTGATAGGGACAGGCAAACTCGCCTGTGCAGCGTGTGACCGCATTGACCTCGCCTGTGCGCGGGTTGACCTCCCGCTCGGCCGGTGTTTTCAGCGGACACGGACAGACCTTCGGAAACTCAAACGCCCGCTCACTTCCGTCGCGCCGGTCCTTGAGCACTTCCACGATCTGCGGGATCACATCGCCTGCACGCTGGACGACCACGAAGTCACCCACGCGCACATCCTTGCGTACGATCTCGTCCTCATTGTGCAGGGTGGCGTTGGAGACCACGACGCCCCCCACGGTCACGGGTTCGAGCTTCGCCACAGGCGTGAGCGCGCCAGTGCGGCCCACCTGGATCTCGATATTGTTGAGCTTCGTCACCGCCTTTTCGGGCGAGAATTTGTGCGCGATGGCCCAGCGCGGGGCGCGCGCGACAAAGCCCAGCCGCGCCTGCCAGTCCAGCCGGTCCACCTTGTAGACGACGCCATCAATATCGTAGCCCAGCCCTGCCCGGCGCGCTTCCAGATCGTGGTAACGGGCCATCAGGCCATCCACGCCCTCACACACCAGCATGTCGGGATTGGTGGCAAAGCCCAGCGCCTTCAGGCGCTCAACCGCGCCGGACTGGGTGTCGGCCAGGGCTTCAGACACCTCGCCCCAGGCATAGGCAAAGAAGCGCAAGGGCCGCGTGGCGGTGATCTCCGGATCGATCTGGCGCAGTGAACCGGCAGCGGCGTTACGGGGGTTCTTGTAGAGCGGCTTGCCGGCCGCTTCCTGCGCTTCGTTCAGCTTCGCGAAGTCGGCATGGCTCAAATACACCTCGCCGCGCACCTCCAGCACGTCAGGCACATCGCCTGCGAGGGTATGGGGTATCTCGCGCAAGGTCTTGAGGTTTTCCGTGACGTTCTCGCCCGTCTGGCCATCCCCGCGCGTCGCGCCGGTGACCAGCACGCCCTTCTCATAGCGCAAGGATGCCGACAGCCCGTCAATCTTCGGCTCGGCGGTGAAGGCCAGGGCTTCCTCATCCTTCAGGTTCAGGAAGCGGCGTATGCGCGTCTCGAACGCGGCCACATCCTCCTCGGTAAAGGCATTGCCGAGCGAGAGCATGGGCACGGCATGGCGCACTTCGGCAAACCTGCCAGAGGGCTTGGCGCCAATGGTCTGTGAGGGACTCTCCGCGTGGGCAAGCTCCGGAAACGCCGCTTCCAGAGCCTCCAGCCGGGCACGCAAGCCGTCATATTCGGCATCGGAGATGACCGGCGCATCCTCGGCATAATAGGCGCGGTCATGGGCCGCGATTTCCTCGGCGAGGCGCGCGTGCTCGGCAGCCGCCGCTTCGGGGGAGAGGTTTTCGATTTCGCGTGTCATATCGCCATCAGCTCGTCGGCGGCGGCGCGTGCGGCTTCGGTCACTTCTGCGCCCGACAGCATGCGCGCGATCTCCTCGCGGCGTTCGCGTCCGTCCAGCGGTACGACGCGCGTGCGCATCGCCTCGCCTTCCTCGGCCTTGGCGATTTTCCAGTGATGGTTTGCCCTGGCGGCAACCTGCGGGGAATGGGTGACGACCAGCGCCTGCCCCCCTTCGGCCAGACGCGCGAGCCGGTGGCCGACCGCATCAGCCACCGCACCGCCGACCCCCTGATCGACCTCGTCAAAGACCATGACAATGCCGCTGTCAGAACCTGCCAGGCACACTTTCAGCGCCAGCGCGAAGCGCGAGAGCTCGCCGCCCGACGCAATCCGGTCCAGCGGGCCAAAGGGCACACCCGGATTGGTGGACACCTCGAAGGCGACCGAGTCCCAGCCTGAAGGCCCGGCGCGGGTTTCGTCGCTCGTGACAGCCACGCGAAAGCGCGCCTTTTCCAGCTTCAGCGGCGCAAGCTCCGCCATCACGGCGGCAGCGAGCTTTTCGCCTTCCGCCTTGCGCGCCTCGCTCAAGGCACCGGCAGCGCGGGCATAATCGGCTTCGGCGGCCTTCAGCGCGGCTTCAGCCTCGCGTTCGCGGCCCTCGCCCCCGGTCAGCGCGTCGAGCCGCGCTGCCAGCTCGATATGCAGGGCGGGCAGCGCATCAACCTCGGCCTGATGCTTTCGGGCCAGCGCACGCAACGCAAACAGCCGCTCCTCGGTCCGCTCCAGCGCGCCGGGTTCCACCTCGAAGGCAGACGCGGCATCGCTGAGCGCGTTCTCGGCTTCGTCGAATTCGATCAGCGCGCGTTCGAGCGCGCCGCTGGCCCGCTCCAGCGCGCCCAGGGCATTGGCCTGCGCGCTGTCGGCGGCAGCCTCGGCTCCCAGGCTGGCGCGCACCCGTTCCAGGCCCTTCAGCGCATGGTTGAGACGGCTCGACACCGCGTCGGACCCGGAGAAGGCTTCCGACGCAGCCTGCAGGTCGGACAGAGCCGTTTCAGCCTGTTGCAGGAAACGGCGTTCGGCAGCCAGCGCCTCTTCCTCACCTGTGCGCGGCCGCAACGCGTCCAGCTCCTCCACCGCATGGCGCAGGAAGGTTTCCTCCTCCGCGGCGCGGGCCTTGTCGGTCCGCAGCTGTTCGAGATGCCGGCGGGCGTTGCTCATCGTCTCCCACGCGCGCGCCACCGTGACGAGCCGGGCTGCATTGCGCGCATAATCATCAAGCAGGGTTCGGTGGGACTTCGGGTCCAGCAGACCGCGTCCGTCGTGCTGGCCATGGATCTCGACCAGCACATCGCCGAGCGCGCGCAACAGGCCGACACTGGCAGGCTGATCGTTCACATGGGCGCGGGAACGCCCATCGGCCGTGACTACCCGCCGCAGGATCACCGGCTCTGCGGGATCATGGCTGATGCCGGCCTCGTCCAGCAGCGCGAACGCGCCATGACCCTCGGGCAGCTCGAAAACCGCGCTGGCGCTGCCCTGCTCGGCGCCATTGCGAACCAGGGCACGATCGGCCCGCTCGCCACACGCCAGCCCCAGCGCACCCAGCAATATGGACTTGCCGGCCCCGGTTTCGCCGGTAAGCGCAGACAGGCCCGGCTGAAACGCAAGGTCCAGCCGTTCGATCAGGACAATATCGCGTATGGACAGGGATGCGAGCATAGGCCCCCGCGTCTCCCTTTCCCGGTCTAGCCGAAAATCCGGCTCATCGCACGGCGCAGAAGGCCCGGATCGGTCTCCTCAAGGCCTTCGCCCGGCACGTCAATGCCTCGCGAGGTCAGAAGGTCATAGCTGTCACGATACCATTCCGAACCGGGGAAGTTATAGCCCAGCACGGCGGCGTGCTGGCGCGCTTCCTCGGAAACCCCCATGGCCACATAGGCTTCCACCAGGCGGTGAAGGGCCTCCGGCACATGGCTGGTGGTGCCGTATTCGCGGATCACGTTCTGGAACCGGCCAATGGCGGCCAGATGGAAGCCGTTGCGCAGATACCAGCGCCCGACATCCATGTCCTTGCCGGCCAAGTGGTCGCGCGTCATGTCGATCTTCAGGCGTGCATCGCGGGCATAGGGGCTGTTGGGATAGCGCTGCACCACCTGCTGGAGCGCATCAAGGGCCTGCTGGGTGGTCGACTGGTCGCGGCCGACATCATAGATCCGCTCATAATAGCTGATCGCGATGAGATAATAGGCGTAAGGCGCGCTGGAGCTGCCGGGATGCAGGGCGATAAAGCGCTGGGCGCTGGCGATGGCGTCCTCGTAGCGGGTCGCCTGATAGTTTGCGAATGCCGCCATGAGCATGGAGCGGCGCGCCCATTCGGAGAACGGGTGCTGGCGCTCCACCTCGTCAAACAGTTCGGCGGCTTGCCGGTAACGGCGCCGCTCGAGCTCGTTGAAGGCATTGTTGTAGAGCGTCTCCACAGGACGGGCGACATATGCCAGCTCGGCCCGGTTCCGATTGCCCTGACAACCTGTCAGCACAAGAACCGCGAGGGAAATGAAGACAATCAGGCGCGTGGCGTTCAACAAATCCTGGCCCCTTGGCTTGGCGAAAATCCTAACAGCCAGAGTCTTCTAACCGATCAGGGCGCGGGGAAAAAGCACTGTGTCAGCCGCCGGGCAATTACCTGGCAGGAACTAGCCGCGTGCAGCGCGGCTGGCGGCTCCGGTCTCGGCCATCTCGCTCATGGTCACCCATTTCCAGGCCGCCGTATCGGCCATCAGGGCGCGCAGCGCGACATTGTTGATCCCGTGTCCGGGGCGCGACGCCTGGTAAAGCCCCAGAATCGGGGCGCCCGCGAGATAGAGATCACCCACGGCGTCGAGAATCTTGTGGCGGACAAACTCGTCGGCAAAGCGCAGCCCTTCGGGGTTGGCGACGCCGTCATCATCCAGAACGACCGCATTCTCCATCGAGCCGCCACGGGCAAGGCCGGCCTTCAGCAGCGTCTCGTAATCACGGCGGAACCCGAAGGTGCGCGCAGCGGCAATCTCGCTGCGGAATCCTGCCGGCGTAACCTCGAAGCGGTATTGCTGGGTGCCGATCACGGCGTTGTCGAAATCGATGCTGACATCGATGGCGGGCTGGAGCGAGGGCAGGAATACCGCGCTGCGTCCGCCCAGCGAGACTTCCACAGGCCGCAGCACACGAATCGCACGGCGCGGGGCGGGCTGGGTCTTCAGGCCCGCATGCTCGATCAGCTCGATGAAGGGCAGGGATGAACCGTCCATGGCCGGCACTTCAGGCCCCTGCAGTTCGACACACACATCGTCCACACCCAGACCGGCAAAGGCGGCCATAAGATGCTCGACGGTGGAGACTGAAGCTCCGTCTTCATTGACGATCGTGGTGCCAAGATCGGTGGAGCGAACGAGATCGTAACGGGCGGGGATGACCCGGTCGGCGCAATCCAGATCGGTGCGCTCAAACACGATGCCCGACCCGGCCGGTGCAGGCTTGAGGACCATGCGCACCCGCGCGCCGGTATGCAGACCGATGCCGGCACACACGGCCGTCTGGGCCAATGTCGTCCGCTCGGTCATAAACGCTGCCCGCACCATATTGTTGTCTTTCTTATCTTTTTAGCTGCATTTCCAGCCCTCGCCCCCCGGCACAGGCCGAAAACCCCTCTTGTTTGCACTTGCACACTAGAGAAGGGGTGCGAAGAGCGGAATTAAACGATTGTTGCGATCTGAAACATTCACCGCCGGGCCATAAACGCAACGGCCCCCGGACCAGGTGCGGTCCGGGGGCCGTTTCCGGGCAATGCCGGGACTGGCTAGTTGGCCTGACGGCGCAGGAAGGCGGGGATGTCCAGATCGGTGTCGTCAAACTCCTCGCCGAACAGATCACCGCCAGGCGCCGTGCGCTGAACCGGTTCAGCGGGGGCGGCCGGACGCTGTGCCTGGACAGGCGGGCGCGGCGCCGTGCGTGCTTCAACAGGCGCAGCCGGCGACTTGGCGCGGCGGCCGAACAGGGAGAGGCCGCGGCGGGCCGGTGCTTCCTCGCGCGCTTCGGGCTCCGGCGCAGGTTCGCGGCGGATGGTTGCTGCCGCCTCGGCAAGACGCTCCTGATGGCGCACCACTTCGGGACGATTGTCGCCGGACTGGGCGGTGTAGGCGTCGGGCGCCGACAGGGCGTCTTCCACCACGTCTGCCGTTGCGGGCTGAATTTCGACCTGCTCCTCGGGAACCTGACGTTCCTGCGCGGCACGCCAGGCAGCCGCCTTGGCATGAATCCCGCCATCGGCCGGTGCCTTGACCCGCGCCGCTTCGGCTTCGTCATTCAGACGGCGCACAAGCGGCTGGGAGGGCCGGGCCGTCTCGCGCGGCTTGATGGTGCTGATGATGGACGCGGGCTCCTGGCGCCGGCGCGGATCGGCCGCCTGCATCATCTCTGCGTCGATACCTGTTGCCACTACCGAGACGCGCACGATGCCGTTGAGGCTTTCATTGAAGGTCGAGCCCACAATGATGTTGGCGTCGGGGTCAACCTGGTCACGGATCTCGTTGGCCGCTTCATCAACCTCGTAAAGCGTCATGTCCATGCCGCCCGTGATGTTGATGAGCACGCCGCGGGCGCCCTTCATCGACACATCATCCAGCAGCGGATTGTTGATCGCGGCATGAGCCGCCTCGATGGCGCGCTTCTCGCCGGAGGCTTCGCCCGTACCCATCATCGCCTTGCCCATCTCGTTCATCACCGTGCGCACATCGGCGAAATCGAGATTGATGAGGCCCGGCATGACCATCAGGTCAGTGATACCGCGGACGCCCGAATGCAGCACCTGATCAGCGAGCGAGAAGGCTTCGGCAAAGGTGGTCTTCTCGGTCGCGATGCGGAACAGGTTCTGGTTGGGTATGACGATCAGCGTATCGACATGCCCCTGCAGCTGCTCGATGCCAGCTTCAGCGAGGCGCATGCGCTTGGCGCCCTCGAAATGGAAGGGCTTGGTGACTACACCCACGGTGAGGATGCCCTGTTCGCGCGCGGCGCGCGCAATCACCGGCGCGGCGCCGGTTCCCGTGCCACCGCCCATGCCGGCGGTGATGAACACCATGTGAGCACCCTGCAGGTACTCCACGATTTCCGCGATCGAATCCTCGGCCGCCTGCATGCCCACTTCCGGGCGCGCGCCAGCTCCCAGGCCTTGTGTAATCTGATGGCCGATCTGGATGCGATTGCGTGTGCCTGAGCGCTGAAGCGCCTGCGCATCGGTATTGGCCACCACGAAATCGACGCCTTCCAGATTGGCATCGATCATGTTGTTAACAGCATTGCCGCCGGCGCCGCCCACGCCGAAAACAAGGATTCTGGGTTTAAGTTCAGTAGCTTCAGGGGCAGAAATGTTCAGCGCCATGGGGGCAGGCTCCGTCACGCGGGCTAAGGTTAATACTGATTTGCCACCAGTGTGAGGGCGCGTTGCTTAAGCGAGCGTTAAATGAGGTTACCGCGATTGGGGATTTTTTAGCTTAGCTTACAGGAACATAGAGCGAACACCGAGGGGGTGCTCAGAAACTCTCCGCAAACCAGCGCCAGATCGCGGCCGGTCCGCGCTCGGCGGCGGGCCGTGCGGCACGGCGCGCCGATGCCTCGGTAATGAAGCGTGGCGGGCCTGACAGTATCTCGGCCGGTGCGCGGGCATGGCGCGCGAGGGCGCCGGTGCTCGCCGCGAAACCGGCACCGGACAGGGCATCGCCGAGCCCGGCCACCGGCAGCGGACGGCCAAGGCGGGCCTGCCGGCGCATGACGCGCCCCGCAAGTTCCACCACGCCCGGCAACTGGCTTGCCCCGCCCGTGAGCACAAGAATGCGGCCGGATGCCTCATTAAGCCCGGCTGCGTCGAGCCGGTCGCGAATCATCTCGAAGATTTCTTCCAGCCGGGGACGGATGATGGCGTTCAGCAGAGCCCGCGGATGCTGGTTCATGCCGGCATCGGGGTCAGCGGCGACCGGCGGCGCCTCCACCATCGCGCGGTCATCGTCGGGACTGTCGAGCGCAGAGCCGTAAAGCGCCTTGATCCGTTCGGCAGCATGTACGGGAGTAGACAGGCCGCGCGCGATGTCGCGGGTCACATGACTGCCACCCACCGGAACCATGTCGACGTGAATTGGCACCCCGTCGGCGAAGACGGCCAGCGTCGTGGTATCGGCGCCCATGTCGATCACGGTCGCGCCCAGCAACGCTTCATCGCCTGCCAGCACGGACAGCGCAGCCGCATAGGGAGATGCAATCACCTCGCTGACTTCAAGCCGGCACTGCGCCACCGCATTCATCAGGTTGCGCAAGGGATCTGCACTGGCCGAGATCACATGCAGGTCGACCGCCAGCGTCCGGCCTGCCATGCCGCGGGGATCCTTCACGCCGCGATTTTCATCGACGCGCCAGGACACAGGCAGGGCATGCAGGAGCGCCCGGCCCGGACGCGCACAACGCTGCAGGCCGGCTGCGAGGACACGGCTGCGGTCCCTCTCGCCCACTTCACGGCCAAGCACCGGGGCCTCCACCGAGACCCGCTCGGAGACCGGATTACCGGCAGTGGTGACCAGGCTGACTTCGCTCACCGCCTGGCGGGCCATGCGCTCGGCATTGTCCACAACGGCGCGGATCACGCTGGATGCCGCATCCATGTCGATAACCGCTCCGGCGCGCATCCCGGCGCTGGAGTGATGTCCGACTCCGATGACGCGTGGCCGCGTGCCTGTCAGCGTGGCCTCGGTCTTGACGATGAAACAGACGGTTTTGGCAGCACCGACTTCCAGCGCCGCGTAGACGCCGGACTTGCCCCCTGCCGGATCAGCGCTCTTGCGCGAGAACATACCCATCCGCGTGTCAGGCTCCCCGCTCGCGCCGCGTGCCGCCACTGGCCCGCTCAGGCCAGGCCCGCACCACCATCTCGCCCTCACCGCGCAGATCGAAGGCCTGCGCATCGAGATCAAGCACCCGCTGGTCGGCATGCAGGGCCGCGATCAGGGCCACGGCACTGGCGACGCCGCGTTCCGGCAGAAGAATGTCACTTCCCGACGCGAGGCGCAGATTCCACCGCCGCTCCCCAACCCGTACGGCGTGCGTCACAAGGCTGGCCAGTTCGGGCTGGCGCGCCAGCACGTTGATGATCTCCTCGGCAGCGCTGTTGGCCCCGGCGCCGACAAGACGCGGCAGACCTGCATGATGGGAGGGATCTTCTCCCTCCAGCACCATGCCACGCCGGTCGATCACGTAGTGCACGCCCTCATTCTGCCAGAGCGCGAAAGGCGAACGCTCGGTGATGATCACGCTGATCCGGTCCGGCCAGAGCCTGATAACACGGGCGCTGTCCACGCGGCTCAATGCCTCGACCGCTGCGCGCGCCTGTACGGGGTCGATATCTATCAGCCCGGTGCCCGGCCGGGCCCCGATCGCCTCGGCAATCTCGGTGGCGGAAACATCATGCGCGCCTGCCACATCGACGGCCCGGACGACATAGCCTGACGCCGTAAGATGACTGGCAAAAGCGGTTCGCACCGCCTCACCCGCAGGCCCGAGCCCGCCGGTCATGGCCAGACCGGCAACGCCAAGCGCGGCCATACCGGCAAAGGCGATGAAGGCAAGGCGGATGGCGGTGATGGTACGATAGCGCGCCGTGCGGATCTGGGCACTGGCCCAGTTGGCAATCGGGCGCTGGGGGATGGATCGGGGAGGCTTGCGTGTGTTCGGGCCCGTTGCGCCGGATCGTCCGGCACGGGTGGGAGCTATTCTGGAGCGCCTCACCTCTGGCAACTGGCATCCTCCGCTATCCATTCGACGAGGTCGGGAAATCCGATACCGCAATGCGCGGCCTGTTCGGGCGCAAGCGATGTGGGAGTCATGCCCGGCTGGGTATTAATTTCGAGTAACCAAAGCTTGCCGTCGCCGGCTTCATCCCAGCGGAAGTCAGACCGGGTGAGGCCGCGGCAACCCAGCGTGCGGTGAGCGGTGACAGCCGCTTCCATCGCTTCGTCGAAAACATTCTGCGGAATGTCCGCGGGCAGACGATGCACAGACCCGCCTGCAGCGTACTTCGCCTCGTAATCGTAAAAGGCGGTGCGCGGCACTATCTCGGTGACGGTCAGCGCCCGGTCACCCATCACGGCAACGGTCAGTTCACGGCCCGGAATGAATTTCTCGATGAGGATCTCATCGCCATAGGGCCAGTTCTCTGCGGCCAGTTCGGCTGGCGGTCGGTTGGCCCCTTCACGCACGATCAGAACACCCACCGATGAACCCTGGTCATTCGGCTTGGCGACATAAGGCGCAGGCATGACGTGGTCGCGCGCGGCGTCAAACCGGCTGACGATCTTTCCGTCCGGGCAGTTGAGACCCGCAAGGCGCAGCACCGCCTTGGTCTTCTGCTTGTCCATCGCCAGCGCCGAGGCGAGCACGCCGGAATGCGTGTAGGGGATGCGAAGGTATTCCAGCACGCCCTGTATCCGCCCGTCCTCACCCCAGAGCCCATGGAGCGCATTGAAAGCAAGATCGGGTTTCAGCTCCTTGATCCTTTCCACCCAGAAGGGTTCGGCAGGATCGACCTCATGCACCTCATGGCCCTTGGCGCGCAGTCCCGTGGCGCATTCGCGGCCTGATACCAGCGAGACCTCGCGTTCAGGGCTCAAGCCCCCGAGCAGAAGAGCGATGCGCTTGCTCATGAGCGTTCTCCTTGGGGCAGGCCGATGCGCTTGACCTCCCAGTGCATCTCGACGCTTTCCTTCGACGCGATCTCGGCGCGGATTTCCTCCACGAGGCCTTCAAGGTCTGCCGCGCTGGCCGTGCCGTCATTGATCAGGAAATTGGCGTGCATCTCGCTAAAGCGCGCGCCGCCCTTGCGCCGTCCGCGCCCGCCAACGGCCTCCACCAGCTGCCAGGCAGAACGGCCCTTAGCCGCCGTCTGGTCCGGGTTCTTGAAGGTGGAACCGGAGGTCTTTTCCTTGATGGGCTGGGTGGCGGCGCGTTTCTCGCTGATCGCGTCCATGCGCGCCAGAATGGCAGCCGGTTCATCGGCCCGGCCCTGAAACACCGCCTCGGTGAAGATCCAGTCCTCGGGCGCTGCGCAGTGCCGATAAGCATGGCCGAGCTCATCGGGCGTCACGATCAGGCGCCTGCCGCGCCGGTCAAGCGCAATGGCCTCGACCAGCACATCTTTCGTCTCTGACCCGTAGCAACCCGCATTCATGCGGATCGCGCCGCCGATTGTGCCGGGCACGCCGACATAAAACTCGAGCCCCGCAATGCCCGCCCTGGCGGCAGCCTTGGCGGCCATCTTGTCCAGCAGGGCTGCGCCGATGCGGATGCGATTGCCGTCAAGGATTTCCGTGCGCGCAAAAGCTGGCGTCAGGCGGACAACCACGCCCGGCACGCCGCCATCTCTTACAAGCGTGTTGGAGCCTGCGCCCAGCACATGGACAGGGATATCTTCGGGCGTCTCGGCCAGAAACCGCGCAAGGTCGGCTTCATCGGCCGGCAGATAGAGCACCTGCGCCGGCCCGCCCACACGCAGCCAGGTAATGTCTGACAGTGGCGCGTTCTCGATATACTGCCCACGCACTGGCGGGAGTTGGTCGAGGAGTGAGGGGAAGGTCACAACACCTGCTCCAGCCGGGCGGGAAGTTCCGCCGCCCAGGCGGTAATGTCGCCCGCGCCGAGGCAGACGACGAGGTCGCCTGCCTTTACGCGCGGCTTGATGTCGTCGGCGAGTGTCTCGCGCGAGGTGGCGGAGGCATCGCGGTGACCATGGGCAATGAGGCCCGCAATCAGGGAAGCCTGATCGGCGCCCTCGATCGGACTTTCCCCTGCCGAATACACGTCCGCTACGAGCACGCTGTCGGCATCATTGAAGCAGGTACAGAACTCCTCGAAAAGATCGTTGAGCCGCGTATAGCGGTGCGGCTGGACGACCGCGATCACCTTGCCGTCCCCTGCCCGCTGGCGTGCTGCCTTGAGGACCGCCGCGATTTCGACCGGGTGGTGACCGTAATCGTCCACCACGGTGACGCCCTTGGCAGCGCCGGTAATGGTGAAGCGGCGCTTGACGCCGGCAAATCCACCCAGCGCCTCCCGGGCGGCCTGCTCGGTGCAGCCCAGCGCCTGCGCCACGGCGACGGCGCCGGTCGTGTTCTGCACGTTATGGTCGCCCATCATGGGCAGGGAGATGTCCTTCCAGACAACGCGCTCGGCGCCGGGCGGCTGGAAGACGATGTCAAAGACCGCCCCTTGCGGGCTGGTACGCAAGTTCACACAGCGCACATCGGCCTGCGGGTTGAAGCCGTAGGTGATGAGACGCCGGTCGTCGATACGCGCGGCCAGCGCCTGCACTTCGGGATGGTCCGTGCACAGGGCCGCAAAGCCGTAGAAGGGCAGGTTCTCGACGAACTGGGCGAAAGCATCACGCAGGGCGTCGAAATCGCCGTAATGCTCCATGTGCTCAGGATCGATATTGGTGATGAGCGCGACCGTGCCGCGCAGTTTCAGGAAAGAACCATCGCTCTCATCGGCCTCCACAACCATCCATTCGCCCGCGCCCATCTTGGCGTTGGAATCATAAGCGGAAATGATACCCCCATTGATCACCGTGGGATCGAAGCCCGCCGCGTCCATCAGCGCCGCGATGAGGGAGGTGGTGGTTGTCTTGCCGTGGGTGCCGCCAACCGCGACCGCGTATTTCAGGCGCATCAGCTCGGCGAGCATTTCCGCCCGGCGCACCACGGGAATGCGCTTGGCGCGCGCGGCTACCAGTTCGGGATTGTCGCGTTTTACCGCAGAGGACACGACCAGCGCCCCCGCCCCGTCCACGTTCTCGCCCCGGTGGCCGATATGTACGAGCGCGCCTTTCTGGCGCAGCCGCTCCACATTGGCACTGTCCTTGATATCGGATCCGGAAACGCGATAGCCCAGATTGAGCATCACCTCGGCAATGCCGCTCATCCCGATCCCGCCAATACCAACGAAATGTACCGGGCCGGTGGCGGCGGGCAGGTCAATCGGAGCCATGAAATACTGTCCTTGAAAACAGGCCGTGAAGAAAAGGCGTCAGGCGCGGGCGCGAAGGGCGTCCTGCAGGAGCGATGCCAGACGCAGATGCGCGTCGGGCTTGCCCGCCTGCAGAGCCGCTTCGGCCATGCCCGACAGAGCTTCGCCATCGGCCAGCAGGGTTTCAAGCCGCGCCCGCAGCGCGCCTGCAGCTATCTCGTCCTCGGTGATGATCTGTGCCGCTCCGGCTGCGACGAGACCCTCCGCATTGGCCCGCTGATGGTCGTCGGCAGCGATCTCCAGCGGGACCAGAAGCGAGGGCCGGCCGAGGGCCGCAATCTCCGACACGCTGGACGCGCCGGAACGGGAAATGACAAGTTGTGCCGACGCATAGAGCGGGCCCATATCGTCGAAAAATGCCTCGCATCGTGCCGTAACGCCGGCTCCGGCATACAGCCTGCGCGAGGCTTCAATCTGCTCGGCGCGGGTCTGCTGGACGACATCCAGCCTGGCGCGCAGGTGCCCGGGCAGGCCGGCAATGGCTTCAGGCACTCCCACAGACAATATGCGTGCTCCCAGAGAGCCGCCGATCACGAGCAGCCGGACCGGCCCATTGTCTTGCGGGGCTGCATACGGGGTGCGCCCGCCCGCCAGGATGGCGGCGCGCACCGGATTACCGGTCACGACATGGCGGGCCTTGCGCGGCAGCCGGTCCAGCCGCTCGAAGCCCGAAGCCACGGCGAACGCACGGGCGGCAAACACGCGATTGACCCGGCCCAGCACCGCATTCTGCTCGTGGATGACGAAGGGGATGCGTTTGAGCTGCGCATGGGCGAGCGCGGGAAAGGCCGGGTAACCGCCAAAACCGGCGACCAGGTCCGGCTTGAATCCCGCCACGATACGCCCGGCCGCGGCAAACCCTTTTGCCAGCTTCACGGTGTTGCCGGCAGCCAGGGCGGGGTTCTTCACGAACGGGGTCGCCGCCTCGATCTGGTCCACACCCTCGCCAGGAAACCCGGCGGCATGGCGCATTCCCCGCTGATCGGTGATCAGGCGTATGTGCCAGCCCGCTTCGCGCAAGGTTTCGGCCACGGCGCGCGCGGGGAAGATATGTCCGCCCGTGCCGCCCGCGGCGATGAGGAGGCGTGGCGCCGTCATGCCGGCACCATGGCGGTGCGGGACGCTGGCGGCAGATAGGCGCCCGGCGTGCGCTTTGTCAGGGCCAGCAGCAGGCCGGCCGCAAAGGCGAGCGAGAGCATCGAGGAGCCGCCATAGGACACGAAGGGCAGCGTCATGCCCTTGGCCGGGGCCATCTCCAGATTGACGAGGATGTTGATCAGCGCCTGCCCGCCGAACATCAGCGCCAGACCGGCCACGGCCAGCTGCGTAAAATGATCGGAGAGGCGCATGGAACACATCCAGGCGCGCGCGAACAGGATGGCAAACAGGCCGATGATTGCCAGCGACGCAACCAGTCCGAACTCCTCGGCCGCCACGGAGAACACGAAATCGGTATGGGCTTCCGGCAGGTAGCGCTTTACCTCGCCCTCGCCCGGACCCACCCCGGTAAAGCCGCCGCGCGTGATCGCATTTACGGCCATTTCAGTCTGTGTGATCCCGCCGCTGGACGAAGGTGCCAGAAAGGCCGCAACCCGGTCGCGCACGTGGCCAAGGAACAGATAGGCTGCTGCGGTTCCGCCCATGGCGACACCACCCAGCAGGGCCGTATGCAGGATCGACAGGCCCGATGCCCACAACATCGCTGCAAAGATCCCCGTCAGCAGGATGGACTGGCCGAAATCGGGCTGGCCGATGAGGAAGCATATCGCCAGCACATAGATACCTGCGGCCGCCAGCCTGCCCGGTACCGGCGCACCCTTGCTCTCCTCGGCGAACAGCCAGGCGGCGATGACGATAAAGGCCGGCTTGAAGAACTCTGACGGCTGCAGCGAGAAGCTGCCAAAGCGCAGCCAGCGCGCCGCGCCATTGACCTCGTGACCTATGAGGGCCACGGCAATCAGCGCGAGGAAACTGCCTACCAGCACCAGGCCGGCAAGGCGGCGCGCGCCGCGCGGACTGAGCGCAGCAATGCCCATCATCAGGATGACCGAGAGCACCGAGAAGAAGATGTGCCGGTAAAGATAGTAGAACGGGTCGCCCGGACTGACGCGTTCCGCCGCTGCCGGACTGGCCGCCATGGACAGGGTCAGCCCGACCACCATCAGGCCGGCCACCGTGAACAGCAAGGTGCGGTCCAGCCCGAACCAGACGCCAGCCAGTCCTGTGCGGCTTACCGCTTTCATGCTGCATCCCCCTTGGAGGCCCGCTGAAGCAACTCCGTGACCAGTGTGCGGAACCGGTCGCCGCGATGCTCATAACTGGTGAACTGGTCGAATGAGGCGCAGGCCGGCGAGAGGAGGATGACCGGACGGCGCAACCCGCTCTCGGCCGCATCTATCGCCGCATCCTGCACGGCCCGTTCCAGCGTGCCGGACATGACCGAAGGCACGGCGCTGCCCAGTTGCTTTTGCAGCAGGCCGGCATCCTGACCGATGAGATAGGCCTTGCGGATGCGGCGGAAGAAGGGACGAAGCCCCTCAATGCCGCCGGATTTGGCCTGCCCTCCGGCGATCCAGAAAATATCATGATAGCAGCCGAGCGCCTGGGCAGCGGCTTCGGCATTTGTCGCCTTGGAATCGTTGATGAAGAGCAGCGAGCCGGCTTCACCCACCCGCTCCTGACGATGCGGAAGGCCGGGAAAGCTCGCAATGCCCGCGACAGCATCGGCGCTACTGATGCCCAGCGCGCGTACGGCAGCAAAGGCTGCAGCGGCGTTCTGGGCATTGTGAGCTCCTGGCAGGGCCGGCGCGCGGGCGAGGTCCATTACCGCACGGGTGCCGCCAGACGCCTGGTCATCATAGAGCTTGCCGGCAAGCGCATAGACCCCGAACGAGACGAGGCGCTGGCTGGAAACAGGAATGACATTCAGCCCGGATTGCGATTTCAGGCGGGTGCACACGCCCTGGGTGTGCGCATCATCGACGCCTATGACGGCGGTATCGCCCTCGGCCTGGTTGGCGAAGATGCGTTCCTTGGCACGCCGGTAGCCGTCCATGTCGCCATGGCGGTCGATATGGTCAGGTGTCAGGTTCAGGAAGACGGCCACCTGACAGCGCAGACTCTCGACAAGGTCGAGCTGGTAGGATGACAGTTCCAGCACATAGATGGCGCCCGGGCGCGGCGGCTCCAGCCCGAGTACGGCCTCGCCGATATTGCCGCCGATGCGGACATCCTTGCCTGCCGTTTTCAGGATATGGCCTATCAGCGCCGTCGTCGTCGATTTCCCGTTGGTTCCGGTGATCCCGACCACACGCACATCGGCTATTCCGGCAATCGCCTGCGCAAAAAGCTCCATGTCGCCGATGACCGGCGCGCCAACCGCCTGCGCGAGCGCCACCATGCGGTGTGGTGCGGGATGGGTAAGAGGGATGCCCGGCGACAGCACCAGCGCGGCCATGTCCCCCCAGTCACGCCTGTTCAGGTCATCGAGCTCAAGCCCGGCCCTGATGGCAGCTTCGCGGGCGGTTTCGTTATCATCCCAGGCCGATACCTCGGCGCCGCCTGCCTGCAGGGCCCGGGCAGCCGCGATCCCGGTACGGCCAAGGCCGAACACCGCGACGCGGCGTCCCTTGTAGGCGCTAACCGGGATCATCGTACCAGACCTACCTCAGCTTGAGTGTCGACAGACCGATAAGGGCGAGCACGAACGCGATGATCCAGAACCGGATCACGATGGTCGGCTCGGCCCAACCCATCTTTTCAAAGTGGTGATGGATGGGCGCCATGCGGAAGACCCGCTTGCCCGTCAGCTTGAAGCTCGCCACCTGGATCATCACCGAGAGTGCTTCGAGCACGAACAGGCCGCCAATGATGGCCAGCACGATCTCGTGTTTTACCGCCACGGCAATCGTGCCGATCGCTCCGCCCAGTGACAGCGAACCGGTATCGCCCATGAACACCATGGCCGGAGGCGCATTGTACCAGAGGAAGCCGAGACCTGCACCGATGATCGCACCGCAGATCACGGCCAGTTCGCCCGTGCCCGGCGTGAAGTTCAGGAACAGATAGTTGGAATAGACTGCCGAGCCGACGAAATAGGCGATGAAGCCGAAAGAGCCGGCGGCGATCATCACCGGCACGATGGCAAGGCCGTCCAGCCCGTCGGTGATGTTGACCGCGTTCGAGGCGCCGACGATAACGATCAGGCCGAACAGGAAGAAGCCGTAGCTGAGGGGGATCAGCACGTCCTTGAAGAAGGGCACGGCGATGGAGGTGGCAAATCCGTCCGGCACGTTCGGCGCCGAGGAGAGAAGCTCGGTCATCCAGAACACGGCGATCAGCGCGACAACCGATTGCAGGGCGAGCTTCATCTTGCCGGAAATGCCCGCCGAGGACCGTTTGGTGACCTTGCGCCAGTCATCGATGAAGCCGATACCGCCGAACCCGGCCGTCACCAGAAGCACCACCCAGATATAGGGATTGGACAGATCGGCCCATACCAGCGTGCCGGCCAGAATGCCGATGAGAATGATGAACCCGCCCATGGTGGGCGTGCCCGCCTTGGTCAGAACATGGGATTCGGGACCGTCGTCACGGATCGGCTGCGTGCCCTTGGTTTTCAGCCACGCGATGAAGGGCTTGCCGATGAGGATGGCCACGACAAAGGCGGTGATCAGCCCCGCGCCGGTGCGGAAGGTGAGATAGTTGACGACATTGAAAAGGGCGATGTCGGAGGCGAGTTGGGAAAACAGGAAATACAGCATGAAAATCAGCCTTTGATGACCGCATTGGCGGCACCGTTCCGCAAACTTGCGACTACTTTATGAACGCCGGAGCCGTTGGACCCCTTTACCAGCACCACATCTCCGGGACGCAGCCCTTCCAGCAGCCGCTCGGCCGCCCTCGCGGGCGATGGCGCCATGCTCCCCCTGATGGAGGATGGCAGCGCGGCAACCATGTGCTCCATCATCGCGCCAACGCCGATGACCTCGCTCACGCCCGCATCGGCCAGCAATCCGGCCAGTTCGCGGTGACGCTCGGGGGCGCTTTCGCCGATCTCGAGCATCTCGCCCAGCACGGCGATACGGCGGCCCCTGCCCTCCGGGGTGTGGCGGGCCAGCGTGGCGATGGCGGACGCCATCGAGACGGGATTGGCATTGTAGCTGTCATCGATGATCCGGGCATTGCCACCGTCCACCTCCACCAGGAAGCTCGCGCCGCGCCCCGCCTGCGCCTGGAGCCCTGCCAGAACATCGGCCACGGCCGCCGCATCGATGCCAGCGGTGACGCACGCGGCCATGACGGCAGCGGCATTCGACGCCTGGTGCTCTCCGGGCGCGGGGATGGAAATATCGACGATCCGGCCCAGCACATCGAACCGGCCACGGCCAGAGGCGGCCTCCTGCTCCCATGACAGGATGCGCACGGCCGCGCTTCTCGCCCGCCCGAAATCGAACAGGAAGGCGGCAGAGCTTTCGCTCACGTGCGCGGCAAGCCGGGCGGCGTATTCGCAGTCAGCCGGGATGATTGCCACGCCATCACCTGTCAGCCCGGTGAATATCTCTGCCTTGGCATCGGCAATCGCCTCCATCGAGCCCAGATTTTCAAGGTGGGCAGGCGCGATACGCGTGATCAGCGCGATATGAGGCTGGACCTGCGTGGTCAGCGCCGCGATCTCGCCGGCATGGTTCATGCCCATCTCGAACACGGCCCGGCCGGTCTCCCGCGGCATGCGCGCCAGGGTGAGCGGCACACCCCAGTGATTATTGTAGGATTTCACGCTCCAGTGGGCAGGGCCGGCCGTCCGGAATACGGCGGCAATCGCCTCTTTCACCGAGGTCTTGCCGACCGAGCCGGTCACGCCCACGCGCACGGCCTTGCAGCGTTCGCGTGCAGCCACGGCGAGGCGCTGCAGGGCCTCCAGAACATCGGGCACCACCAGCCGGGAGCCCGTTCCGGCCTCCTCGCGCGACACGATGGAAGCCGCCGCACCTGCCTTTTCGGCGGCCGGCACGAAGTCGTGTCCGTCGCGCTGGCCTGCCAGCGCCACGAAGAGGTCGCCGGCCTGCAGCGTGCGCGTATCGATGGACACACCGGCCGCCTGCCAGCTGTCCGCGCCGACGAGCCGGCCGCCGGTGGCGCTTGCGGCTTCTGCCGCTGTCCATAAAGGCCCGGTCATTGCCCCCGCTCCCCGGTCTTTGTGCTCGCGCGCTCTGCCAGGGCGCGGCGCGCCACATCCCCATCATCGAAAGGATGGACCACGCCCTTGATGGTCTGACCCGTCTCGTGCCCCTTGCCGGCGATCAGCAAGGTGTCTCCGGCCTCCAGAGTGTTGACGGCCGTGAAGATGGCCCGCTCGCGGTCGCCGATCTCTTCCGCGCCGGATGCGCCTTTCAGGATCGCCGCGCGGATCAGAGCCGGCTCCTCCGAACGCGGATTGTCGTCCGTGACGATTACCCGGTCGGCGAGTTCTGTGGCGATCGCGCCCATCTTTTCGCGCTTGGTGGGATCGCGGTCCCCGCCGGCGCCGAATACCACCACCACCTTGCCCGCCGTATGCGGGCGGGCTGCGCGCAACAGCTTGTCCAGGCCATCCGGCGTATGGGCGTAGTCGATCAGCACCGGCGCGCCTTCGGACGTGGACCCGACATATTCCAGCCGCCCCGGGACACCGGCCAGGCTTTCAAGCGCGCCAAATACCGTGTCGGCGTCCACGCCGCTCATGATGGCCATGCCGGCCGCCTGAAAGGCGTTGCTGGCCTGGAACTCGCCCATCAGCGGCAAGGTCAGCGTCCGCTCGCGTCCGTCATGGACAAAGCGCACATGCTGGAAGGCAGCGTGCGGGGTCATCTCCTTCAGCTGGATGTCGCGGCCATTCCAGCCGACGGTGAAAACCTGCTGATGGCGGGCCTCGGCGCGGCGCACGACCGCCTCGCCCCACTCGCTGTCCACGGTGATGACCGCGGGCGCGCCTTCCGGCAGAAGCTCGTCGAACAGGCGCATCTTCGAGGCAAAATAGTCTTCGAAATCGGGATGGTAATCGAGATGGTCCTGGGTGAGGTTGGAAAAACCTGCCAGTGCGATCCTCGCCCCGTCCATGCGCCGCTGCTTGAGCCCGTGACTGGAGGCCTCCATCGCCAGGTGGGTTACACCCTCGCGAGCGAGGGCATCGAGAGCAGCGTGCAGGGCGATGGCGTCGGGCGTTGTATAGCCAACCTCGGTACGCCCCGAGCTACGCGTCACCCCCAGCGTGCCGAGCGCAGCCGCCTCATGGCCCGCCGCCTGCCAGATCTGGCGCAGGAATTCCACGGTGGAGCTCTTGCCGTTGGTGCCGGTAATGGCCGCGATGCAGGCGGGCTGGGCGGGCGAGAACCGGGCTGCCATGCCGGCCAGCGCAAGGCGCGGATCGTCCGCCTCCAGAACCGGGACCGGCGCCGATGTGCCATGTGCGCCGAGAATGGCCACTGCGCCCGCCTCGACCGCTGCCTTGATGAAGGCATTGCCGTGCGTCGTCACGCCGGGGAGCGCCGCAAACACGAAGCCTGGACGCACGGCCCGGCTGTCCAGCGCGAGCCCTGTTACAGCCAGCGTGCCGGCGTCGTCCGGCACCCGCACTCCGGCGGGAACGAGATCAGCAAGCCGCCGCGGGGCGCTCATTCGACTCCTCCGGCATTGACCAGTTCGACAGGTTCTTCCGGACCGGCCCGGACAGGTGTGCGCGGCACGAACATGCGCGCCACGGTCTGCACCCTTGCTCCGGGGTCTGCCTCGCGGCGCCCGACACCCAGCACGGGTGCGACCCGTTCGATGATTTCGCCGCCGGTCGGCGCAGCATTCCAGCCGGCCGTATTGAAGCCATGGGTCTCACGAATGGGGCGGGGCTGGTCGAGGCTGACGACGAGCACGTATTGCGGATCGTCAAACGGGAATATCCCGACAAAGCTCGTCAGCACATTGCCCACCTGGTACCGGCCGTTGACGATGCGCTGGGCAGTGCCGGTCTTGCCTGCAATGGCGAGGCCCTCGCGGTCGGCCTGCCCGCCTGCCACGGCGGCGCGCATCACGCCTAGCACCTGGGCAGCCGTGGCCGAACTCATCACCGGAACCTGGGGCACGATGTCGGTGGGCCCCACGGGGCGCAGGGTCGGCGGCGTGTAGATGCCGTCATTGGCGAGTGCCGCGTAGGCGGCGGCCAATGCCACAGGGCTGACATTGAAGCCGTGTCCGTAGGAGGCAGTCATGACCTCGGCCCTGCCCCAGCGCGCCGGGATCATGGGATTTTCACCCTCGACAATCTCCAGTGGAGGGCGCTCCCATAGGCCCAGCTCGCCAAAGAAGCTGATCAGCACGTCCCTGCCCATGTGTTCGGCCATGCGCGCCGAACCGATATTGGACGAGTGTATGATGACCTCCCGCGCGGTCAGGATGCGCGATTGCGGCCGGAAGTCGCGGATGCGGTGGGAGCCGATGGCGATCGGGGCGCGCGCATCAAACGTGTCTTCGAGCCGGATCACGCCAGCCTCGATGCCTGCCGCGAGGGTCAGCGGCTTGAATACCGAGCCCAACTCGTAGACGCCCTGCACCGGGCGGTTGAAGCGGCTGGCAGCAGGCTCGGAGCCTGCGCGGTTGGGGTCGAAGTCCGGCAGGGAGGCAAGCGCGATGATCTCGCCCGTACCGACCCGCATCAGGACCGCCATGGCGCCCTGCGCGGAGTAGCGTTCCATACGCTCGCGCAGCACCGTTTCCAGCGCATCCTGGGCGCCGAGGTGAATGGACAGGCTGACCGGACGGCCCGAACCGTCATTCAACTCATCATTGAAGGCCCGCTCGGCACCGGCGAGTCCTTGCAGGTCGCGGTCGGTATAGCCGACCAGATGGGCTGCGAGGCGCCGGCGCGGATAGACACGGCCCGGCTCGACACGAAAGCCTATGCCCGGCAGGCCCAGCATGTGGATGGCCTGACGCTCGCGCGGCCCCAGCCCGCGCTCGATCCAGACGAAGCTGCGGTTGGAGGAGAGGTCGCGCAGCAGGCGGTCGCCATCCAGATGGGGCAGTACGGTACGCAGCTGGGCAGCGGTCTCGGCCGGATCCCAGACCTGGCGGGGATCGGCGAAGACGGAGTGAAAATCGAGGTTGCTGGCGAGGATCTGGCCATTGCGGTCGACGATTTCCCCCCGCCGCACCGGCGCCTGGGCCACGCGCGCGGGCGCCGCTTCTGCAAACTCGCCGGTGACGGCCAGTTCGACCGCGCGGCCGGCTGCAACCAGGAACCCCACTCCGATGACGGCCCCGATCAGGCCAAGGCGCAGACGCGTGCGGCCGAGCGCCTGCCCGGCCTCGTCACCGAGACGGATAGTCGGACTGACATCAAAACCGGCAGGCCCATCCCCCCGCACAGGCTTAAGCCCGGCGCGCGCGCGCCGGACCTGCACCTTGCCAAAGAGACGTGCCAGCCAGCCTGTCATTGACGCCCTCTGACGGCTGGAGGTGAAGCCTGCCAGTTGGCCTGGGCCGCCTGTGGCGCCAGACGCTCGGCCTCGGCACGCACCTGTGCGAGTTCGGCCAGTGACAGTTCCTGGGCGGACTGGATGGGTTCAAAGCCCAGATGGGTGCGGGCCAGGGCACGCAGCTGCTCGGGATCTTCCAGATGGGCGATGTTGGCGGTCAGGGTGTTGATGCGTGCCCGCTCCTGCGCCAGCTCGGCCTGGAGGCTTGCCAGGCGCGCCTGTGCAGCGTCGGTTTCGGCCTTGGCGACGTAAAGCGCGCCAAGAAGGATGATGCTGCCAAGGATACCGAAGAAGAAAACCAGACGGATCATCCGACGCACTCCAGAAGACGGCTGTAAGGGGGAACACCGGGCAGGCCATCCTGCTCGGCAGGCCAGGCAGGGTTTATGGTGCGGACGCCGGCCCGCAGGCGCGACGAGCGCGCGCGCGGATTGGCCGCAATCTCGGCCTCGGACGGCTCGATCGCCTTGCGTGTCAGCAGCGAGAAGCTCGGGGCGGGACCGGCCTGGACTTCAGGCGCGTGGCGGGAGCCCTGCCCCGTCATCCCGGCGCGCGCGCGCAGGAACGTCTTCACGATCCTGTCCTCGAGCGAATGGAAAGTGACCACAGCCAGCACGCCGGCCGGCTTGAGTATCCGTTCAGCGGCGCCCAGCGCGCGCACCAGCTCACCCAGCTCGTCGTTGACGTAGATGCGCAGGCCCTGGAACACACGCGTTGCCGGATGGATACGCCCCGGCTTACCGCCAATCACGCGCGACAGCAGGCCGGCCAGCTGCAGGGTGGTCTCGAACGGCGCATGGGCCCGGTCTTCCACGATGGCGCGTGCGGCGCGGCGCGCATGGCGCTCCTCGCCATAAACCTTGAAGATGGCGGCCAGCTCGTCAGCGTCCAGATGATTGACGGCATCGGCGGCGGTCGGCCCGGAGCGCGCCATGCGCATGTCCAGCGGGCCATCCTTCTGGAACGAGAAGCCCCGCTCCGCCTCGTCGATCTGCATCGAGGACACGCCCAGATCCAGCATCACCCCGTCGACGCCGTCCGTGCCCGCCAGCTCGACGATCTGCTCCATGAGGGAAAACGGGCCTGACTGGAAGGCAAAAGTATCGGGGAAAGCCTTGCGCAGCGCGGCGGCGGCCTTGGCCGCTTCGGGGTCACGGTCGATACCGATCAGACGCGCGCCCTCTACCGCCAGCACGGCGCGGGCATAGCCCCCGCCCCCCAGCGTGCCATCGACATAAAGCCCGCCCTCGCGCGGGCGTATGGCGAGCATCACTTCATCAAGCAGGACGGGGACATGCGCCATCATCCACCCTCCGGCCGGTGGGCAGGACGGCGCAGCGCACCCTTGTTGTCGCGCGCATAGCTCAGATCGCGGGCATGGCGCTCGGCATGGGCGTCCGGCGACCAGACCTCAAAGCGGCGTCCCATGCCGACAAAGGTCGCCTTCGCGTCCAGGCCGGCATATTCGATGAACTCGCGCGGCAGGGAGATGCGGCCGGTCTGGTCAAACGAGAGCGGACGCGCGCCGCCAAAGATCACGCGCTCAAACGCGGTGCGGGCATCGTCATAGGGATCCATGGCGTCGATGGCTGCTGCCATCTCGGCCATCAGGGCCTCACCGCCGCCTTCCAGGAAGGGTCCGTTAAACGAACACCATACATAGATGCCGCCGAAGCGCTCCGCCGACACCACGGCGCGGAAATCCGCCGGCACGGAAACCCGTCCCTTGGCATCTATCCCGTTGGTGGTGGTGGAGAAAAACATCTCCTGCAGCGCTCCCCGGCATCCCACACATCGAAACGGCCCCCGGTGTGGTTAATTATGGGATATCATGGGAAATGATGGGAAACAATGCCGAAGCTAGTCTCCAGCACTGTTTTTACAGGTGCGGACAAGTAAATACGCAGCATATTGCGCTGCAGCAAAATAGAACACACACAGAACAGATTGTTAACGCCCGCAGCGGCGTTAAAATTTCCGCAGGAATTTGAAGGGTCAGGCGGCCTGTAAGCCGGGTTCTGTGCCATTCTTTCCAATATGGAAAGAAGCGGCAGCCATTCCTCTTGGATGGCGCTTGCACGCCACCTCCAGCGACCTACCCGGACGGAATGCAGAGGCGCATCTGCCCGCGCGAAGCGGACGCCCGTCCCTATTCGGTCTTGCTCCGGGTGGGGCTTGCCGTGCCCCCTTCCTTGCGGTCGGGGCGGTGGGCTCTTACCC
>ERZ869909.930-NODE-930-length-27279-cov-4.251709_pt1 | contig 27279 bp, 26 predicted proteins | sample MGYA00520892_ERZ869909 | MGnify/ENA primary metagenome ERZ869909 (study PRJEB32215, sample SAMEA104723947) | bioreactor metagenome | biome: bioreactor; feature: anaerobic bioreactor; material: water | place: China | collected 2015-03-12 ... | reverse complement strand
GGGGAGGGCGTGTCCCCGTCGTGCATTCCTGAGAAAGCAAACAAAGCGGGACTCCAGCCGGAGCCCGCTTTTTTCATTGGCATTGCAATGGGGTTCGCACGCCTCAGGCGGCGGCCTGCATCCGGGTGTCCCCGGTGCGGAGCGCGAGATCGACCAGTTCACGCACACACGCCGCGTTGATGGGGCGGGGGATGTTGCCGACGACGCCGAGCGCCTCGCAGGCCGTGCGCGTCGTGTCGCTCTGGAGATCGCCGATGACGATGCAGGGCGAGGTGTGGCCTTCCTCGCGCAGAATCCGCAGCACGCTCAGCCCATCGAGCGCGGGCAATGACAGTGCGGTGATGATGACATCGGGGCGTTCATCTCTGGCGGTGCTCAGCCCTTCGACGCCGTCGCGTGCGCTGATGACACGGTGGCCGTGGGATTGCAGCGCCGATTGCGCGAAAGCGAAGGTGAGCAGCGAGTCGTCGATGATCAGTACCGATGCCATGTCACGCTCCCAGAGAAGGATGAACCGACCGCCGGGCAGCGATGCCCGTCAACCGGTTATCGGCATCAACGCCACATCACTTGCGGCCATTCGGAGACTTCCGAACGCCCTCGGATGGGTCGCTTGGCGGACCGGGGTTGCACGGGGGAATTTCCCGGGGGTCCGGGGGCTTCCGGGGGGGACTTCCGGAGGGTTAGGCGTAGACCTCGAGGAAGATGCGTCGGGTGGTCTTGATCTGCTTGTGCAGCATCTTTCGATCCCACGCGTCGATGTTGGCCATCGCCTCGCCGTCGACCCGCAAATACTGCTCGATGTCCCGCGGCGGGAGATCCCGTGCGAGCTGGCGGAAGATGCCCAGTTCCATCCCGGCGATGCCGCAAATGTAGATCAGGTTCCGCTCATCGCTGAGCTGGGGGAGCAGTTGGTCCTTGTGCGTGCGAAGCCGGTCCTGCACATACAGGCGGTCGTTGACATCCTCCTGCTGCTCGCGGCTGATGGCGGTGATGTACGAGAAGTTCGGATGCTCCTCCGCGATGGAAAGCAACTCGCTGTGGTAGAGCAGGTCGGTGGCGTAGGGCACCCCCATGATGAGCGTGATGCGGCTCTTGCACCCCGCGCCGATCAGGTCCAGGATCATGCCGCGGAACGGGGCGATGCCCGTGCCCGTGGCGAAGAAGAGATAATCGTGCTCGTCGATATCCCGCGGCAGCACAAACCGCTTCCCCGCCGGACCCGTCAGTTGAACCTTGTCGCCCTCCTGAAGATCACACAGGTAATTGGACGCGACGCCGAGGAAGAGCGTGTGGTTGTCCCAGTGCTCGTCGATGGTGCGCTTGACCGTGGTGCTGATGACCTGCCCCTTGCCGTCCTCGCCGGCAGTGGGGGAGGCGAGCGAGTAGAGGCGCACCGCGTGGGGCCGCCCCTTCTCATCCTGCCCCGGCGCGAGCACGCCGATCGACTGCCCCGGCACGCAACGCCCGGCGAGATCCGTGCCGCTGACATCGATCTCGATGTGTCGGACATACCCCGCGGCCTTGCCGCTCGCGGTGCAACGCTCGCTCCGTGTGATGGTGCCGGTCGTCGGGGCGTTCGGGCGGTAGAGGTGCATCTCCACCTCGCGCAGCACCGGCTCACGGACGGCTTGCTCGTTCATCGTTGTCGTCTCCGCGTTCATGCGTGCTCCGGGGTAGGGTCTGGTTGTCGGGACAGGTCCGGGGGCGGGGCTTCCGGGGGCTTCCGGGGGCCACGATAGGGCGGAGGCCTTGCCTCGTCATGTCCTTGCCTCAGAATGCCTCCTTGCCGAAGAGAGATGCAGCATGATCCGACAACTCACCATCGAGACGCCGGGCAAGGGCCTGCACGAAATCACCGCGGAAGTCGCGGCATGCTGTCGCGACGCCGGGATCGACGAGGGGCTCTGCACCGTCTTCGTCCGCCACACCTCGGCCTCGCTCACGATCCAGGAGAACGCGGACCCCTCTGCACGGCGCGACCTTGAGGCGTGGCTCAACCGGCTGGTCCCCGAGAACGACCCGCACTTCACGCACACGAGCGAGGGACCGGACGACATGCCCTCGCACATCAAGGCAGCGCTGACGAGCGTTTCGCTCACGATCCCCATCGTGGATGGACGGCTGGCCCTCGGGACATGGCAGGGGATCTACCTTTGGGAACACCGCACGCGTCCGCACCGGCGGTCGGTCGTCTGCCACATCGCGTGAGCCCGTTCGATCAGGCGCTGAAGTATTCCGGCTCGTTCCCCGGCTTCCACTTGATGTTGCAGCCGATGCTGGGCTTCTGGTTGTCGGAGACCGCCTCGCCGTTGAGCAGTGCATCGCATGCTTTCCGCAGATCCGCGCCCGTCACCGGAGTGCCGCTGTTCGGACGGCTGTCGTCGAACTGGCCGCGATAGGCCAAACGCCGATTCCGATCGAAGATGAAGAAGTCGGGCGTGCACGAGGCCTTGTACGCCTTGGCCACCTCCTGCGACTCGTCGAAGAGATACGGGAAGACATATCCGCGTGCCGCGGCCTCGATCGCCATCTTCGCCGGGGCATCGTCGGGGTACTTCTCCACATCGTTGCTGCTGATCGCAACGATCGCGACGCCCTTCTGCTGATACTCGCGTGCGAAGTCGGCCAGCCCGTCCGCGAGATGCTTCACGAACGGACAGTGATTGCAGATGAACATGACGACGAGCACAGGCGCATCGGCGAACTCGGCCATCGAGTGGTCGGTGCCGTTCGGGTCCGGAAGGTTGAAGTGCGGGGCGGGGGTGCCCAGTTCCATCATCGTCGATTCTGTGGCGGCCATCGGGGGGACTCCTTTGCAGTTTCAATCTGATTCTTGGTTGCCATCATCGCAGACGGGCGCCATCCACGCATATCCCCCAATATCGGGTCGGTTTGGCCACTTTCCGGCATCCCCGCTGGCCCCTGTATGCACTCCGCATTCCAGTCGCTATTCTCCTGCCAGCCAATGGATTGGCCCATGCCCCACCACCGGGCAATGCCGTATGGAGGCGACATCATGACGACGATCCGCGAAACTCCCCCCCGCAACCCAAAGGCACGCGGCACATCGGGAGTGCAGTCCGAGTCGATCGCGATCCGAGATGCCATCCTGCGCGATCTGACCGCCACCGAGCGACTGCTCGTGGTCCTGCGGTACGCAGAGGGGTTGACGATTCAGGAGATCGCGGAGGTGCTCGGGCGTCCGGTGCAGGAAGTCGAGCGTCGCATTGATCGAGTCATCGCACTTCTCACGGGCAGAGCATCGCAAGCCGGAGCCACCTCCCCGACCGCGTAAACTCTCGCCATGAACTGGGCGGCATTTCTCGGCCTTTTCCTGTGCATCCTTCTGGTGATGCTGCTGCGCCGAAACGGTCTGCCCATCGATCGTGCCGGGAGCGATCGGGCCCGTCGCCTCAACCTGCAGGTCTTTGCGCCCATCGCCTGCGGACTTGTACTGATCGGTCCGTTGCTCGGGCTCGCCTGGCGAGCGCCCACGCCGGACACCGTCACTTTTCTCAATCTGCTCGTGTTCGTGCTGCGGATCACGCTCGCGGGCGCATGCATCACGCTCGGCGTGGTCTGGCTGTCGGGTGAGCGCACCGTACCGGTCCGATCGATCCGTCTCTCGGCCATCGTCGGCGCGCTCGCGCTCTTTCTCCTCTCGATGGCCGATTCGATCGCGCTCAGCGATGCCAATCTGATTCTGCTGATCGGCGCTGCCTGGCTCTGGTGGCAGCACGAGTTGCCGAACCAGCAGCAGGCCATCCCCCCGACACAGGGGATGCTGCTCTTCGCGCCGCTGGTGATCGTCGTCGGGATCATCGCGGGCATCCTGCTCGCGCTCGTCCCCGCCCCCGCTCCGGGCCTCGTAGCGGGTCTGGCCATGGCGGCACTCGCGTGCGCGGGGCTCGCGCTCTTCGATCCGCGCCTTAGCGCTTCTGATGACAACGATGCGCCATCGCCATCGGGGTTCGCCCTGGTCCTCTGCGGCGTGCTCCCGCCGCTCGCGGTCGCCGGGGCAGCGCAATCGCTGATCATTTCGGATGCCGTCCAACTCGCCCTCATCACCGCCGACGAGTTCGATGCCCCGCTGCGCCTCGCCCTGCTGGACGCCTTTGCCATGCGATCCCGGGTGGGCGGGTTGCATGTGCTGACGCTCTATGCATGGCTGGCGCTCGCTCTGGCGTTCTTCTCGGGGGTCGTGCCATTGTGGAAAACTTTCGAGCAGCGGATTTTCGGTGCATTGGCGTTCATCGCGGGGCTAGCCCTCCTGGCGCTGGTCTTTGTCGCCGGTTGAAGCCGGGCCGGGTGTGGATGCCGATAGACTCCAGATCCAGAGCGGCCGAAGGATCGGCCCGAGCAGTCCATGGAAGGATCACGCCTCTATGAGCTTCACCCTGCCCATGCCCACTCGTCGCACACTCCCCGATACCCGTCGCTCCATTACCCACAAGTTCAGCATCGGTGGGCACGAGGGCTATCTGACCATCGGCCTCCACGAGGATGGCCGCCCCGGCGAGATCTTCCTGAAGATGTCCAAAGAGGGCTCGACGATCTCCGGCATGTGCCAGGCCTTCTGCCGTGCCTACTCGCTGGCTCTCCAGCACGGCCTCTCGGTGCCCGATGCGTGTGCCCGGTTCAAGGGGATGCGGTTCGAGCCGATGGGCTCGACCTCCAACCCCGACATCCCCCAGGCGCAGTCCGTGGTGGACTACATCGCCCGGTATCTCGAATTGCATTTCCCCGAGTGACCCGGCGGGGCGGCTCTACACATCCCACGGCAGCAGCTTCACGCTCAGCGTCAGGCACGACGACAGCGCGAGGCCTGATTCTTGGGATTCCGGGGGTTCCGGGGTCACTTTCGATGCGGGCTGACCGACGCCTCGGGACAGACGCCCGGCGGATGCCCTCGTGGGCAGGAGTGCTCCGGCGGCTCGCATGGCGCTCCCCAAGGCGGTCCCCGAGGGCTGCGTTCCGATGGTCAGCAGGGCCATCATCGGGCGGCAGTCGTCCCCCTCTGCGTGCATGATGCTCGACCGCTCGGTTCGGAACCCCTCGTGGAACCCCCGTGCCGCAGGTGCCAGGACCTCCTCGCTCATGGCGTTCAGATCCTCCGCATGCCCGCCGGAGCGGATCAGATCGACCCCTTCGTCGATGGCCCCGCGCAGATCGTCGAGCACCCCTGCCAGCAGGTCTCGCATGATCAGCAGACCCTCGCCGCTGGCTCCCATGACGCAGGGGACGGTCAGGGAGAGCAGGCCGGTGACCCCGCGCTCCTCCAGTCGCTCGGTGACGGAGGCCGCGGGGGCGCGTGCGAGGAGACTGCCCGTCGCGATGGCGAAGCGTTCAAGGGCGACGGCGATCGGTACCGAGACGCCCGGCTCCGTTCCGGCGCGCATGAAGTCGCGGCTGACGGCATCGTAAAACCGCTCCGAGTCATCGGTTCGGTGGAAGCGTTCGAGGATGCGCCGGAGGGCTGTTTCCTCGGGCATGCGCATGATCTCTTCGCGCACGCGCTCGACCTCCGTCAGCAGGGCCATCCCCCCCAATCCGGGTGAGAGCACGCCCGCCTGCCAGAGCGGGGCGGTCCATCGCCAGCACTCGAGCAGAAACGCGACCTGCTGCATCTCCCCGCTGGCGTCGGTTTCGGCTGCGGTCGGGTCGTGCTCGTGCATCGGCGCGGGGACGACCGTGGCGGTCTCGTCCGCGAGGAGGAGACCGGCCATGACGCTCGGGGCGTGGGCCGTCAGGTCGTAGGGGCTGAGGGTGACGAGCACCAGAACACCTCTCGTTGGGCGATCGGACCGCCCGAGCGCCTCCGCCTTATACCCGGTTGGGGACGGCGGAGCCCCGATGCGGGCGGCGATGGGGGCGAATCGTGGGAGGGGGCTTGACATTTCATGCAGGCATGCGAATATATATGCATGACCGCCTCGTCCGCCACCATCCGGCGTCACCATGCCATCCGTGATCTCCTGCGGAACGCGCCCGTCGCGACGCAGGATGCGCTCGGCGCTGCGCTGGCGTCGCGTGGGTTTCAGGTGACGCAGAGCACGCTGTCGCGCGATCTGCGGGCGCTGGGCGTCATCAAGACCGCCAGCGGCTACGCGCTGCCCGATGCGGTGGGGGGGCTGTCGCACGGCGGCAACGGGAGAGAGCGGCTGCGGAGCGTGCTGGGCGATCATCTCATCGATGCGATTCCCGCCGGGACGCTGGTTGTTCTCCGGACCGCGCCGGGTCATGCTCAGCCGGTCGGGTTGGCGTTGGATGCGACGGACCTGGAGGGCGTGGTCGGGAATGTCGCCGGTGATGACACGATCTTCGTCGCCACCCCGAGCAGCACTGAGGCGCGCCGGCTCGCCTCGGTCTTCCGTGAAATGGCGGGCATGCCGGGCATGATGGGAGCGGCGTGATGAGGACAGACGGCCTTCCCGATTCCGGCAGCGAACGGAGCGTCGCGATCATCGGCGCGAGCGGGTACACCGGCGCGGAGCTCGCGTGGTGGCTCGCGCATCATCCTGTTGCTCGGTTGGTCAGCGTCTTTGGTGGAGAGCGCTCGGCGGCGGACGGGTCGGTCTCGATGGCGTCGCTGTTCCCTCGTCTTCGGGGAATCTGCGATCTTCCCGTGCTGCCGCTGGATCTCGGGATGCTGGCGGACCTGCATGTGGATGCGGTGTTTCTCGCGACGCCGCACGAGGTGAGCTGCCAACTGGCTCCGGAGCTGCTGGAGCGGGGATTGATCGTGATTGATCTGTCCGCCGCGTTCCGGCTCAGCGATGCGGGGGTTTTCGAGAAGCATTATTCGTTCGCACATTCCAGCCCGGAGCTGTTGTCCGATGCGGTGTACGGCCTGCCGGAACTGCACCGCGACGACATCGCGGGGGCGGATCTCATCGCGTGCCCCGGCTGCTACCCGACGGCCTCCATCCTCGCGCTGCATCCCATCGTGCGTTCCGGCCTCATGGGCGCGGGAACGCTCGGGGTCATTGATGCGGTCAGCGGTGTGAGCGGGGCGGGGCGCCGTCCGCACCAGCGGACGCAGTTCTGCGAGGTGTCGTACCAGCCCTACGGGATCGGGAACCACCGGCACGCACCGGAGATCGAGGAGCACGCGGGGTGTCCGGTGGTGTTCACGCCGCACCTCGCCGAGTGGGACCGAGGCATTCTCGCGACGATCCACATCACGCTCGGCGAAGATGCCGATGCCGACGACATCACCCGCCTGTACGAGGATGCCTACGCAACCGAGCCGTTTGTTCGTCTGCTGCCGCAGGGCGAGTGGCCGTCGGTGGCGGGGGTGCGCGGCTCGAACTTCTGCGATCTCGCCTGGCACATCGACGAGCGGCGGCGTCATCTCACGCTCTTCAGCGCGATCGACAACCTCGTGAAGGGGGCGAGCGGTCAGGCGGTGCAGTGCATGAATGCGCGCTTCGGGATCCCCGAATCGGCCGGACTGATTCCCGGCGAGTTGCTGGGAGGGCGGCTGTGATGCACCCGACGGACAACCACGGGCCGATCGTGATCAAGCTGGGCGGCGCTGCGGTGGAAGCTCCGGAGGGTCAGCACGCACTCTGGGAGGCCATCGTCGCTCTGCATCATGCCGAACCGGGCGGTGTCGTTCTGGTGCACGGCGGCGGGGGGCAGGTCGATCGTCTGCTCGCAGCGCTCGGGCTGCCGGTCGAGAGGGTCGATGGTCTGCGCGTGACGCCGGAGGACCAGATCGGGCATGTCACGGGCGTGCTTGCGGGCACGGTGAATACCGCCATCGTCGGCGCGTTGAGGCGGGTCGGCGGGAACGCGGTGGGCATGACCATCGGTTCGGGCGGCACGACGGTCTGCCGTGTCCGCGAGGAGTCGGGCGCCCGTCTCGGTCGGGTCGGGGCCGCCGATGCGGGCGATCCGCTGTTGCTGCGGACGCTGCTCGGCGAGAACTTTTTGCCGGTGCTCTCGTCCATCGGGCTCGATTCCTCGGGGATGCCTCTGAATGTCAACGCGGATGAGGCGGCGGCGAGCATCGCCGAGACGGTCCGGGCGCGGGCGATCGTGCTGCTCACCGATGTCGTTGGTGTGTTGGGCGCGGATGGCGAGGTGATTTCGGAGATCACGCGCGATCGGCTCGAAGCGCTGATCGCCGCCGGAGTGGTGCATTCCGGCATGCTGGTGAAGGTGCGGGCAGCGCTCGCGAGCGCTGAACGATCGGGATGCCCGGTCGTCATCGCATCGTGGAAGCATCCGTCGCAGCTTGTCGGCCTCTCGAAGGGTGAGCGTCTCGGCACGCGGGTCGTTCCTGGCTCCGGGGTCTGTGCCCAGCGCGGTTTGTCCTGAGTTTTTCGTTGCGGGGCTGCCCCGCTGTTGTCCATTGTTCTTGGAATCGAGTCTCTCCATGCCAACCACGAGTCCAGCGCGTTCGTCACACTCATCCGCCGCCAAGTCGCTGCTGGGGCGCGATCTGATCACGGTCGCGGATCTGAGCGTCGACGAGATTCTGTCCATCTTCGATCTCGCAGCGCGTACGAAGGCGGATCTCCGGGCGTGGCGGCGTGCGCTCGATGGGCGTGCTGTGGTGATGCTCTTCGAGAAGGATTCGCTGCGTACGAAGGTCGCGTTCGAGGTGGGTGTTTCTCGGATGGGCGGTCACGCGATCTATCACAACCACATGGATTGCCGGATCGGCGAACGGGAGAGCGTTTCGGATTACGCGAGGAACCTCGAACGCTTCGCGGACTGCATCATCGCCCGGACTTTCGGGCACGATGTCATCTGCGAACTCGCGCAGACCTCGCGCGTCCCGGTGATCAACGCTCTGACGGAGAAGTACCACCCGTGCCAGGCGCTCACGGATCTGTTCACGCTGCGCGAGCAGCTCGGCACGCTCGATGGAGCAAGCATCGCGTTCGTCGGCGACGGCAACAATGTCTGCCATTCTCTGATGCTCTGCTCGGTCATGCTGGGTGTGGATATCACCGTGATCGCCCCCAAGGGGTATGCGCCGGATGAGGATGTCGTCGAGAAGGCGCAGGGGTTTGCCGCGGCGAGCGGCGCCACGATCACGCTGACGAGCGACCTCGGCGCGGTCGAGGGGGTGAGCGCGGTGTACACGGATGCGTGGGTGTCGATGGGCTTCGAGGCCGAGGCGGCCCAGCGGCATGTCGCGTTCGCTTCCTATCAGGTGACTCCCGAACTCATGCAACGCGCGGGGAAGCAGGCGCTCTTCATGCACTGCCTGCCCGCCCACCGCGGCTTCGAGGTCGTTCCCGAGGTCATCGACTCCGAGTCTTCCATCGTCTTTGAGCAGGCGGAGAACCGCATGCATGTCCAGAACAGTATCCTGCTCCATCTTCTGGGCGATGGCTCCTGACAGCAGCGAAACATCCGCACACCGAATCCGAATATCACACACGCGTTCACACAGCGAGAGAGACACCAATGGCGAATAAAGTTGTACTGGCATACTCCGGCGGGCTCGACACTTCCGCCATCGTTCCGTGGCTGATCGACAACTACGGCTGCGAGGTGATCGCCTTCGCCGCGGATGTCGGGCAGGGCGATGAGGAGCTTGAAGGGCTCGAAGAGAAGGCGAAGAAGTCGGGGGCTTCGCAGTTCTACATCGCGGACCTGAAGCGTTCGTTCGTCGAGGAGTTCGTCTTCCCGACGATGATCGCCAACGCGGTGTACGAGGGGCGGTACCTGCTCGGCACATCGTTCGCTCGCCCGGTGATCGCTCGTGCGCAGGTCGAGATCGCCCGCAAGGTCGGCGCGGATGCGGTGGCGCACGGCTGCACCGGGAAGGGGAACGATCAGGTGCGTTTCGAGAGCACGGTGGCCGCGCTCGCGCCGGATCTCAAGGTCATCGCGCCGTGGCGGGAGTGGGATCTGCGCTCGCGCGAGCAGATCATCGACTATGTCGAAGCCCGCGGGATTTCCGTGACGGCCAGCCGGACCAAGATTTACAGCCGTGACCGGAATCTCTGGCACATCTCGCACGAGGGAGGGGCGCTCGAGGATCTGTGGAACGCGCCTCCGGATGACATCTGGATGCTCACCAATTCCGTGGAACAAGCCCCGGACACACCCGTGGATGTTACGATCGAGTTCGAGTCGGGGGTGCCCGTCGCGCTCAACGGCAAGCGGATGCGGGGCGATGAGATCGTCGCGGCGCTCAACCCGATCGCCGGGGAGCACGGCGTCGGGCGGATCGACCTTGTCGAGAACCGGCTCGTCGGCATGAAGTCGCGCGGCTGCTATGAGACGCCCGCGGGCACCGTTCTGGATGAAGCGCTGCGCGGGCTTGAGGAGATCGTCCTCGACCGAGAGACGCGCCACGAGCGCGATCGCCTCGGACTCCGCTTCGCCGAGCTCGTCTACAACGGCCAGTGGTTCGCGCCGCTGCGTGAAGCGCTGTGGTCCTTCTTCGAGACGGTTGCGCGCGATGTCACCGGCGAGGTTGTGGTCCGGCTGCACAAGGGCCACGCGACGACCGTCCAGCGCCGATCGCCGAACACGCTGTACGACGAGCGTTTCGCGACCTTCGGCGAGGAGGATGTGTACGACCAGAAGCACGCCGAGGGATTCATCCGGCTGTTTTCCCTGCCGCAGCGCATCGCGGCGATCCGCAAGCAGACAGGGGCCCACGCGTGACACTCTGGGGCGGCGCATTCGAGGGCGGCGGCGATGGACGCGCGCCGCTGTTTCGGCGATTCAACGATTCGCTGCGCTTTGATCGCGCGCTGCTCGCGCAGGACATCACCGGTTCCATCGCGTGGGCCACGGCTCTGCATCGCGCGGGTGTGCTTGATCACGACGAGTGCGGCCGTCTCACCAGCGCTCTCGAAGACCTGGCCCGCTCGGTCGTATCGGATCCGCAGTTTGCACCAGACGCCGAGGATGAGGATGTCCACTCGCTCGTGGAGCGGCTGCTTGTCGAACGCCTCGGACCCCTCGGCAAGAAGCTCCACACGGGGCGCAGCCGCAACGATCAGGTCTCGACCGATCTGCGCCTGTGGTGTCGCGAGCAGATCGATATGCGCCTCGGCGAGATCCGTGCTCTGCAGGCGTCGATCATCGGCGGCGCGGAGCGTCACCGGCACGCCATTCTGCCCGGGTACACGCATCTCCAGCGTGCGCAGCCGGTTCTCTTTGCTCACTGGTGTCTGGCCTATGTCGAGATGCTCGACCGCGATGCCGCGCGCCTGGCGGATGCGCGGGCACGCCTCAATCTCTGTCCTCTCGGTGCGGCCGCGCTCGCCGGGACGGCGTATCCCATCGATCGCGAGCAACTCGCCCGCGATCTCGGGTTCGACGGCATCACGCTCAACAGTCTCGACACCGTGTCCGATCGCGACTTCGTGCTCGAAACGCTCAGCACGCTCGCGACCGTCGGCGTGCATCTTTCGCGCTGCGCGGAGGATCTGATCATCTACGCGACGGGCGAGTTCGCGTTTGTCAGCATGGATGAATCCGTCACGACCGGATCCTCCATCATGCCGCAGAAACGCAATCCCGATGCGCTGGAGCTCATCCGCGGCAAGGCCGGACGGGTCGTCGGCGCGTGGGTGTCGCTCGCGACGACGCTCAAGGGGCTGCCGCTTGCGTACAACAAGGACATGCAGGAGGACAAGGAGCCGCTGTTTGACGCCATGGACACGATCTCCATGTGTCTCGGCATCATGTCGATCGTGTTTTCCGGTCTGACCGTTCATGAGGAGCGGACGCGTCAGGCGGCGATGCTCGGGTACGCGAACGCCACCGATCTCGCCGACTATCTCGTCGGCAAGGGTGTTCCGTTCCGTGATGCTCACGAATACTCCGGGCGAGCGGTGCGGCTGGCGCAGTCCCGTGGTGTGGCGATCGAGGAGTTGTCGATTTCCGAGTTGCAGGGCATCGCGCCGGAGATCGAGCCGGACATCTACGACCGGATCTCTCTCGATGCCGTGCTGGCACGCCGTGATGTTCCGGGCGGCACCGCGCCGGGGCGGGTTGATGAGGCGCTCGCCGGCGCGAAGCATCGCATCGAGGCCGCCATGCAGGGGGGAGCAAGCACGCCGTGAGAAGCGACCTGCTCGTGCGTTCCGCCACGCCGCGGGATGCGCCCGCCATCCATCGCATCATCGACGCATGCGCTGCGGACGGCACCGTCCTGCCGCGCGATCAGGAGGACATCACGCAGGCCATTCCCTCGTTCGTGGTCGGTGTGGTTCGGGGCGAGGTCGTCGGCTGTGCCGCGCTGGTGACCTGTGGTCCATCCCTGGCCGAGATCCGCTCGGTTGCGGTCTCCCCGGCGGGGCGCGGGACGGGCGTCGGCGCGGCGATCATCAGCCACCTCATCAGCGAGGCCCACTTCCTCCGCTTCGACCGGCTCTTCCTCCTCACCCGGATCCCCGAGTTCTTCCGCCGGTTGGGGTTCCGCGTCGTGGACCCCGACGCCCTGCCCGATTCGTTTCTCTCCGACCTCGTCCGCTGCCAGAAGCGGAGTCTCTTCAACAAATTTGTCATGACCCGGAGTCTGGTCAACGGGCCGATCGATGCGCTCGGACCCGGCTTTGCGGGTGCATCCGGCGATTCGAGTGTTCCGGCCTACCCGTCGGGGCCGGACCCGGTCCGCATCGAAACCGTCCCCGCTCCCGTGCTCGTCGGTGCCGCGCAGTAAACTGACGCCATGAGCCGAATCGATGCCAGTTCATCCGTGCGGGGAGGAATTCCGGGGGGAGTTCCGGTGACTCCTCAGGGTATGGGTGGAGTTTCGGGAGGTGTTCCGGGGGTTCCCGGGGGGGCCGGGGCGTCGCGCGATGCGATGCTCATCGAGGTTGCATGGGAGGTCTGCAACAAGATCGGGGGGATCTATCAGGTGCTCCGATCGAAGGCCCCGGCGATGGTGGACCGCTGGCGGGACCGGTACTGCCTCATCGGGCCCTATGTTCCGTCGCACGCGGCACTGGAGTTCGAGCCCAAGCGTCCCGCCGGGCGGATGGCTCGCGTCCTGACCCGCCTCGCCGAGGAGGGGGTTCGGGCTCATTTCGGTCGGTGGCTCGTCTCGGGCAACCCGCGCGTGCTGCTGCTGGAGCACGACATCTCCATCCCGGCGCTCGACGAGCTGAAGTACAAGATCTGGAAGGACTTCGGCGTCGACATTCCATCCGGCGACCCGACGGTCGACGGCGTCATCTCGTTCAGCGAGGCGGTGCGGAAGACGATCGCCATCTGGCAGAGCGTGCTTGAGAAGCCGAGCCGCCGCTCCGAGCCGAGTCGGCTGATCGTTCACGCGCACGAATGGATGGGGGGGCTGGCGATCCCGATGCTCCGGCGCGATCGTGTTCCCGTTGCGACCGTGTTCACGACCCATGCGACGATCCTCGGGCGGTACATGGCTCCCAACGAGGACAATCTCTACGAGATCATCCCGAAGTGCGACCCGACGGCTCAGGCGAAGCACTACGCCATCGCGACGCAGCACGCGATCGAGCGCAACTGTGCCCGGAGTGCAGATGTCTTCACCACCGTCTCGCCCATCACCGCCGAGGAATGCACGCATCTGCTCGGTCGCACCCCGGAGGTCATCCTTCCCAACGGTCTGAACATGGACCGGTACGATGTTGGTCACGAGGTGCAGACGCTGCACGCCGAGCACAAGCAGCAGATCCACCGCTTCGTCATGGGGCACTTCTTCCCGAGCTATTCCTTTGATCTCGATCGCACGCTCTTCATGTTCACCAGCGGACGCTTTGAGCCGGGCAACAAGGGCTTCGATCTCTGCCTCGACGCCATGGCGAGGTTGAACACGCACCTGAAATCCTTCGACCTCGGCGTGACCGTCGTCTTCTTCATCATCACCCAGCGTCCCACGCGATCCATCCATCCGCGTGCGCTCCAGAGCCGCGGCGTGCTCAGCGAACTGGAACAGGTCTGCGCACGCATCCTGCGCGAGGTCAATCAGAATCTCGTGCCTCGGGCGGCTGCGGGGGAATCCGTCAAGCTCGACGACATGGTGAGCCAGTACTGGGCGCTGCGTTACCGTCGCATCCAGCACGCCTTCCGCACGACCGAACTCCCGATGGTCACCACCCACGCCTTCGAGACCGATCACGACGAGCCCATCCTCAGCCAGATCCGCGCCATCCGCCTGTTCAACGACCGCGACGATCCGGTCAAGATCGTCTACCACCCCGAGTTCATCAGTCCGGTGAATCCGCTCTGGGGCATGGACTACGAGCACTTCGTCCGCGGCTGCCATCTGGGCGTCTTCCCGAGCGCCTACGAGCCGTGGGGCTACACCCCGCTGGAGTGCATCGCCTCCGGCGTCCCCGCGATCACCTCGGACCTCGCCGGATTCGGTCGCTATGTGCAGGGGAACATGCCCGATCACGATTCATGGGGTGTCAATGTTCTCAAGCGCCGCGGCCGCTCGTTCAACGATGCCTCCGCCGACCTCGCCCGATGGTTGCTTGCGTTCTGCCGCCTCGATCGGCGAGGCCGCATTAACATGCGCAACCGCGTCGTCGAGCGCGCGATGGAGTTCGACTGGCACCGCTTCGGCCAGCACTACCACCACGCCCACGATCTTGCCGCGAGCGTTCCGCTCAAGAAAGACTGATCACCGGCTTCTTGTCCGCCATCCTTGACCGAGTACAAGTTCCGATCCGTTTCTCTCAGATGCCCGGACCTGCAAACCCCACGCTCTCGTCGAGCCATGTGTCCGCTCGGTGCACCGCCGCCCGTCGGCGTCGGTCCCGCCGACTCTCCCCCGCCTGCGCTCCGGCGAACGCCAGCCACCCCATCCCGACCGCGTGCAACGCGCCCCACGACCATTTCCATGCCCCGGCCAGCAAGGGATCCTGTCCACTCAGGATGAAGCGGCACGACCCGGGATCACCCTGACGCCCCGCCCTTCCGAAGAGCTGCCGATCGATCCGCGCGGTCGGGTTGCGCTCCGTGGCGATCACCTCCAGCCCACCCGCTTCCCGCACCCGATCATCCAGCACGATGTCGGTGCCTCTGCCCGCCATGTTCGTCGCGATCGTCACGCTCCCGCTCTTCCCCGCACGAGCGATGATTTCGGCCTCCTGCTCATGGCGGATCGCGTTCAGCAACGCATGCTCGATGCCGCGCTCGCGCAATCGCTCCGAGAGCCGCTCGCTCTCACGGACGAACCGCGTGCCCACCAGCACCGCCCGCCCCGCTGCCGTGGATGCCCGAATCTCACGGACCACCGCCTCGTACTTTGCATCAAGATCGCGCAGGTACATCGAGCGTTCCCGCACGCGTCGCACCGGGCGATGCGTCGGGATCCGTGCCACGGGCATCCGGTACATCCGCCAGAACTCACGCGAGCTTTCCCGTGCGGTCCCGGTCATGCCCGACAGCGAGGCGTACAGCCCGAAGAACCGTTGGAACGAGATCCTGGCCAGCGTCTCCTTCTCCCCGGTCAGCTCGACGCCCTCCTTCGCTTCGATCGCCTGCTGCATTCCGTGTCGCCATGTTCGATCTGGAAGCAGCCGCCCCGTCCGGTCATCGATGATCACAACCTTTTCATCCTCATTGACCGCATAGTGCCGATCGCGCTCGTACAGCCACCGTGCCGTGAGCGCCTGCACGACCATCTCCTCGCGCCGTCGCCTCCCGCTCAGCACAGCGGACCCCGCGCCGTCCCACACCGCCACCGCCCGTCGACCCGCGTTCGTCAGCCGAACCTCCCGCTCCTGCTCATCCACGACATACGCCCGTCCGCGCTCCAGAGCGTCGATGAACGCAGCGCAGGCCAGCACGCCCTCTTCGTGCTCCTGATTCCCCGCTTGTGCCGAGAGAATCAGCGGCGTGACCGCCTCATCGATCAGCACCGCATCGGCTTCATCAACGATCGCGCAGTGCAGCCCCGGCACGATCGGCTCGTGATGTCGATGCGTTCCCATCTTCCGCGCGATCGCCTGCGCGAGCGCCGGCGGATGCCCGAGCGTCAGCCGATCACGCAGGAAATCCGCCGCGACCTCCTTGCTCGTCGTGTACACCACATCCTGCCGGTATCCCTCCCGGCGTTCATCAAGCCCGGACTCCTGCACGATGCACCCCACACGCAGCCCCGCCCGCGCATACACCGGCCCCATCCATGCGGCATCTCTCGCCGCGAGATAGTCGTTCGCCGTCACCACATGCACAGGCCCCCGACGCCATCCCCGCACCACCCCCGCCAGCGCGGCGACCAGCGTCTTTCCGTCCCCCGTCGCCAGTTCGGCCACGCACCCATCCAGCAGCGCACACGCCGCACTCATCTGCACGCCATGCGCCTCCAGGCCGGTCTCCCGACGCGCGGCCTCCCGCACCACCGCCAGCGTCCACGCCTCATCGACATCACCCCGCCGATGGGCATGCTGCATCCCACGGGCCTCAGCGATCCGCTCATCCAACGCCCGATCCGTCAACGCCCGCAGCGCCTCGCCATGCGACAACACCCGCCGCCCCCGTTCCAGATACCCCCGCGTTGAGCGGTGAAATCGGACCAAAACCCCCGCCGCATCGTGCCACAACGCGTCGAGCCCCTTGGGCGTCCGCGCCCGCGGGCGGGCCATCTCCGCCATCGCCCGCCAAGCCGCCAGTGATCGCCCATCGATCCGCGTCATCATGTCGAGTATAAGCATGACATGCTCAGACACATGCCTCGCATTCTCCCCGGCGTGCTCCTGCTCATCGCCCTCTCGGCGTGGAGCATCCCGCAACTCGCGGCACGCCCCACGGAGCAGCCCCGCGAACTCCTCATCGACGCCGTCGTCCGTCCCGTCGAGGATCGCGCCCTCGGCTTCGTCATCGACGGCCTCGTCTCGGATGTTCTCGTGCGCCAAGGCGAGCGTGTCACCGCCGGCCAGACCCTCGCACGCATCGACGCCTCCGAGATCGATGCCCAGGTCGCCCTCTCCCGCATCCGTGCCGAGAGCGAGCTGAACATCCGTGCCTCCGAAGCGGCGCTCGGACTCGCCCGCAACGAACTCGCCCGACGCAGACAGGCCGTCGCCGAGGGCGCTGTCACCGAGTTCGAGATCGAACGCGCACAACTCGAAGTCAATCAGGCCGACCTTCGCCTCCAACTCGCACGCCAGCAACGCAACGAAGCCGAACTCGAACTCGCCCTCGCCGAAGCCAGGCGCACCCGCTACGACCTCACCGCGCCCATCGACGCCGTCGTCGAGCGCATCCTGATCAAGCCCGGCGAACTCGTCGAGCGCTCCCGCCCCGTCCTCCGCGTCGTCTCCATCGATGAGCTTGAGGTTGAAGCCGCCGTGCCGCTCGATGCCACGCTCGCCCTCAAGCCCGGCGATACGCTCGAAGTCCGCATCCGCTCGGAGCGCATGCTCACGCGTACGGGCGCCATCACCCAACTCGCCGCCGTGGCCGATGCCGCCAGCGGCACGCGACTCGTTCGCATCCGCATCCCCAACCCCGATGCCTTCCCCGCGGGATCTCAGGCCGTCGTCGTCGTGCCGATCAGCCGATAACCGATTCTGCTCCGATCACCCCCGGCCCCGCGCATAGACTCCTTCTCTCGAACGCCCGATGCAGGAGACGACCACGCGTATGGGGTCCGGCAAATCCAGATCGAAGCTCGGCCCGAAGACGCCCGTCATCGAAGCGGCACGGCTCTCGATGCGCAAACGGCTCCGCGCTCTGGAGCGTGCCATTCCCCGCGCCCACGCCTGCGAGCCCGGAGACGAGCGTCCCATCCATCGCCTCCGCGTCGCCACACGGCGCGCCGGAGCGACCCTCCGCTCCTTCGCCGACCTCATCCCCAGCGACCACTCCAAGCCCATCAAGAAGCAACTCCGCAGCATCCGTCGCGCTGCCGGACCGGCACGCACCGCCGATGTCCACACCCTCCAGTTCCAGGCGTGGTACCGAGATGCCAACGCCGTCCTCCGCCCGGCCCTCGCGTACATCCTGGGCCGACTCCGCGAGGAACGCGCAGCCGAGCAGATCGCGGTCCGAGCGGTCACCACGGAATCTGCTATTGATGCGATCCGCTCGCTCCGTCGCGCTCTCAACACCGATCTCCAGACCGCCGCGAAAAAGCCCTCCGCCGCCCAATCGCAATCGCTCCACGACTACACCATCCGCATGCTTCCGTCGCTCGCCGACCGCGCTCAGGAAGTCTCCCGTCGCATGTCCACCATCGACGACATGCACGCCTTCCGCATCGAAGGCAAGCGCCTCCGCTACGCCATCGAATCCCTCGCGCCCGCCATCCCGGACCACGCCGACGAAGCCCTCGGGCGGCTGACCGATCTCCAGAAATACCTCGGCGATCTCAACGACGCCGCCGAACTCCTCGCCCGCATCACCGCCTACCACGCGGACCTCGAGAGCATCAACCTCAACCCCCAACTTCTCGATGCGGTCGCCATCGTCGAACACGGCCTCAATCGCCGTCTCGATGCAAAGCGCGACGCCTTCCTCACATGGTGGGGCGACCGTGGCATCCACTGGCTCCTCGCACCCGTACGCGACGCCTGCAAGCAACAACAAAATTCCGCCGGCGAACGCGACGCCTCAGGGAGGATCGATGCCGATCACGAACGAGCCGCCGGCTGACGCCGCAAATACAGCGCCAGTCGAGACGCAACCGCCTCCCGCCGAGTACCGTCGCCTCGCCGCGCTCGATGTCGGCACCAACTCCATCCGGCTCATCGTTGTCGAGCTGAGCGCCGATGGCGGCTACCGCATGCTCGACGACGAGAAGGTCATCGCCCGCCTCGGCCACGGCCTCGCCTCCACCGGGCGCATGGATCCCGAGCGCATCGAGTTCGCCGTCACCGCCATCGAACGGCTGCGGAAAGTCGCGGAGGGCTTCGGTGTTTCCATGTTCCGTGCCGTCGCCACCGCCGCCGTCCGTGAAGCCGAGAACGGTCAGGATTTCGTCGATCTCGTCCGTGAACGCGCCGGCGTCGAACTCGAAATCATCTCCGCCGAGCAGGAAGCTCGGCTCTCGTTCCGATCCATCGAGGCCGCGTTCGATCTCGACCAGACCAACGCGCTCATTTCCGACATCGGTGGCGGCAGCACCGAGCTCCTCGTCAGCATCGGCGGTGTCGTCGATCAGGTCCAGACCATGCGCCTCGGCGCTGTCCGCCTCACCGAGATGTTCGGACCCGCCGAAACGCACGACCAGTTCCGACGCATGCGCGCTCATGTCCAGCGCACGCTCCGCTCCGATGCGGGCCAGCCCGTCGTCCCGATCCAGATCATGTACGGCACCGGCGGCACATTCACCGCCCTCGCGGCCCTCGCCATGATGCGACGCGACTTCGAGACGCGCTCCGACGGCATCCTCCCCTTCGCCGTCCGCGGCTACGAACTCCAGCGCAGCGATGTCCGCCACATCCTCGACTGGATCGCCAAGATGTCCGTCCGCGAGCGGGCCGCCATTCCCGGCCTCAGCCCCGATCGCGCCGAGATCATCGTCGCGGGCGTCCTCATCGCCGAGCGCGTCATGCGCCGATTCGATGTCAACCGACTCCGCGTCCACGACGGCGGCATCCGCGACGGCCTCATCCGCAAGATGATCGACGAACTCCTCGGGCGCATCCCTGTGGACGGGCGCTCGCGCATCCCCATCGATCGCCTCGCCGAAGCACGCCGCTTCGCTGCCAAGTGCCACGATGAGGAGCGTTCCGGTGAGCATGTCGCCATGCTCGCCGCGAGCATCTTCGATCAACTCGCCGCTCACATGTCCGACACGACCCCCGGCATCTTCACCCCCGAGCATCGCGAGATCCTGCAGGCAGCCGCGCTCCTGCGCGATGTCGGCTACCTCGTCAACTACGCCAAACACCACAAGCACTCCTACCACCTCATCGTCCACAGCGATCTGCGCGGCTTCACCGCCCGCGAAGTCGCCATCATCGCCAACACCGCTCGCTACCACCGACGCTCCAAGCCGAAGCGCAAGCACCGCGAGTTCATGAAGCTCGAACCCGACGATCGGCGCACCGTCGAGGTGCTCAGCGCCATCCTCCGCATCGCCGACGGCCTCGACCGCACCCACACGCAGGCCATTCAGTCGCTCGAAATCACGCGCGACGATCAAGCCATGCACATGCTCGTCAGCGCTTTGCAATTCCCGGAGGTCGATATCTGGGGCGCCGAGCGCAGAAAGTCGCTCTTCCAGCGTGTCTTCAACACATATCTGCACATCCGCTGGGCATCCGACCCGGAACTCGTGCCCACCGAATTCGCCGATGATGATGACGACGACTGAGCCGGGGCATCAACGCTCCGGGTTGAACGACGGCGGATCGTCATCGATCCCCGTCCCGCTGAAAAACCGATTCGTCGCGAGTGGGCCATCCGCGAGCACCCGCCCATCCCGCGCGACCTCGTAGCCCAGCTCCTCAAGCGTCATCGCCCGGGCGCTCCCGTCGCAGAAAACGATGTTCGCCTTCCCGCGATACCGCGGGTCCGGCGCCGAGCGATGCTCGGCTCCCGGGTTCTGCGGATCGCACCAGTCGTTGTCGCCTGGCAACCGGGGCGGATCCAGCGCATACCCGTGACCGCCCATCGCGCGCAACTCGGGATCGCGCGAGCCGTCCGTCCGGTTCGGGGTCCGGTCCGCCGCCGGCTTCCCCGCGGCCGAACCCATGCTCGATGCGAACAACACTGTTTCGCTCATCGTCCGGATGCTCGAAATACGCACCGGAAAACGCACATAGCTCGTGCTCAGCCCCACCGGTCCGCCCAGATACCGCGCGTTCCCCAGAAACTGATAGTTGTAGCCGTAAGGTGTATTCCGGGAACTCACCCAATCCGGCACCACCGGGCACAGCCAGACTTCATTCGTCACCGGATACGAGTGCTCATCCTCCTGTCGCTGGCTCGGGACCGCGTACGCAAACATTTCTGGCGACTTGGCCCCGATCAGCGCGAACCACTTCGGTCGATAATGCTTCCCGTTCCCGACATCGTAGAGATTGTCCTCAAAGCTCGGCATGCGCGCGGGCTGACTCGGTACCATGATGTCGCGAGCATCGTACGCGTAGGTCGTCCACGCCGTCGCCATCTGTCGCATGTTCGACAGACTCACAGCGCCCTGCCCGGCCGCCCGCGCACTCGAAAGCGCCGGCAGCAGCACACCCACCAGCAGCGCGATCACCGCAATGACCACCAGCAATTCCACCAGTGTGAATCCGGATTTCTGAAGCCGCCTGCACAACATCGCTGCTCGCTTACTCAAGTGTTCAGTGATTTTACCAGTGGAGGATAAAACCGGTCCAGAATCCCGAGCGCCGCCTCCAGATACTTCGGATGGCCGTCCCGCTCGAGAAACGCCGGCGCGACCGACGCCATCAACACCCGCCGGATCGTCGCCAGCGTCGCGTAATCGTCATCCGTCGCAAGCCCCAGTTTCCGACGAGCACGCGCAATCAGCGACACCGGCTTGACTTCTTCCAGCGCCTCCGGCTTCGCCCAGTACTGACGCTCCAGATACACCGCATCCTCCACCCAGTGCCCGCAGTGCACCTCCGCGAAGTCCAGAAGCACCGCCCCCGGCTCGCCCCACGCCGAGCCCTCCGGACGCTGCATCAGATTGCCCGGATGCAGATCGCCGTGGCACCAGGTCGTCATGTCCCGCTTCAGCCAGAGTTCCAGCAGTGCCGGGAGCGACCGCTGCACATCATGAATGTGATTCGCCCACGACTGACCCTGCGGGATCGGATTGATCTTCGCCGATTCACGGGCCTTCTCGAGCAGCCCCGCCCAGTCCCACTCATCGTGCGCCGCGATCGGCTTCCACGCCTCACCGGCGCACTTGTAGAATCGCGCTGCCGCGTGGGCCAACTCCTCAAACACGCCTTTGTGCAGGTGTGCCGCAAGCGGGTTCCCCGGAAGACGCTCCATCACCACCCAGCCGAGATCCCAGCCGCCCAGCTCGGTCCCGTGGAACGCCACCCGTGGAGCCGGATTCCCTTCCCCCTGCAGCATCGTCATGGCTCGATACTCGCGCGGCCCGAGGGGCAGCTTCACCACCGCCTCCCGCGTTTCCTCCGATCCATCCTCCCCAAGCAGAACCTCCGCGAAGGCCGTCGCCGCCCCGCCACGCTGCCAGTCCGTCCGGAACCAGCGGACATCCCGCAAACGCCCGCCGCACGCCTCCAGCAGCGCCGGCTCCAACTGCGGCCCGAGGTCATGCGCGTGAGCGCGAATCGACTGTGGCAGCGGTTCACCCACGCATCACTCCCGCCCTCCGTCGGCAGATACAACGATAGGGAAAGCCCGGCCCCGGTCCTCGCTCGGCCTCTGCCGTGCGTTGTGCATACCTAAACCTAGCCCAGAAATCCCGCTCGGTCGAAGTCTCACACGCCTCCATTCAGGCCCGCTTTTCGCCTCGTCAGGGCCGGATACGCCGATGCTACCCCCCTCGATACGCATATCCTCGGACCCATGCCCGTCTCCCGCACCAGAAATTTCGACCTCCTCGCCCTCGACCTCGACGGCACCCTCCTCAACCCCCAAGGCCATGTCTCCCAGGCCAATCGGCAGGCCCTCGCCCGGGCACGCAGGGAGGGGCTCGAGGTCGTCGTCTGCACCGGGCGCGGCCTCATCGAATCCGAGCACATCATCGAGGAGATCGACGCCCGACGCCCCGCCGAGGGACGCTCCGAAGCCCCCATCGTCTGCGCTGGCGGTGCGATGGTCTGCGATGCCGCTACCGGCGCCACCCTCCACCGCTGGCAGATGGATCGCTCGCTCGTCCGTCGCCTCTGCGATCTCTTCGCCGAGTTCCGCCGGGCGCCGCTCCTGCTCAAGGATCGCGCTGCCGCCGGCTTCGACTACCTCGTCATCAACTCCGGCCCCATCGAGTACCCCACCCAGTGGTGGTTCAGCGTCATGAATGTCGAGGTCAAGTTCGCCGACTCCGTCGAGGAAGACCCGCACCCCGAGCACACCGTCCGCGTCGGCTTCGCCGCGACCACCGACATCATGCGCGATCTCGCAGCATCCGTAGATGAACGCTTCGGATGCGAGGCCGTCACGCAGCACTTCGCCGCCGTCTCCGGCGTGATCGACTCGGGCAAGGCCGGAGCCAAGGACGACACCATCCACCTCCTCGAAGTCTTCGATCCCCAGGTGAGCAAGTGGACCGCCATCCGCCACCTCGCCGTCCAGCACGACATCGACCGCTCACGCATCGCGTCCATCGGCGATGAGGTCAACGATCTCGCCATGATCCAGGGCGCTGCGCTCGGCATCGCGATGGGCAACGCCATCCCCGCCATCCGCGAGGCCGCCGACATCATCGCCCCCTCGAACGCCGAAGACGGCGTCGCTTTCGCCATCGACCGTATCCTCGCAGGCGATTGGTAGTCCCGTGCCGCAGACCCTCGCAGACATCAAGGACATGCTCGCCGCACGCGCCCTCGCGCCGCGCCACGCCCTCGGCCAGAACTTCCTCATCGATCACAACCTCATCCGCAAGCTCATCGACGCCGCCGCGCCCGCCCCCGCCGACCTCATCCTCGAAGTCGGACCCGGCACCGGTACGCTCACCGAAACACTCCTCGAACGCGGATGCACCGTCATCGCCTGCGAACTCGACCGCGGCCTTGCTGCACTCCTCCGCGACCGTTTCGCGCCCCACATCGCCGATCAATCGCTCACCCTGATCGAGGGAGACTGTCTCGAACGCAAATCCGCCATCAGCCCCGCCATCCTCAGCGCCATCGCGGATCGCCCCTTCCGCCTGATCGCCAATCTCCCCTACGGCGCTGCCAGCCCGCTCATGGCCCGCCTCGCCGAATGGCGGTGCGTCTGCCTCGGACAGTTCGTCACCATCCAGCGCGAAGTCGCCCAGCGTCTGCGTGCGCAGCCCAACACGCGCGATTACTCAGAGCTTTCCGTCGTCGTGCAGGCCATGTGCGACATCCGGCGCATCGCCACGCTGTCCCCGGAGTGCTTCTGGCCCCGCCCCAAGGTCACGAGCGAGATGGTCGCCATCACCCCCCTCGAGCAATCTCTCACCGACAATCCGGCCCAACTCGCATCGCTCTGCCACACACTCTTCACCCAGCGACGCAAGCAGCTCGGCGCGATCCTCGGACGCGACTTCCCCTTCCCGCCGGACATCGCACCGACCGCCCGCCCCGAATCGCTCACTATCGAGCAACTCGTCGTTCTCTCGCGCCTACGCAAAGATTGAAAGTCAAGCCGGTGCGTTCAGCTCGTCGTGCCGTTCGCGCCGCCGATCTTCGCGACGACCTGCGGCCCCTCGCTCAGGATCTGGTCCGCGATCTCGCGACGATGCACCTCTATTGTGCGCGGGAACTCGAACGCGATACGCACCCGATCGCCCTTGATGCTGGCGATGCGCACGATGCCGAGCGGCTGATGAGGATCGCCGATCACGACCTCCTCGCCTTCTCTCCGTGTGATCACAAGCATCTTCGGGACCTCCTGCCCTCGCACACACTTTCCCCGTCCACCGCACTCAGTCTACCGCGCTCTCGACGATCTGGAATCCACAAAGCGCATGTTGGTAAACACTCGCGCATTCCCGGACGACCTGTGGAAACTTCCCGGTGAATCTTCCGGGCACCCTCGGACACCCCCGGAGGTACCCGGGAATCGGTTTCCGGTGGGCTTCCGGGGGGTCAGATCACGGCCTCCACGCCGCTCACCTCCGGCACATAGTCCCGCAGGTTCCGCTCCACTCCATCCTTCAGCGTCATCGTGCTCGATGGGCAGCCCACGCACGCGCCGTGCAGCCGGATCCGCACCACGCCGTCCGAGGTCAGCGAAACGAACTCCAGATCCCCGCCGTCGCTCTGCACGGCGGGGCGGATCGCATCGATGACCCGGCGGATGCGGTCGATGACTTCCGTGTCGGGGGCCTGTGGACTGGTCGGGGGGGACGACATTGGGCAACTCCTTTGCTCACGCCATGCTATCCCCGCTTTCTGGTGCTGTCCGGGTGGGGGCGGCTTACACTGCGGGCATGAGCAAGACAGAAGCCCGGATCGGGTCGGATCGGTGCCTCCGAAAGATGGGTACTTTGGGGCATTTTGCGTGCGCTGTCGTGCTTTTCGCAGGGGGCGTCTCACCGCTCATTCTGGGGGGGCTTGTTGGCTGCGAGGCCGCGCCGAGGGTGACCGATCTGCGCCCCGACGAGGCCATCCGCGTCGCGCTGGATCCGGAGGAGCGCCCCAACCGTCGGGCCGAGGCGCTGGCGGTGGTGCGGGATGACCTCCGGGCCGACTCGCTGGACCGCGCACAATTTCGGGATGTGCTGAAAAAGATGGTGTGGGCGCGGTCGAACCCGCCGCAGGTCCGCATCGCTGCGATCGAGGCGTTGCTCGCGGACACGCAGGATCTGGACGACACGCGACGGATGCTCCGGCTCATGGTGCCCACCGAGTCTGCGGCGTGGCAGTGGGATGTCATCGAGTACATCGGCGAGGTCGCGGCGGAACGGGGCTGGACCGATCTGACGCCCGCGTTCGTCGCTTCGTGGTCGCGCTCGGTGCCATCGATCTCTCCGGAGCGACGCGTCGAGCGAGCGGCGATCAAGCGCCTGCACCCGGATCGCACGCTGGAGGAGGTCGCCTTCGCGGTCTTCGCGGGCGAGTTCGACGACACGGAGACGCAGTCGGCGGAGGTGCAGCGGATGTTCGATCAGCACCGGCGGGCAGCATGGGGCGTGCTGTGCGATCTGAGCGCGGAACCCGAAACAGATCGGCGAGCGCCGGGACGCCACATGGCGCGTCGATCGACCGTCGAGGCGGCGGATGCGATTTATTCCTTCCTGATCTCGACCACGCCGAGCGAGCACGAGCCGCGCGAGATGGTGCTGCTGAGGCGGAGTGCCGCCGATTTCGGCGCTGTGCCCATCACGCGCGAGCAACTGGACTGGCTGGAGCGGCTGGCCGCGGACCAGCACAGCGCGTTCTGGCGCGAGGCGGCACGCATTGTCTCGACGCTCGGGGCGGAGCAGCGCCAGGGGTTTGCCTTGCGTCATCTCAGCGCTGTGGTGTGGGCATCGCGTCATGAGTCGCGCTGGCTGGAGATGGGCAAGGACGATCTGCTGGATCACCTCGCCGAGCGGATGCGCGGCGATGCGCACCACCCCGGCGGCGCGGTCTCGCGGTACGACGGCACGATCCGTCGCGCCCGCGCCGACATGCTCTGGGGTGATGCGCTGCTCGCCCTGATCGCCCGGCGTGCTGCGGAACAGGATTCGGTGATCGTCGAGCTCTTCGCGCAGGCGGACCGCGATTTCGACGACAAGTCCACGGAGTACGGCGGGGTGATCGACACGCGATCCGATGGCGGATTCGTGGCGTTGCTGTATCCGCCGCGTCCGGCCCAGCGGATGGGAGATACGCAGTTCGTGGCATCGCCGGAGTTGATCGAGGCGGGGACGGCCGCGCTCTTCCACTATCACTTCCACGCGAACTCGCGGACGAATATGCAGTACGCGGGGCCGAGCACCGCGGACATCGAATACGCGCGGACCTTCGGGCGTTCGTGTCTTGTCTTCACCTTCATCGACCCGGACCGACTCAATGCGGACTACTACACGCCCGACGGCGTCCGCATCGACCTCGGCACGATGCGTCGTCCCTGACGCACACGATCGCCGGTATTCACGGATGGATCACACCCGACGATGCTGCATGTCCTGCTGGTTCTGCTTGTCCTGACCGTACTGATGCGCGACAACCTTGCGCGTGAGTACCCCGATGCGCCGATCCCGGCGTTCGCGGGCGCGCCGGTGTGGATGGTGGTGGGGTGCTCGCTGCTCTTATACGCCCTGCCCGCGATCATTCTGCTGCTGCCGATACGCGAACTCGGGCGGGGGCTGGATCGCTCCGGGCGCATCGGGCTGGTGCGGCTGGCGGATCGGCTGTGCCTCGGGGTGCGGTGGGGGGCGCTGGCATCGCATGTCATCGCGATCTTTTTCCTCGGCTGGCTCGATGCGGTGCGGACGATCGTCGGGAATCTGATCCTGTTGGACGAGCTGATCGCGCTGCTGCCGCCGCTGGCGGTGATCGCGGCGTCGTGGTGGGCGATGTATCCGATCGATCGTCGGCTGCGCGAGGCGACGGTGATGGCGGCGTTGGACTCCGGGCATCACATGCCGCGGCTGGTGACGCGACGCCAGTTCGTGATGGAGCGCATCCGCCACGACATGGCGCTCGTGGTGGTGCCCATCTCGCTGATGATCGGCTGGTGGGAGAGCACGGAGCGGATCGTCTCGTGGCTGGCCGCCCGGAACGGCGCGTGGACTCAGTCGGGCTGGTGGGAGTG
>ERZ869909.929-NODE-929-length-27329-cov-10.011559_pt1 | contig 27329 bp, 19 predicted proteins | sample MGYA00520892_ERZ869909 | MGnify/ENA primary metagenome ERZ869909 (study PRJEB32215, sample SAMEA104723947) | bioreactor metagenome | biome: bioreactor; feature: anaerobic bioreactor; material: water | place: China | collected 2015-03-12 ... | reverse complement strand
AATGTGAATAAATTCATTGCTCAACTATTTTAGGTTCAATCAAATATACAAAATTATTGGTGATTACGGATATTCAAAATTCTATATTCTAAATCTTGCTTTTCAATATTTTCTATAGATTCGTTTTTGTAGAGATGAAACTTATTTCTGTCTTCTTCTACCACCATTTCAAAGAAGTTTTTTACAGACGGTTTGTATGTGTTTTTATCGACTTCCCAAATTTCATACACCTGATCAGACCAGTAGAGCTGATCTTTATCCAAATAGTACTCCCAGTAGCCTAAATTACCTATTTCCTGTGCAGTCTTTAGCTTTTCATTGTATTCTTTAATTTCTTGCTGAGTTTTGATTCTATCTGTAATATTTCTGGCAGAGCAAGCTACTCCTTCAATATTTCCCTCGATAATTATTGGACTAAAATTGGTTTCGATTACTTGCTCTTCTTGACTTTCATTTTCAGGCACTGTATTTACATAGGTAAAAGTTTCACCTGCAAGTGCCCTGTCATACAAACTTTTCCAAAACCGGGTATAATCTTTATCCAACTGCTCAGGAAGCATTAAGTCTCCTTTAGAAACATTACTTACCCCTGTGTATTTTTTATAAGACTCTTTGAAGGCATCGTTGGCTGCAATAAGTGTTATGTCTTTGCTAACGCTCCATATTAAATCTTTGGTTGAATTTATTAAAGCATCTCTATTTCTTTGTTCAAAACTTTGAATTCTTTCTGACTGTTTTCGTTCTGTTATATCATTGACAAACCCAATAAAAAACTGACTTCCTCTAATTATTACTGTGGTTACGCCCAATGAGACATCGATAATTTTTTTGCTTTTTGTTTTGGCGGTAATTTCAATATTTGAATTGAGGATGGGGCATTCACCGGTCTTGTTATAATGCTTCATCCCTTTAATATGCTTATCAAGATGCTCGTCTGGAATGATGAATTCATGCATTGGTTTGTTGATTACTTCTTCGGCACTCCAACCAAATATTTGTTTTGCCCGTGGGTTCCAACTGGTAATTAAACCTTTGGAATCCATTAAAATTACTGCACTGATGGAATTGTTAAAAATAGAAAGTAATTGCTCTTCACTACGCTTTAGTTCAAGCTCGGCTTGATAACGACCTGAAACATCAATACCTGTTCCGACACTGCACTTTTTACCGTTGTAGTTAATTAGGTTGCCGGTAAAGTAATGATAAATCTTCTTGCCCGATTTCGTTAATAGGTGAGCTTCTGCAAAGCTTTCACCTTTTTCAAATACCTCTCCAATTGCTTCTTGAACTTTTTGCTGATCATCTATATCAAAAAAGTTCAACGGATTTAATTTAAAAATTTCACTCTTTGAGTAACCTGTCACTTTTTCTAAATTTTTATTCCACAATATAAAGTTACCCTCCTCATCAAAAAGGTAAAAAATACCGGGCAAGCTGTTGATAATTGCATCAGAAAGTTCTTTTTCATGTAAAATTCTGTCTTCAAATTCCTTGCGCTCAGTAATGTCTCTGAAATTGTTTACAATTCCGTATACATGAGCGTCATCTAGCAGGTTGGTTAGGGTAGATTCTATCCACCGCCACGATCCGTCTTTGTGCAATATTCTTGAAATATGGACTTTTATGGGTTCACCCGGTTTGTTTAAAACTGCTTTAAAGTCATTTTCAACCATGGGCAAATCTTCTGAATGAATAAGGTTGAATAAATTTCGCCTATAGGCTTCGGCTTCAGTATATCCCAAAACAGTACTTACTGATGGTGATACATAGTTTGGCTTTCCGTCTGTATCAATAACAACAACCGCATCGGTACTTTTTTCAACCAGCGCTCTAAATCTTCTTTCTTTACTGAAAATTAACTCCGTTTGAATATTTACTTGCTTCTCAAGCTCCGCAGGTCTTTTTAGAATATTTCTGACTAAAAAGGCACTAAAAACAGCCAGTACAAAACCCATTATTGAAAGTGGGAAAACTCCTGCATAGTAGTTTCCTCTTTTTTCTTTCACATAAATTTGCCATTCACCCATAGGCACAAAAATGGATACTACCTGACTTTTTTGAAAATCAAAATCACTTTCCAAAAAGTATTCAATTTCATTGGTCTCGGGGTTTATTTTTGATATCTGATAATAAAAACGGTCCCTGTTTTCTGCTATACCCCCAACTTGCAAAAGTTTTTCCAACTTAATCACCACTGCTGCAAATGCCAAAGGGTCATCTTCCAATTTGATTGGAGTTCTACCCACAATTCCCATCCCACCTTGTTTGAGTTCAAACGGGCCACCAAAATACATTTGTCCTTTTTCAGCAGCTATTAAAACCTCTTTACCTCGAGTGGGGTCGGCAACGACATCATAACCAATTACCATTTCATTGCCCTCAAGCGGGTACATTTTGGTTATTACGCCATTTTCCAATAGTTGTATACCATCAATGAGCTCATTTGCTGAAATAAGTTTTTTTGCAATACTATCAAACTCCTCCGGAACACCATAATTTTCAACAATAAATGCCAAAGTACTGGTTGCAGAAAGTGCATAATTAAGATTAAACCGAATTTGATCTACAAACCGGTTTAGTTCAGTTGTGTTTTCCTTTTCAATTTCAGATATGTTTATCAAATACCGCTGATATGCTATTGATTGTGTTATTGACAGCACAACCAAAAGCACAAAAAAACCCGCTACATAGGGGTATTTGTAAAAATAGTTTATACGTTTTTTTGGTATCACTTAAACGGCATTGATTGCTAAAGATAAAAATTTTAGTTACAACTTTAACAAATTTGTTTTACAACAGAACATTTCAATGCAACAATACAACTCACAACTTCTTTGTACTTTTGTAATCATGCAAAATCAAGACACTATAGTAGCCTTAGCAACTCCCGCCGGAGCGGGCGCCATTGCTGTAATTCGGGTTTCAGGTGCTGAGGCACTAACTGTTGGAAATGTAGTTTTTAAATCCATTCATGCTAAAGAACTGATAAACCAGCCCACACATACCGTGCATTTGGGGCATATTATGGATGGCGAAAGAGTCATTGATGAAGTGCTTGCCACGGTTTTTAGAAACCCTAAGTCCTATACCGGTGAAGATACCATCGAGATTTCCTGCCACGGAAGCCCATATATTCAACAGGAAATTATCCAGTTATTACTGCGAAAAGGCTGCCGCCAGGCACAACCGGGCGAGTTTACCCTTCGGGCTTTCCTTAACGGAAAAATGGACCTTAGCCAGGCCGAAGCCGTTGCAGACCTCATCGCCAGCGAAAACGAAGCCGCCCACCAAGTAGCCATACAGCAAATGCGTGGCGGGTTTAGCAACCAGATTGAAAAACTGCGGGAAGAACTCCTGAATTTTGCCTCCCTTATTGAACTCGAACTCGATTTTGCCGAGGAAGACGTGGAATTTGCAGACCGAAAACAATTTGAAGCTTTGCTGTTCAATATCGAAGCTGTACTTAAAAAACTCATCGACTCCTTTGCCACCGGCAATGTCATCAAAACCGGAATTCCCGTTGCCATAGCGGGAGCACCCAATGCCGGAAAATCAACCCTGCTCAACACCCTGCTCAATGAAGAGCGCGCCATCGTTTCAGACATCGCCGGCACCACCCGCGATACCATAGAAGACGAACTGGTGATACAAGGCATCGGTTTTAGGTTTATCGACACTGCCGGCATACGCGATACCGTGGACACCATTGAGTCCATTGGCATTGCCAAAACTTTTGAAAAAATCAAACAAGCACGGCTGGTGCTGTTTTTATGTGATGGGTTCGCTTACGCGAAAAACCTCAGCCAACTGCAAACGGATTTCGGAAAAATTAAAAACAACTATCCCCAAAAACAAGTACTGCTTATTGCCAACAAAGCCGATTTACTCACTGAAAACGAAACCCGACAGCTGCATGAACAATTTCCTGAAGCCATTTTTATAAGTGCGTTAAAACAGGACGGTATTGAGCAGCTTAAAGAAAAACTGCTTTCATTGGTCAACACGGGGGCACTCACCTCCGGCGATACCATTGTAACCAACGCCCGACACTACGACAGCCTGAACAAAGCCCTTGAAGAAATTAAAAAAGTACAAGAGGGTCTGCAAAACAACCTGAGCGGCGATCTGCTCGCTATAGACATCAGGCAGGCATTGTACTACTTTGGGGAGATTACAGGGCAAGTAACTAATGATGAACTGCTTGGAAATATCTTTGCGAATTTCTGTATCGGGAAGTAATTAACTTTCTTTTCTTTCGTAAATGCTTGTTATTCTTTAATTTACACCTTTTTATTTTCCCTTTTTTGTTGCCTTATTTCACTTTTTTAAGTATATTTGTTGTCTATTTGTTGCCCAAATAGCCGTTTTGTTGCCCAAATTTTGTTGCCTAATTTAGTGGCGAAATGATGCACCATAAGCCCCATATTGCACCATAATGCTACATAATGCACCATTTATGAGTTCAAATCTTCAAATACCAAAAAAGTGCGATTACTGCGGGAATGCTTTCATTGCCAGAACCACAGTTACCAAATATTGTAGCCATATTTGCAATAGCAGACACTACAAACAAATCAAGCGGAATAAAAAAGTGCAGCATTCCCTTGAGCAATCCATTAGCAATCCCCTACCCCAAGTAAACATCAATCCAACCCAAAACAAAGACTTCCTGAGCGTCTCAGAAGCTTCCCAACTAATTGGTGTAAGCAGATGGACCATTCAAAGGATGATCAAAAGAGGTCAGTTAAAAGCTGCCCGGTTTGGAAGAAAGCAAATTATTACCCGTTCACAAATAGAAAGTCTGTTCCACTAAAAGCTTTAGATTATGAAAGTAACTTTAAGAGAGCGCTTAAAAAATGGCAAAATCAGTCTTTATCTGGATTACTACGATAAAGGAAAGCGCAAAACAGAAAACCTCAGCCTGTACCTGAACCCTAAGCCAAAAACTAAACAGGAAAAAAATCTCAACAAAAAAACACGCCAACTTGCAGAAGCCATTGTTGGCCAACGACAAATCGAGATTCAAAACGGTGCGTATGGCTTTAAAGATGTAGAAAAACTCAAAGGCAATCTAATTCTCTACATTTCAGAACTAGTAGAAAAACGAAACACCAGCAACGGCAACTATGGCACCTGGTCGAGTATGCTCAAACATTTAAAAGCCTTTTGTCCCAATGACATTATGTTTAGAAATGTAGATTCCACTTTTGTAGAGCAATTCAAAGAATACCTCGACAAAGATGCAATTGCAAGAGCCGGTAAAAAGCTCTCTCAAAACTCAAAGTATTCTTATTTCGGCAAGTTCAGTGCAGCCCTAAAACAAGCCGTCAAAGATGGATTTCTAAGCTTGAACCCTGCAGAGAGTGTTTCAGGTTTCAAACAAGACGACCCACAGCGGGAGTTCCTGACACTTGACGAACTTCAAGCAGCTGCAAATACAGAATGTGAACTACCCCTACTCAAAAAAGCATTTATCCTTTCAGCCTTAACAGGTTTACGATGGGGTGATATCGAAAACCTCAAATGGTCCGAAATACAACACTCCAAAGAACTCGGTTATTACATCCGCTTCCGGCAGCAAAAAACCAAAGGTGCTGAAACCCTTCCAATCTCTGAACAAGTTGTAGAACTACTTGGTGAGCGAGACGAAGAAAACGACATTATTTTCAAAGGATTAAAATACAACGCCTGGTCAAACCTCAAACTCCAACAATGGATGATGAAGGCAGGTATCACAAAAAATATTACCTTTCACTGTGCTAGGCACACTTATGCCACTTTGCAACTCACTATGGGAACCGATATTTACACCGTCTCCAAGTTGTTAGGCCATAAGGAACTACGCACCACACAGATTTACACCAAAGTTATTGACGAAAAGAAAAAAGATGCAGCTAATCGCATTAAATTAAACTTGTAATGGCCAAGTATATTTTTTTAGAATTAGTCACTAAGACAAAGGGAATTCATAGAGATAAAAGGAGAGAAAAGGATTTTTCTGAACTCCTTATGAATTTAAAAGAGAACAATAAAGCTGCCAATGCTGTTTTTAATTTAGATTTCAAAAGACCACTTTCCGATAAAAAGAAGTATTACACTATCAAAATCTTCAACGATACGCAAAGAATGATTGAAGGACTTAAAAAAGAATTTCCTTCAAACGCAATTGAAGAGGAATTGATATTTACTTATAACTCATTACACAAGAAGTTTGACAAGTACTTAAAAAGCATTGCTCAGTATATAAAGGAAAATGAAATTACGGAAGACTTAAATTCAGACCTATCTCATATAATAAATTATTTAAAATTCTCAGCCATTCAATTACTATTGGAGCTCCAGGATCAGTACGGTCAATACGCCTCTTCCGAAATTTATAGCCCAAACGAAATCCACGAAAAATATTTTGGCTTCCAAACAGACATAAATTGCATATCCAAACCAGAAAATGTAAAACCAAAAATACCGGGAAAGCCTAAGAAAACGATAATAAACAAAAGTGTCTCCTTTGGATTTATTTACGAGGATTCTAATAAATTTAAACTGACTTTAAGAAAGCTTTGTCTCAGAATTGATATGATTAATGAAAATCTCACATCTATTGATGACTTTTATGAGTTGTTAACATCAAACGATTATACCAAATTAGATACTAAAGTACACGTGATGTGTCAAACAACACAGTTTAGTTATGTTATGAATCGTTTAAAACCATATTTCAAAAATCTAACTCCAACTAGTATTGCAAATTCAGAGAAGTTTTACACCAAAACAAATACCCTTTTCAAGGCTGGTAATCTCTACAAAAACAAATCAGAAATACCTAAAGATAAGTCAAACATTGACAATATTCTTGAACAATTGCAATAAAAAACAGTAAGATTAGTAAGGTTTCTTACCCTTATCTTACCCCCTCTTTACACTCTTACCAAAATAGTTTCCATTTATTAAAATCTTTGCAAAGTCTTTTGATAATCAAGAGATGACATTTGCGCAGATGTCCATTTTTTTTAATTCTAATACCAAATTAAAATGGACACAAACATTTTAGAACAATTAGACCGCATCGAAACCCTGCTCAAAAACCAGCAAGCGATGCAAAAACAAGTATTGAACTTTAACGAGGCTTGTACCTATCTGGAATTATCACATTCCCACTTGTACAAGTTAACGAGCACAGGTACCATTCCACATTACAAACCCAATGGAAAGAAAATCTATTTCCAAAAGGATGAAATCGATCAATGGCTGTTGCGTAACAAAATGGACTCTAACGACGAGATTGAGCAGCAAGCTGCCAATTATCTAATGAAGAAAGGAGCGGTGAAGCTATGACTGAAATAGTAGACCTAATTCTGGCACTTTCACACGAAATAAAAGAGTTGAAAGTCAAAGTCGAACTCTTGAAGCAAACAAGAGCGGAAGTCCTTAAAGATAGTTGGCTCGACAATCAGGATGTCTTGCAAATACTCCACATCAGTGGCAGAACCTTGCAAACATTACGCGACACAAACGCTTTGCCTTACAGCAAAGTGAGAGGGAAATTCTACTACAAAGTTTCTGATGTTGAAGAGTTGTTTCAGAACAACTATTACAACCCAAATTTCAAGTGTGATGGAACTAAGTAGAGAAGCCATTATTGACAAGACACATTACGGCATCAATATTTACGCCTATGTGCTCAGTGAGTGTTACCCCGGAAAAACGGTCCTTTCCCTTCGGGGAAGGGACTGCGGGTTAACCCAAAATCCTTTCAATGAGGACAAAGAAACTTTATCGGTAAAGATTGTAAACAACCTCGCTGTACATAGCGATACCGAATTACAGGACTTCAAAGGGGATGCCTTTGATTTTGCGCAACTCCACTTTCAAACCAATAACGAAATGGAATTATGGACCAAAATCAATGAAGCCCTTCATCTAAGACTGGAGCTCCCGGAACAAAAAACTCAAAATTGGTGGGAAATCCCCGATGACACTTGGCGGCCTGAATGCAGCTTTTATCCAAAACCGGTTAGAAATGTGTTCCCGTCAAAAGTCCTTCGTTTACACGAAATCTTTGACCTCATCACTGGCGACACCTATAAAGAAATGACACAAAAACTAAGGGCAATGAGTGACCCTAAAGAGAAACGTAAATTCAAAGCCAACAACTTCGATTACGTCACTTTTTCGGGTACGTTCAAAAAACGTGCAGACAGCGAATTGATAACGCATTCGTCTCTTCTCACGATAGATTTTGACCATCTGAACAATCAGTCTCAACTGAAAGAGAAACTGCTCACAGACGCCTATTTTGATACCGAAATGCTCTTTACCTCACCTTCCGGTGACGGACTCAAATGGATTGTTCGCATTGACCTGAATCAATGTTCACACAACGATTATTTCAATGCCATTGCAAACTATATTTTAAAAACATACAACATCAAAGTAGATGCATCAGGCAAGGACTGTTCCAGAGCTTGCTTCTTAGTCCACGACCCCGATGCATTTTTACATCAAAGACACCATAAGTTATGACAAAGAAAAATTTCAACCCAAAAGATTGGCTTGCAGTTCCCCAAGAGGAACCAACGGTAAAAAAGCCAAAGACGACTGTTCCAAAAAATACTCAAACCACTGAGAATGATATAGAAAACTACATTACAGCAATTGAAAACTCAGGAACCGACCTCACAGACGATTACAAAAACTGGCGGGATATCGGCTTTGCCTTTGCAGATGAGTTTGGTGAAACTGGCCGAGATTACTTCCACCGCATCAGCAAGTTCTATTCCGGCTATGACAGCAAAGAATGTGACGAACAGTACACCAATTGCCTGAAAGCAAAAGGACACGGTGTAACGATGAAATCCTTTTATTACCTGTTCCACAATGCCGGTCTCAAAATTCCTAAACAAGAAACGGTAATCAAAACTGCAGCACAATCCATCGAACAAAATGATGAAAATGCTGTGCCAACTTTCCCAAAATCCTTATTTCCGCAACTTCCTGATTTCCTGCAACGGGTTGTTGAACCCGCAACCAGTGATGAAGAAAGGGACATTTTATTATTGGGAGCGCTTACAGTCATAAGTGCTTGCTTGCACAAAACCTATGGCATTTACGATGGGGATAAAGTATATTCCAATCTCTATCTATTCATTACCGCAATTGCTTCCGCTGGTAAAGGACGTTTAAAGCAATGCAAACGCCTGGTGATGCCCATCCATAAATATTTAAGGGAACAGGCAGCAATAATGAAAAAAGACTACGACCGCGATATGGCCGAATACAACCAAATTAAAAACAAAGACAGCTCAGCCGAAAAACCACCCAAACCACCGGAAAGAATGTTATTCATCCCGGCAAATAATAGCACCACGGGTGTGTTCCAGTTACTGTCAGACAGCAAAGCAAGAGGACTCATTTTTGAAACCGAAGGCGACACCCTTGCCCAAGCGTTTAAAACAGATTATGGCAATTACAGCGATGGCTTCCGCAAAGCGTTTCACCACGAAACCATTAGCTATTACAGGCGCACAGACCGGGAATATGTCGATATGGAAAAACCCTGTCTCTCAACGGTCCTATCAGGTACACCCAAACAAATAACAGCGCTCATTCCCAATGCCGAAAACGGTCTCTTTAGTAGGTTCCTGTTCTATTATATGAATATCAAACTAAAGTGGAAAAACGTATTCGAAACCAAAACAGCAGACGGTCTCGAAGAGCATTACAATCAATTAGGAGAAGAATTTTTCAATCTGTACAAAACCCTGAACAATAACCTCGAAATCCAAATTACTCTTTCAGAAAGCCAACAGGAAAGATTCAACGAGTTTTTCTCACAGGTGCAAATCAAATACAGCAACTTGCAAAGCGATGAGTATATCGCAACAGTAAGAAGGATGGGATTGATAGCCTTTAGGATAATGATGATCTTCACCGTACTGCGCATTATGGAAGACGGTGACGTTTCCCGAAAAAGGGAGTGCGATGAGGTTGATTTTGAAAACAGTTTGACAATGGTAAAAGTCCTTATCAAGCACAGCAGTAAAGTGTTTTCTTCCTTACCCGAGGAAGTTAAAATATCCAAACAACCCAACCGAAAGGAAAGGTTCCTGGACAGCCTGCCAAAATCATTCAACCGGCAAGACTACCTAGACACTGCAACCAAGCTTGAAATCCCACACAAAACTGCAGAAGGGTACATTACCACTTTTGTCAAGACAGGTTTAATCCATAGGGAAAAGCAAGACCATTATCTGAACACGACTAGTAAGGATGATTAGAAAGTTAAGGAAGTTAAGGAAACCACTCCTGAGAAATCAGGGGCTTATTTTTTAAGTTTACAAGTAAAATCCTCAACTTCCTTAAAACCCTCAAATCCCTCAAAAGCACTAAATACAATTAATCTCGGTCAAAGTCTAAATACTCAATACCCAATACTCAATACTATTTCTACAAAATATGAGGAATCCCGCAAAATCTATTCTTTTCCTTTTTTTACTTTTACTTTCTCAAGGTGGTTTAAAAGTTTTTGTTAATTTTAAGCTTTGTATTTATAAGCAAAATTGTATCCCCACTTAATACAAATATTTTAATTCTCGCTTATTGAGGTGAGTAAACTTTTTTTATTGATAATTATTTATCTAATAGCTATTTAAACAAATCCCAGATTACCTAAATATGTCAAACATTGATCAAACAGATTTAACTTTTTTTACAAATGAAAAAGGCCATACTTTATTAAGCAGGTTTAAATCAACTCTAAAAGACACACAACTATTTGACGTTTTAGTAGGTTACTTTAGGGCTAGTGGATTTTATCAATTGTATGACGCATTAGAGCCAATTGAAAAAATCAGGATTCTGGTTGGGTTAAGTATTGACAGAGATTCTTACGATATGATGCAATACCATCACCAAAATGGCATATTAGATTTTGAATCACATCAACGAACCAAAAAGAAATACCAGGCAAATCTTAAAGAAGAAATTGAAAACAGTGATGAAAACGACAACAGACTTGAAGAAGGAATACGCAAGTTTATTGAGTTTTTGCAAACAGATTGCCTAGACCTTGAAATGGACAAGGCTTATAATGGAAACGGAAAGAAATTAGAAATTCGAGCATATCCATCCAAAAATATTCACGCTAAAGTTTATATCGGAAAGTTTAAACCCGAAGACCGTGATTATGGCTTTGTGATTACAGGTTCCAGCAACTTCTCTGAATCTGGTTTCGTAGCAAATCGTGAATTTAATGTTGAGTTGCGAAGCAAAAGAGATGTTCTTTTTGCCGAAGACCAATTCAATGCACTTTGGAAAGAATCGGTTGACATTTCAGAAGACTTTGTTGATACCATCCAAAACAAAACTTGGCTCAACGACCAAATCAAACCATACGAACTCTATTTAAAACTGATTTACGAATATCTGGAAGAAGACATCAATTTGGCTGATGAATTTGAGCCATTCCTTCCAGATGGCTTTATGAAATTGAAATACCAAAATCAGGCAGCTATTCAGGCGAAAAAGATTTTGGAAACTTACAACGGTGTTTTCTTGGCAGACGTGGTTGGTTTGGGTAAAACCTTCATTACCGCTTTATTACTCCAACAATTGCAAGGTAGAACTTTGGTGATTTGTCCGCCTGTATTGAAAGACTACTGGAAAGATTCACTATTTGATTTTGGTATAAGAAGTTTTGAAGTGGAATCTTTGGGCAAGTTGGAACACATCATCAAAAAAGGTTTGGAACGCTACGATTACATTGTGGTGGACGAAGCTCACCGTTTCAGAAATGAAAACACGCAATCATACGCCAACCTATTAGACATCTGCCGTGGCAAAAAAGTGATTTTGGTAACGGCAACACCTTTGAACAATACCGTTGACGACATTTTCGCTCAGTTAAAACTGTTTCAAGCACCTAAAAATTCAACCATTCCGGGCATACCGAATTTGGAAAAATATTTTTCAAATTTCAGAACACGGTTAGCCAAACTGGAAAAGACCGACCCTGAATATAAAAAACTCATCAAAGCCATTTCAGACGATATTAGAAATAGCATTTTACGCTATGTAATGGTTCGCAGAACCCGCACAGACGTTATGACCTATTTCAAGCAGGATATGAAAATGCAGGGATTAACATTTCCTGATTTAGATAATCCACAAAAAATTGTGTATGAATTTGAGGGTGAACTGGAAGGTATTTTCAACAGTACAATGAAAAAACTTCAGGAATTCACTTATGCCCGATACACGCCTTTGCTGTATTACATTGGCAACAAAACTTTAAGTGAGTTTGAGAGACAGCAGCAACGCAATGTGGGTGGATTTATGAAAGGAATTTTGGTAAAGCGTTTGGAAAGTAGCTTCCACGCTTTCCGACAAAGTGTTGACCGTTTTATTATTTCCTATGAAAAATTCATTGAGATGTATCACAATGGTACTGTGTACATCAGCAAGAAAGTAGATGTGTATGACCTAATTGAGAGCGACAACATAGAACGTCTTGAAGAATTTGTAGAGGACGAAAAAGCACACAAATACGATTCTAAAGATTTTCGAAAAGAGTTTGTTGCCAAACTGGAATTTGATTTAAAAGTGTTGCGTGAAGTGAAGAAACTATGGGCAAATGTAGATTCCGACCCAAAATTGGAACAGTTCATTAAAGATCTGAAATCTATTCCTGCTTTAAAAAATAACAAGTTGGTCATTTTCACTGAATCCAAAGAAACAGGCGATTATTTGTATGAAGCATTATTAGATGAGTTTCCTGATAAAGTGATGTTCTATTCTAGTACAGGAGGGCGCCATTCCAACAAAAAAATGACTTCCAACCATACAGTTTCCCGTGATTTGATTACTGCTAATTACGACCCAAACAGAAAAGCAAAGGATCAGGCAAATGATTTAAAAATCCTGATTGCTACAGATGTATTGGCAGAGGGCATCAACTTGCACCGTTCCAATGTGCTGATTAATTACGATTTGCCCTGGAATCCAACAAGAGTTTTACAAAGAGCTGGTCGTGTAAATCGTTTGGGAAGTAAGTTCCCGAAAGTGCATATTTTCAACTTCTTCCCTACGACTCAATCGGACGAACATCTTGGTTTGGAAGTGAACATCACTAATAAAATCCAAATGTTTCACGACATTTTGGGTGAAGATGCCAAATACCTGAGTGATGGAGAAGAGTTTGGAAGTCAGGAATTATTCAACACCTTGAACAGCAAAACGGCATACACTGGTGAAGATGGTGAAGGCGACTCTGAATTGAAGTATCTGGAAATGATGCGAAAAATCAGAGACGAGCAACCTGACTTGTTTGAGAAAATTAAAAACCTGCCGAAAAAAGCTCGTTCAGGTTTTAAAAAAGAAAAATTGGATGCCGACCAATTGGTTACTTTTTTCCGAATCGGTAAACTCAAAAAGTTCTACATCAATGAAAGCGGCAAATCAAGTGAATTCAGCTTTTTTGATGCGGTGAAAGAACTGGAATGTGAGCCCGATACCAAACGAGCTAAAATTCCAAACGATTACTACCATTTACTACAGACCAACAAAACCCGTTTTGAACTAGACACTACTGTTGGTGATGATCCTCCTAAAGGAAGTGGCGGTCGGTCAAATGCTAAATATATTGAAACCCGTTTAAAGGAAAAGTCTTTTAAGCATTTCAAAGGTTTTACAGACTCAAATGATGAGTTTTTAAGTGGTGTAAAAGAAATGTTATCTCAGGGTACAATAGCCAAAAAAACTTCTCAATTGATAAAAAAAGAATTGGAAAAAACCAGAGACCCGCTTCAAATGCTTCACATTCTGGAAAAACACATCCGCTTTGTGGCGAGTGAGGGAGCACAAAATGCCAAGAAGTTTCAAAAGCGTGAAGTCATCCTTTCAGGGTATTTAACTAAGTAAGTATGGATAAGAAAACAGCACAAAACCTTATAGAAGATACATTCAACGATTCGTTTAGCGAAGAAAGGTTTACCATTTTTGCTAAAAACCTACTGAATGATTTAGAACCGAAAAGCAATTTTTACACAGGCAATCTCGTTTGGGACGACTACAAAGAGCATATCAACGCCTACAAACGCATTGGCAAGTACATTGATCCGGAAGGTGAAGCTTTGGATGTGCTAATTGTGGAAGTAAAATCTGTTCAGAAACTAGAAAGAGCTAGAACAGCTCTTCGGAATTTTGTAATCAAGCATTTGAGCAAGTTTGAAAAAGACTATGCTTTGGTGGCTTTTTACAGCAAGGAAGATAATGGAAACGATTGGCGATTTTCCTTTATTAAATTAGAGTACCGTTCTGAGCTGGACGAAGAAAAAGGCAAGGTAAAAACCAAGAAAGAATTTACCCCTGCCAAACGCTATTCGTTTTTGGTGGGCAAATACGAAAAAGCCCATACCGCCAAAAATCAGTTGTTGCCCCTATTGCAAAACATTTCCAACAACCCCACCATTGAAGAATTAGAAGCCGCCTTTAGCATTGAAAAGGTTACAGACGAATTCTTCAACCAATACAAAGACCTATACATCAAACTGTATGAGCATTTTGAAAACGACAATAAAGTTAAAGCCGAACTGAAAACCGCAGGAATTGATAATGCCCGTTTTACGAAAAAACTCTTGGGGCAAATTGTGTTCCTTTACTTCTTACAGAAAAAAGGTTGGTTGGGTGTAGCTCAAAATGAACGCTGGGGAACGGGTAAAAAGCGATTTGTGCAAGAACTGTTTGAGCAGGCACAAAACAAGACACTCAATTTCTTTAAAGACAAACTACAATACCTGTTTTATGAAGCATTGGCAAAAGAACGGGACAACGAAAACTCGTACTACAAACGCTTTGATTGTCGTATTCCCTTTTTGAATGGTGGTTTGTTTGAAGCCGATTACAACTGGCAGGAAGCCAATATCAGCATTCCTTCTACCCTGTTCAGGAACGAAGAAAAAAACAAATCGGGTGATGTAGGCACGGGCATTTTAGACGTGTTTGACCGCTACAACTTTACCATTAAGGAAGACGAACCATTGGATAAGGAAGTAGCCGTTGACCCTGAAATGTTGGGGAAAGTCTTTGAAAATATGCTGGACATCACGGAGCGGAAAAGCAAAGGTGCTTTTTACACGCCCCGTGAAATTGTGCATTATATGTGTCAGGAAAGCCTGATTCATTATTTGGACAATGCCTTAGAAGGAAAGGTAGAGAAAGAAGATATTGAAGTCTTTATACGTGAAGGGCATTTTGCCTTAGAGAATGATGAACGGGTAGCAACCAAAGGCGAAACCAAAACGTACCAATACCAACTGCCCGAAAGCATACGCCTAAATGCCGACTTGATTGACCAAAAGCTAAGTGACATAAAAATTTGTGACCCTGCCATTGGTTCAGGAGCTTTCCCTGTTGGTTTGCTACACGAATTGGTAAACGCAATGTTGGTACTGAAACCGCATTTGAGTGACAACTATCTGACTGGGAAATTAAAAAAAATGAGCTTGGACCACCAAGCGACTGGCACGCTGAGCGGAGTCGAAGCGAGCCGCTATATCTACCGCCTGAAACGCCACATCATACAAGAAAGCATTTATGGTGTAGATATAGACAGCTCTGCCATTGACATTGCCCGTTTGCGGTTGTGGTTGAGTTTGGTGGTGGACGAAGACGACCTTGACCCGATTGAAACGCTTCCAAACTTGGATTACAAGATTGTAGCTGGAAATTCACTCATAGGATTACCTGATGGTGCAATGAAAGATTTGAATGTTGAAGCAGAACTGGAAAAGCTAAAAGAAAAGTTCTACGACATCACAGATGAAAAAGAAAAAAAAGCCTTACGCCAACAAATAAACACCAAAATACGGGAACTGCTCGATTCTGCAGAACAATTTGCGGGGTATAAAATAGACTTTGACTTTAAACTTTTTTTCTCTGAAGTATGGCGTGAAAAAGGCGGCTTTGATGTAATTATTGGGAATCCCCCATACGGTGCTAATTTCTCTGATGAAGAGAAAAATATATTAAAAAGGCTGTACCCTAAAATAAAAGGGCAACCCGAATCTTACGAATACTTTATTTTTCAAGCCATTGAGTATCTCTGCAATAAGTTTGGCAGCTTGACATTCATTAATCCAACCAATTTTATTGAATCCAAACGAGCCGAAGACCTAAGGGTACATATTCTAAACAATGGTTTGATTTCAATTATTTCAAATTTCAGATATAATGTTTGGAAAGATAATGCTTCTGAAACGCTAATATTTTTCTTTGTAAAAAACAGAAAGGGAAAAACAAAAGTCATTCATCCTAAAACTCCAATAGAATTTGCAGAAGGAAAGCAATTCACTTTATTAAATCAAGATGACTGGAGAAATAATCCAGGAAATAGATTCATTATTAGGGGAGATAATTCATTGCTTAAACGTTTGTCTGAAAATTCGATTGAACTAGGTTCTGCTTGTGACGTAAGTCAAGGTATTATTGTCTACAAAACAAGGGAAGATAGTGCTAAGAATTTATACATTTCAGATGAGCCGAAAGCTGGATGGGTCAAACTCCTTGATACAAAAAGCAAAATTGAAAAGTATCGGATTTTTTGGGGCGGTAGATATTTAAAATATGGTGATTGGCTATGGTGTCAACGAGATGAAAAATATTTTACCGAACCCAAAATATTGTTCATAAGACTCAGAAATAAATCATTGAAGCGAAAACTCATAGGAGCTTTTGATAATGGAATTTACTACAACAGGGATAATTTCAATAATATAATATCTACATCAGAAGAATTTCCAATAAAGTATGTTCTCTCAATTTTTAATAGCGATGTAATTAATTATTGGTATAAATCCCTTTTTGACAATGTTAATATAAATCCCGAGCAAGTACGGTTAATTCCATTAAGGGTTGGTTCTAAATTGCTGAAAACTTGCGTTTTCAAAATCATTGATTACCTATCAGTTTTATCAGAAAACCAGCAAAAAATCAGCTTTAATTTCTTCGATTCAGCTTTAGAATCCTTGATTTATGAATTGTACTTCCCCGAAGAAATCAAATCGGCAGGCAAAGAAATCCTAAAGCATTTGGGAGATTTGAAACCCATCACAGATGATATGAGCGAAGAAAAGAAGCTGGCCATAATCCAAAGTGAGTTTGAGCGTTTGTATGACCCCAACCACCCTGTTCGCTTTGCCATAGAAACGCTGGATAGTGTGGAAGAAGTTAGGATAATTAAGGAGGCGTTGAAGTAAAATAAACCTATAAATTATGACAAAACTTGAACAACTTTACAACTCAATCGAAAACCTAAAAGAACTGGGTGTACAACTCCCTGATAAGCTTATAGAAGAAACCAACAGGGTTGAAGAAGAAATTATCCAAAATGAAGTGATTCCGGCTTTGTCACAAGCTATTGACCCCATTATAAATCAAATACAACGTGAATTACTATTAGTAATTGAATACTCTCCCAATGAGCCGCTACAAGTAAAAATGACACGTAAACGTAGCTTTAAAATAACCCCAGATGAAGAACGGGAGGTTTTAATTAAAACAGCTCAAAAAAAAGAAACCAGTTATACAATTACACCCCACACTAAGTCTAAAAAAACCAATTTATTGGTAAAGTTTCCTGATGGTGCTGAAATCAACAATCGATTTGCTTATCAAACTTTATGTGAAGTCATTGAAAAGATAGGCCCAGAAAAAGTACAAAATTTAAACATTATTCATTCGGGTGTGCCATTGGTTTCAAGACAAGAAGATGATTTTTACTCGCAGCATCCTGTTAAGGGTGGTTTTTTTGTCATCACGCATTCTTCAACAGCTACTAAGAAACAACAAATAAGTGAAATATCTAAACGCCTTAATTTAAAAATTAAAGTGAAAATATTGAAATAAATGTAAGCAAATACGAACCAACACACTTAAATATGAAGCTTTCTAATGAAATTATCCTGGAAACCATAGCGCTTTTAGAAAACAAGTATACGTTTCCTTTACAGTTTATAGATAAAATGATAAAATCCTTTCATTTAGAAGACTGTGAAAAAACTCTAAACAAATCCTTTTCTAAAAAAGAGAAATTAAAATTGATTCTCGATGCACAAGGTTCCTTACTTTTTGTAGGTTCAAAAGACATAAATAAAGAGATTAGAAAAAGAATTATTGAAAAGTGGCCTGATGCGTCAATAAATGAGTGTTTTAAAAAATGGTGCTCTAGCAGTGGTTCATCTAAGTCTCATAAAGTGAGAAAACTTTATGAACTCAAATGGCATAGCGGAAAACAATGGTCAAACAAGTTCGTTGAAATATCTGGTTTTAATAAGGTTTTTACAGGCCTGGCAAATGAAAGTAAAAAAAGTAAATTTGAAGATATTGAACCCATTATCAAACCGCCTGAACTTAAGGACTTTCAAATAGAACTTAAAAATGCTTTAATAAAAACACTTAATGAAAAAGGTGATGAGGCTAAGTGCATTATATCTCTGCCTACAGGAGGTGGTAAAACACGAACTGCTGTTGAGGCTTTTGTGGAGTGGCTACAACCACGATTTGCAGAAGGAAAGTATTTAATTTGGATGGCACAAAGTGAAGAACTCTGTGAACAAGCAATTGCATCCATTAGTCAGGTTTGGTCATCAAAGGAATTTACAGACAGTTTAAGGATCTATCGTTTTTTTGGCAACCACAATTTAAGCATAGAAGATTTTTGCGGGGGCGTAGTTGTTTGCACCATCAATAAAATCTATCACGATATCAATAACCAAAACGACATTTCTAAAGAGATTGTTGAAAATTGTGGGGCCCTTATTATAGACGAAGCCCATAGAGCAATCTCACCTATGTATAAAACCTTGTATGAGTTTGCGGGTAACCTTAATGGCGAAGCTATGTTTCCTATTTGTGGCTTAACGGCTACTCCCGGAAGAAATGGGCAAACTGATGTGCTTAGTCAGTTTTTTAAATCAAGACTCTATACCCCCACCCTGGGAGATGAATTTAATGACAATCCCATAGCTTATTTTAGAAAAGAAAAGTTCTTAGCCACACCCAAACACATAAAAATTGACACAAACTATAATATTAAGCACATTGATATAGATCAAAATTTAAAAGATAATGAGCTGCAAGAGGAACTTGAAAATTATTTTAAACAAACCCTTCTAAAAGACCTTGCAAAAGATGTCAATAGAAATATAAAAATTATTGATATACTTAGAAGTATTAAAAAAGGGTAACCCACTATTGTTTATGCCTGTACAGTTCAACACGCTCATATTTTATCTACAATGATGAATTATATGAACAGAAGCTCAGTAGTCATTTCATCAGATACAAGAAAACCATTAAGAAGAAGGTATATTGAACAATTTAAAAAAGGTGAAATAGATTTTATTTTTAATTACGGTGTTTTAACAACCGGATTTGATGCACCAAAAACCGAAAACATAGTAATTTGCAGACCTACATTTAGCGACGTGCTTTACGAACAAATTGTTGGAAGAGGCTTAAGAGGACCCAAATTTGGTGGCACAGAGTTTTGTACGATTTATGATTTTTGTGATAATTATGACAGGTTCGGTGACCAATTGGCTTATAAAAGGTTTGAAAGTTTTTGGAATGCTTAAGGTTATTATTTTTGACTAAACACTTTTGTTGATATAAAGTTAAAATTAAACAAATTTGAATTGCAGCATACCAGTGAACCCAACTAGCGTATCCCAAAACCAAATTTACCCTTGCTCAACAACCAAAAACGCATTAAATTTAAAGTTTTGTCAACCAACTAATTTATAATGATGGACTTCCCAAAAGTAAACACTTTAGACAACTGGCTAAATAAAAACGGCAGCCCTGCCATAGATGCCTTTATTGAAAAAAACCTGGCAATTAGTAACAAAGTAATTGCAGAGCTTAAAAACCAAAATATCAACATTGAACAATTTGCAAAAAAGCTGGATAAAAAGCCAAAGAAAATAGCAAAATGGCTTTCCGGGCAACACAACCTGAGTCTAACAGCAATCACCAAAATGGAAGCTGCTTTAGGAGTTGACCTAATAAATATAGAACCATAAATTTACTTAATTATATAAACATATAACAGCCGCACTCCCTAATTAAAGTTTAACTAAAACTATCCCCACAAACTATGTAACAAACCTTAAAACCAATAACAAATGAACCACCAGGAACACTTAAAATGCAACATCCTTAATTTTAACTGGCCCGCAATTACACCCACTTTTTACCTATCGTTGCAAGATATTGAAAGCAGCCATCCCATTCATTCATCGAAGTTCTCTCAACAATTAAAAGATGCTTTTCCAAACGAAGATCTTTCTAAAGTTGAACACATCTACACTACTTTTACTGAAGAAATTCCTGAAGCCCCCACTTTAAAAATAGCACTGCGTGACAATAAAGAACTACGCATTTACAAACAATACCTAAAGCACCAACTAAAAACATACTTTTTAGAAAAGGGGTATATCGTCGTAAAAAACTTTGTGAGGGATGTACAAGTTTGGATACCATCAAAAAAAGAAAATACAAATCAGTACAACCTCTATTATAAGTTCTCATTCAAAATACAATTTGCTAAACTCACAGACCTGCCGGAGCTCATAATATCATACGATGGCAAATCAAAAGTCCTTACAACGTCAGTAAAGGATATAGAGGAAACAGAGTTTATAAGAAGATGTGTGTATGGGCAAAAAACATTTAATTATCAAATGGACCTTGATAGCGAGGATAAAAAAGAGTTTTACAATAGCATAGATTTTAGTCAAGCCTTTCCAATTTATAATTTACAACTCGCTAGATCCTTAGGCCTGCCTATTGAAGTGCCTGATAGGTCTTCCAATAAATACCAGAGGTTTGTTGCCCTGATTAATAAATTTGCAGAAAATTATTTATTTATAGATGAGTTTAAAGCCATATTCCCGTTTATTAAAGACGAATTTATTGATGTTCCGGGTAACCGTATCAATCACATCAACCCGGAGTTAGGTATGTTAGAGTTTGGTAAAGACGCCTTGGGAAATAAGACAACCCATTTAGTGCCTAAAAAGGCAATGAATATCCTAAATCCTTACAGACGTCCAAACAATCAAAACATTAAGTTATTTTTCATATATCACACTTCACATAAAGAAGGCATTAGAGGGTTTTACAACAATCTAAAATTTGGTGTTACAACCCAAAAAAAATTTTTTAAAGGAATAGAAGATTATGTAAATATTAAAGCCTCAACATCAAAAGAACATTTCATTGAGTTTACCAATGAAAGTGACCCAATTCCGGAGATAGTTGAAAAATTAGAATCATTAGAGTTTGACCACGATAACATAAAATATGCAGCATTCTATTTAAGTCCTTTTGATAAATTTACACCAGACCCTGAGGATCGTGAAGTATATATCCAAATCAAAGAATTGTTCTTAAATGAAGGCATTGTTACACAGGTTGTAGACTACCATAAAATGATTGAGAACATTGAAAATCAATACAACTTCCAATTTTCATTACAAAATATGGCGTTGGCGCTTCACGCCAAATTAGGTGGCGCTCCCTGGAAGTTGGCAGTAACCGATAAAAAAGAATTGGTCATTGGTGTTGGTGCATTTACCAACCAAGGGGAAAACAAACGCTATATCGCAAGTGCCTTTAGCTTTCAAAACAACGGTCTTTTTAGAAACTTTGAATATTTCCAACAACACGAATCAGAACAATTAGCAGGGAGTATCCTAAAAGCGATAAGGGATTTCACATCCGTAGCAAAAGCTGACAAAGTAGTCATTCATTTTTATAAAGAGATGAAATATGAAGAGATGGAACCTATTATCAAGGGAATGCATAAATTAAAATTAAAAGTGCCATTATATATCCTGAACATAAACAAAACAGAAGCAGAAGACCTTATCGCTTATGACCTTAATTGGGGCAATAAATTAATGCCTGTTAGTGGCACATATATCCGCATTGGTCAAAACCAATTTTTATTGTTTAATAACGCGCGTTATCCAAATTCACAATACTATTCAGATACAGATGGATATCCATTTCCTATCAAAATAAAAATATCAAGCCCTGATGAGGATGCTTTTGAGGATGTTGAGGTTATTGAAGAATTATTAACACAGGTGTATCAGTTCAGCAGGCTATATTGGAAATCTCTACGACAACAAAATGTCCCCATAACAATTAAATACCCGGAAATGGTAGCTCAATTAGCACCAAAGTTTAAAGATGAGGTTCCTGAAGACGCTAAAGATAAATTGTGGTTTTTATAGTCATAAAGATATTAAATGTAGTTTTACTAATACATAGTCCCAATTTTCATAATGTACACAATCGAAGATTACAATAACATTCAAAAGGAATACCTTAAGGATTTAAAGTCCCTAAAACAAATTACTTCATACCCTGTTGTATCTGTCAAGGACAAAGCCAATCTGAACCTTAAACAGATGAGCCCTCATAGTTTTAAGGCCTATTTTAATGAATCGGGCAAATTAATTCACCTAGTAAAATTAGAACCCAAATCATCCTATAAATACTCATATTTCTATAACTCTTTAAACAGGATTAGCAAAATTCTTGAAGTCTATAAAAGCTCCAATAGAATATCGAGAGAGAACAATATAATATACCAAAACATAGACAATTACATTGAATATATCCGTGAAGACCCATTCTCAATAGATGATAGTACAATTGAAATTCATCACAATCTTAAGAATAATGTGATGCACGATGAGCGCAAAGCTGTATCAAAAGAACAATGGTACACTTGCCAAACAATAAAAAATGAAAACTCAATTAAAAAATTTATGGATTATGGTGACGGCTACAAGTCTTTTGATATTATTGAACTCAATGACAAACAACAAGAGATAAAAAGCTTTCATTTTGGGATAAATGACAACAAAGGTGATGTTGATATAAACTCTAATCCTTTCGATTTCAATATCGAGCCTGATGAATACATCAGTTCCTATTACGATAATGGTTTGATAAAATCATTAAATTGTATTTCAAAAAACCCCTGGTCAAAACATTTCGAATATAAATTAAATGATCGCGGTCACTGGATAGAGAAAACAACATACAGAGACGGCATTCCTCAATATTTCTATGATAGAAAATTAGAGTATTATAAACAATAAACCCTTTTCTCAAACTCTCAATGATTACTATTTCACATAGTTTTTCAAACTCAAATGATAATTTTAATTATCTAAAAAAATGGCTTTTGGATGAATACAATCAGTTTGACAAAGGTTTTTATTCCAACATCGAAATTATAGAAAAAGCTTTTCATAACGATAAACTGATCACATTTGATATCGATGAGGTTCCCGTAGGACTTGTTGTCTATAATGATTACGATGGTTTTGTTGAAATAGACATTCTTACGATTCAATATAAATATAGGAATAATGGATATGGGTCAATGTTTTATAAACTACTTGAAAACCACTTTAAAAATGAAGACTATTTAGCGTTTAAACTCTTTTGTAATCCACCAGAATCAGAAACATTTTGGAAAAAAATGGGATTCAATCCCTTTCCTGAAAACATATATGGCCTTCCTGAATTATCATACTATAAACCTTTAATTAATACTACAATACAATCACAAAATTTCAATTTAAAAAACAAACTGGAGCTGTGGGATGTAGAACCACATCTAGCGTCCTCAACAAATCCTCAATGGTGCTGGGAAATAAAATCACTTAATCAAAAATTGGACAGCCCAATATTTCACCCCGCAAATCCCAACTGGAACATTAGATTGACTATCAATGATAAAATCTTAAAAGAAGATAAAGTGAAATATTTTTCAATGGTAAATCCTATCGATTTGAGTCCATTTTTACTAATTAAAAATTTATAATTTTGATTGCGAATCCTTAAGGCTACAAATTATGGAACCTGTTACATTCACAAGTCAAGAGCTATATAAATTAGTTTGGGAAAAACCACTAACTCACATTGGTAAAGAATTAGGCTATTCTGATAACGGTATTAGGAAGGTCTGCATAAAACACAATATACCATTACCAAAAGCCGGTTATTGGTCAAAATTGAAATACAATAAAAAGGTAAAAAAAACACCATTACCAAAATCCGATAACGAAACTAAAGAAATAAACTTCAATACTGATATCGAAAAGAAAAAAGGTAAATTACATACTGAAACAAGCCTTTTAAAACAAAGTATTGAAGAAAATGAAAAATTAACCCTTACAGTTTCTGAAAAACTTTTAAATCCCGATCCACTCATTAAAAGTACAAAAGCATATTATAAAGAACTTAAATCCGCATCAAATAGAAACAATAGGAATTTTTATGAAGAAAGAAAAGGGGTGCTTAGTATTAGCGTTTCAAATTCCCTGTTCCCTAGAGCAATTCGCTTTATGGATGCCTTAATAAAACTTTTTAAAAAGAGGGGCCACCAAATAATAGCAAATAGAGAAACTAAAATAATTATTAGCGGTGAAAAATATAAAATTAGATTAACCGAAAAACACAAACGCGTAAAAAACACTTCATCCAAGTATCCAGAATTTGAACTCATCCCAACAGGCTTTTTATGTTTAAAATTTGACAACTTTTATCCTGACAAAGAATGGACTGATACAGCAACAAAACCAATTGAGAATAAACTCTCCGATATTCTTTCTTGGTTTGAAATAAGAGCCGAAAAAGATAGAATAGATAGGATTGAAAGAGAAATTCGACAGAAAATACGGGATGAAGAACGTAAAAAAGAAGAAGAACTAAAGCAGTTACAAGATCAAGAATTCTCAAACTTTCAGACGATGTTTGATACGGCCACCCGCTGGCATAAATCACAATACCTCCGCAACTATATTAAAAAATTTGAAGCCTACGCTATAAAAACTAATTCCCTGGATAAAGAAAAGCAAGACTGGATTAAATGGGCAACAGAAAAAGCAGATTGGTATGATCCCTTTATTGAAAAACAAGATCCTCTGTTGGATAATATTGATAGGACAACTTTAACTCCTAAAAAAACAAGGTATTGGTAACTAAAGATAGGCTCTAAAAAATATTGATTATAACGATAATAAATCGCAAGACTAACTAGGCTTTCTATAACTATCTTTCACAAGATAAATCTTTTGCACAACCAGTGCATTGATTTATTTGTATATTTGCGCTAATGAAGTTTTTAGCAGCCATATTAGCCTTGTATATTTTCGCACTAAATTTAGCACCGTGCGAAGATACTGCTGCCATTGATAATGTACCATCAATTGAAATTTCGCAAGCGGCAGACGACCATCAACATCAAGGGTTGGACTTGTGCTCTCCATTTTGCATTTGCCATTGCTGTCACATTCACGCTACAAATTTTAAAATTGTTGACTCTACATTAACTTCAACAGACTTATCTACTAAAGTGTTTTTTTATTCTAACGGATTAGAAAAAGACTTTTATACTTCTATTTTACAACCGCCTAAAGTTTAATGAATACCTGCGAAGGCAGGTATCTTATAAATGATTGTTGTCCATTTTAATGATGGTCAACACACTCCTATTTATAATCCATTAAACTTTTTTTATGATTAATAAAATCATTGATTTTTCAATCAATAACAAATTCATTGTGGGCTTGTTCACGCTCGCGATTGTGGGGGCAGGTATTTGGAGTATGACAAAAGTACCCATAGATGCCGTGCCCGATATTACCAACAACCAGGTACAGGTCATTACACAAGCACCAAACCTCGGCACAGAAGACATAGAACAAATCATTACTTACCCGGTTGAAATTGCAATGAGCAACCTGCCAAATGTGAAGGAAATTCGTTCCATTTCGCGTTTCGGCTTATCAGTGGTTACCGTTGTGTTTGATGATGATATGGGCACTTACCTGCCGCGTCAACTGGTAGCTGAAAAACTAAACGAGGTCAAAGAGCAAATTCCCGCTGGTTTTGGCGAACCCACTATGGGGCCAATTACCACAGGCCTTGGTGAAATTTACCAATATACTTTAAGGGTAGAACCAGAATTTAAAGACACTTACTCATTAACCGAATTGCGCACTATGCAAGATTGGATTGTACAACGCCAAATGGCAATGGTCGAAGGCGTGGTGGAAGTGAATGCCATTGGCGGAAAAATAAAACAATACAAAGTTTCAGTGGATCCCAATGAGTTGAAATCAATTGGGCTTACCATAACCGATATATTTTTAGCACTGGAAGCCAACAACCAAAACACGGGTGGTGCTTATATTGAAAAAAACCGCCAAGCTTATTTTATCCGTGGAGAAGGTCTGGTGCGCAATCTGGATGACATTAAAAAGACGGTTGTAACAAACGTAAATAATATTCCGGTAACCATTGGCGATATAGCCGAAGTACAGTTTGGTTCTGCAATCCGCTATGGAGCGTTAACACAGGATGGTGAAGGAGAGGTCGTGGGGGGTTCGGTGATGATGCTCAAAGGTGCAAATTCCAATGATGTAATCACAAACGTCAAAAATAGAATTGCCCAAATTCAGGAATCATTGCCTGAAGGCGTGGTCATTGAACCCTTTTTAGACCGTAGCAAACTCATCAGTGAAACCACGTCAACGGTTTCTACCAATCTAATTGAAGGGGCATTAATTGTTATTTTTATTCTCATATTCCTCTTGGGGAACTGGCGCGGAGGTTTAATAGTAGCTTCTACCATTCCCTTGTCATTATTGTTCGCCTTTATTTTAATGAATGTCTTTGATGTTTGGGCAAACTTAATGAGCCTGGGTGCTATTGACTTTGGTATTATTGTAGATGGTGCAGTAATTATTGTTGAAAGCACGGTGTTTATAATCGCTGCACAAGTACTGAAAAAGAAAGTACTCTCCCCAAAAGAGCGCGATAAAGTAGCCTCAATGGCTTCCAAAAAAATGATGAACGCAGCATTTTTTGGGCAACTCATTATCCTGATCGTGTTCCTGCCCATTCTGGCATTAGAAGGCATTGAAGGAAAGATGTTCAAACCAATGGCATTGACCTTTATTTTCGCAATGCTTGGTGCAATGGTGTTGTGCCTTACTTATGTGCCGATGATGTCTGCCTTGATTTTAAGGGCCCCTAAAAATGACAAAAAATCCTATGGTGATAAATTTGTGCATTGGGTAGAACAAAAATACCAACCTTTATTGGAAAAGGCCATACATAAAGGAAAATGGGTAATTGGTTCTGCAATTGCATTGTTTGCTGTTGCCGTTTTGATGTTTACCAAAATGGGCGGCGAATTTATCCCCCAACTCGATGAAGGCGATATTGCATTTCACGCGATA
>ERZ869909.928-NODE-928-length-27341-cov-3.431595_pt1 | contig 27341 bp, 25 predicted proteins | sample MGYA00520892_ERZ869909 | MGnify/ENA primary metagenome ERZ869909 (study PRJEB32215, sample SAMEA104723947) | bioreactor metagenome | biome: bioreactor; feature: anaerobic bioreactor; material: water | place: China | collected 2015-03-12 ... | reverse complement strand
ACATGAAACAAATCGCAAAGGCAGTATTTAATTACAAACCAGTACCGACTGCTATTGTTATCGGACGTAATGATTTGGCCTTGTATGTATTCCGGGAAATGCAAAAACGGGGAATTCGATGCCCTGAAGATATCGAGTTAATTGTGTATGGTGATGATCATGCCTTCGAACACATGGCCCCGACTTTAACTGCATTTGATATTTTTTCAACTTTTGGACCAAAGATTACTTGAATCGATGTTGCTCCAGTTTTAACGATACCCGCTGGTTTTGACTGCATTATGACTGATTCGTCTACCTTCGCCATATCCTTAAGTTCAACTCGAAGGCGTGTAAAGCAATTGTCAACGGTTTGAATGTTATCCTTACCACCAAGACCTTCAATAATCAAGTTCGCCACTGAACTCATATCACTTGGAAGAACGACATCCGATCCTTCAACCAGATTCTCTTCACGACCCGGTGTTTCAACTTTAAATCTGACAATAACATATTTGAATACATAATAGTAAGCAAAGAAGAAGATAATACCTAACACTAAGGAGAAGTACCAACGGGTTTCAAATCCTCTGAAGATACCGAAGACGAACAAGTCAATGATTCCGCCTTGGACATTACCGATACTGACTCCCAAGAAACTGCTTAGCATGAAACTTAATCCTGTCATGATGGCATGGAATAAGAATAGAATCGGCGAAATAAAGATAAATGAGAATTCAAGTGGTTCTGTAATTCCAGTTGTAAACGAAGCTGCAACCGCCGCAATCATTAGTGCTTTGACACGACCTTTTGAATCTTCACTGGCTGTTTGATACATGGCAAGCGCTGCTCCTGGCAAACCAAACATCATCACAGGAATCTTTCCTTGTGCTAAGAAACGTGTCGCTTCTCTAAAAATACTGATATCAATATTTGACGTGCTTGCAAGTGCTGCATTGAAGATTTGAAGGCTTCCAATGACTTGATTGCCATCAATCATCGCGGTTCCACCAACAGCTGTAAAGCGAACTGTCTGATTTAGAATATGGTGAAGACCCGTTGGAATGAGAATACGTTCAAGGAATCCGAAGATAAATGTTCCAAATAATCCTGCTGCTGAAATCAAGTTTCCTGATCCAACAATAAGATTATTGAATACCGGCCAAATAAAGTACGAAGCAAGTGCAATCACAGGAACTGCAACTGTTGTAATAATTGGAACAAAGCGACGTCCACCAAAGAAGTTGATGGCTGTTGGTAACTCAATTCGATAGAAGCGATTGTGCAACCAGGCGACTGTCAAGCCGGAGACAATCCCACCAAAGACGTTCATGCGAAGGGTGAAGATCCCCAACACTGACTCATATTTAGATGATTCAAGCAATGCATCATAATTGCTCATACCATTTTCCATAAGTGCAGCCACTGTTGTGTTCGCTGCAGTAATTCCAGCGACTTGTAAGATGTAATTCAATGTTACATGGAAAACCAAGAAACCAATAACGGATGCAAACGCGGCTGTAGGCTTCTCATCTTTGGAAAGTCCAATAGCTACAGCAACTGCAAATAAGATTGGTAAGTTGCCAAAAAGTGTTCCAGCAAGTCTACGTACAAATCCAATAGCAAGTTGGAGTTGGGTCATCTCGATAAAGGATGCACCTACAATATTCGGGTTTTGGAGTGCTGCCGCAATTCCTAAAAATAGACCTGCTGCCGCAATGATGGAGATAGGCATCATCAATGCCTTACCTAACTTCTGCATATAATCTTTCATAACATTACCCCTTTCGTAACTGCTTTCATTCTATCCACAATTCACTATTCTAACAATAGATATGGGCCGTTCTGTCAGGTAATACACAAATTGAAAAAAATCCACAAAATGTAGATTTTTAAACATGTTTTTTACTTTCAATCTTTTTATTGGTAAGTACAACATACGCTTGAAAAATTTCGGCTAGGATATAGGAGAAGCTAATTCGATGCGTTACATCAATACCACCAATATAAATTGGATCTACCATTCCATACAACTGAATATCAGATATCTTACTGATTCGATTCTGACTAAGTCCCGTTAAGGAGATGACCTTGGCTCCTTGCTGCTTCGCAATATAGCTTGCTTTGACTGGTTGTTCAGTTTCACCAGAAACACTGACAATAATTACAGCGTCCCTATCACTAAGTTTTCGTGCATTGAAATACATTACATGTGGGTCTGTATATAAGTAAATGTCCTTACCAATATGTTGTAATCTCATGACAAGTTCCTGTGCACTGATTCTAGAAAGTCCCATGGCTAAGACAATGATTTTCTCGGCAGTATCGATAATTCTCGCAACATCTTCTACGGTTTGCATACTTAACAACGTCTTGGTCTTTACAATCAAATGATCGATACTCATGGTCGGTGTTGCTGTATTGCCTTCAGACAATTCAAGACGAATCGCCATTTTCAACTCACTGTAACCACTAAATCCAAGTTTTTTACACATGCGCAAAATTGTGTTTGGAGCAACGAACTGAGTATCTGCCAGTTCCTGTATCGTCATGTTTGCCACTGTATCAATATTTGCTACCAAGAATTGAACAATTTTTCTCTCTGTTCCATTCAGAACATCATCGTTTTCCCAGATGCGATTTACAAATTTCATATATTTACCTCATACATTTAAAGTATAAAGAAGATTAAAGTCATTTTCAATGCTTAATTTCGGGCAGACATCTTAACAAACTCACTTAAAAACGGTAGAATAAAATAAAAAGGGGAATCATATGAATGTTAATCACCGGAGACGAAAGTGGTTTGATTTAGCAAGTCAGTGGCTAACGAGCAAACTGGTTGTTGATTCGAAACAGGATAAATCAACTTTGGACTACTGGAAACAGCAGATTTTTATCATTGCCATCTCTGTCTATTTATTTGGTGGAATCCCACTCATGTTCCTTGGTTCCTATTTGTTCTATCAGGATGGATTGATTATCTATGGATTCGTTCAAGTCACATTAGCTATCATTACAGGCATCATCTTAATAAACAAGCATAATTCAGAGCAATCCCGATCCTTCGTTTTACTCATTTTTCTGCTTCTGGTAAGTTTTGCGGTTATTTTTATGGCTGCTCTATCAAGTGCAGGGATGATCCTTCTTTTGGCTACCCTATTCCTAGCTTCACTGTTGCTTGAGCCACAGTCGTTACGTTATTTCTTCGGATTGAACCTTCTTATCTCCCTTTATGTCACGATTTTTCTTTATGCAGGATACTTTGATTCGCTCGCGATTGTTGACTATAAACGGGTATGGCTACTACATATTCTTGTGACACAAACAACAGGGATTGGCTTTTCTCTGATTGTGGTTCACATGCACAGAAATCTAAACCATCAGAATCAACAGATGATGAAATCCATTATATCCAGTCAGATGAATCAGCATCGATTTCAATCTGCGATTGCCAACTCTCCAGTGCCTTCCATTGTATACAAAGAATCCGGTGAAATAGTTTCGCTCAACCCATCCTGGGAAAAAACGATTGGATATTCCTTGGAAGATATGCCATCACTGCAAGTGTGGCTTGCTCACTCGCTACAGACAGATAAACAAGAAAGTCAAGCCATCTTTGAACAGCTAGTTTCAACGAAGGATAATCATTTTGATGGGATTTTGACACTTAAAACAAAATTAGGATCTGATATTTATCTTGCCTTCTATACTTCAAATATTGGCGAAGATGCAACGGGCTCAAATTTACTTCTATCGGTTGGTATTGATCTGACGGAACAGTTAAAAGCAGAAGAACTGTATAACTCGATTATCGAGACCACATCCGATGGATTCTTCCTTTTAGACAAACACGGAAGAATTATGAATGTGAATGCCACAGCCTGTACCATGCTAGGTTATAGCAAGGAAACATTCATCGGCCGATTCATTACCGATTTTGATTCAGGCAATCAGCACCATGTACGTAATCAGTTGCAAAAAGTCATCGAACTTAAACAACATCGGTTTGAATCCACCCACAAGCGCAAGGATGGATATACCCTAGTGATGGATATCAATGCCAGTGTGATACAAACGGATGACCTTTATATCTTCCTTTTTATTCGTGATGTCACAGAAAAAAACAGACAAGTAGAGGAAATCCTCTATATTTCCACTCATGACTCCTTGACTGACACATACAATCGCCATTTTCTGCAATCCTTTTTACACAATCTCCCCTATGACCATCAACCTTTTTCCCTTATGATCTTCGATATCAATGGAATCAAACTCGTCAATGATTCTATGGGATTTGACCACGGAGATTTCCTGATAACAGAATTTTCTTCGATACTAAAGCAATGTATCAAAGAATCTGATATTATGGCACGCAGTGGTGGCAGTGAATTTATGGTTTATGTTCATCACTCGACACAAGAGATGGTTAAAGAAATTCTAGATCAAATCCGCTTACGTATCGATGCGTTCAATGCTCAGAAATCAAAACCGTTGGAGCAATTAAGTATCAGTTATGGTTATGCACATCAGTATCAGGCAAAAAACATCCTGGATTTACAAACCAAGGCGCAACAGCATTTAACCAGTAATAAACTCTCCGAAAAGCGCAGTTTACGAAATGCCTTACTCAACTCGATTGTTACAACTCTGGCTGAAAAGAGTCATGAAACCAAGGAACATGCAACTCGTCTCAGTGATTTATGTGTAGCTATGGGCGAAAAATTACATTTGGCTGAACATCACATCAGCGAACTTAAGATATTATCCATTCTTCATGACATCGGCAAAATTGGTATCCCTGAAAGTGTTCTAAACAAACCAGGACCTCTTACCCCTGACGAATGGGAAGTTATGAAGAAACATCCCGAAATTGGCTATCGGATTGCCTTGGCTTCTGGTGAACTGGAACGTGTCGCTAATTACATTCTATGCCATCATGAGCGATGGGATGGAACCGGTTATCCATCAGGACTTAAGGAAGAACAGATTCCTTTGCATTCCCGCATCCTATCGATTGTGGATGCATATGATGCCATGACCTCCGATCGTATCTATCGTAAAGGCTTGTCCCATCAGGTTGCGATTGAAGAACTGAAAAGACATGCTCAATCACAATTTGACGCACAACTTGTTGATATTTTTATTGAAATCATTGATGATTACATTCAAAACAACCCAGAGAATTAGGGTTGTTTTTCTATCTTTTAGCTTTTTTGGATACCATCCACACAAACTCATATGGAGATAAGTCGAGGGTGGATTGGGTTAAGTCAAAGGTGCGCCCCTGAATTAAATCCACGAAATGACGTTCGCTGCTTAATTGTCGAAGTCGATATGACTCTATGGACTGATGATGCTCACTAAAGTTAAAACAGGCAAACAGCATCTGATCCTTACGTTTACGAACCACGCATAACACAGCGTTATTTCCAACATCCAAGGAAAACTGTGGGGTTCTTCCATCAAATAAAGGATACTGCTTGCGAACTTCAATCAGTTGCTTTATTTTTGCAAATACCTGATACTCCACCGTTCCCATTTTCTTTCTTCGTAAACTACGTTTCCAATCAAAGAACGGACGATGAACCCATCGACCCTCAGCAGCTTTTGCCTGATCCTTTTTGTAGCTTTGATCATTCAGCGTTGCAATTTCATCTCCTGAATAGATCAGTGGAAATCCACGATGGGTGAAGATAAAGGCATGTGCCAGAACAATCCGACGAATCGCCTCATACTCTTTATATTCTTCTTTATTTTGTATGGCTTTCGAAAGACCAAGTAGACTGGCTAGAGTGCCATTGGTCCGAGCGTCGAGTGTGGCAGGATTAAACTGATAGTGCTCACCATCGGAAAATGATTTCGGAAAATCTCCCCCATAAAATCGGATGAGAAACTGCTTATGATCAAATGGATTGAATCCAAATTGAGCAATCGCCTCTTCATTAAATCCCCATCCAATATCATCATGACAACGAACATAGTTCATCCATGTCGCCCGTTTAGGGATAGAAAAGCGATTTAAGTCAACACCCATTAATCGTACATCCCGAGTAGCAAAACTGTTGAAAATGTCCACCATCATGTTTGCATTGTACATAACCTCACACTCAAGAGCCTCATCACTGCCAAAGTAAGAAACAATCTGTTCCGGCTCAACAATAGCTTCCCCAAGAAGTGCAAGTGAGGGACAGACATCCTCTTTAACCAGATGAAAAACCCTCATAAGATCATGAATCGGAGCTAGATTTCGGCATGTGGTACCCACTTCTTTCCACAAAAATGGAATTGCATCCAAACGGATCATGTTTACCCCTATATTTGCCAGATACAATAAGTTATCAATCATCCCGTTGAGAACTTTCGGATTCTGAAAGTTCAAATCCCATTGAAAGTCACTAAATGAGGTAAATACATATTTACCTATCTTCGAAACATATGTGAAATTTCCCGGACACTTATCTGGAAGAACTTCTGGAACAGTCTGATTATACAGATTTGGAATTTCATCGGTGTCAAACATGATAAACATCTTTTGAGCTTCCACATCATGATTTAATGCTGCTTGTGCCCAAACGTGTTCCTTTGCCACATGATTGACTACATAATCAATACACACTGATATATTAAACTTACGGAAGGTATCCAGAACTTCAATTAAGTCATCCATTGTCCCAAGAGCCGGATCCACCCTTCGAAAATCTTCAACCGCATAACCACCATCATTTTCACCTTCTCGTGGCTTTAACAGTGGCATCAGGTGAATAAAGGTAATTCCCAGTTCAAGGAAATAATTGACACGCTTTGCAAGGTTCTTTAAATCCTTGGCAAACAAATCGACATAAAGAGTCATCCCAATCATTTGTTCACTGAAATACCAGTCTTTCTCCTTAACATCCAACTCTTTCAGTTCTGCTTTTCTTTGCTTTTTTGCTCGGTCCATGATGAACAACAGTTCTTCATAGTGAGTTTGTGTCTGTGGTGTATCTCCATAGAGCTTGAGATAAGTTTCGTGCAGTGTCAGCTCATTCATACGACCTTACCATCAATAAAGGATTGGATTGAAGAGCGTGTCGGTAAGGAACCGATGGCACCCTTTTTAAGTGTAGCTAAGGCACCTGCCCCGTTAGCAAAACGAACCATATCGGTTAATTGCTGCACATTGACTTCGTCAAACTGATCTATCTTATCCAAAAGCAAGGATAAAAATGTTCCATAGAAAGCATCTCCAGCACCGGTTGCATCAATGGCATCGACTTTAAATGATTCAACATGGATAAACTCATCTTTAAAATAAACTGCACTTCCCTTCGATCCATATGTAACCAGAATCAGTGGCACTCCATAGGTTGCTGATAGTTTCTTTACGGATTCATCATGATTGGTTGATTTACTCAAAAATTCAAGTTCTTCTTCACTGACTTTCAGAATATCTACATAAGGGAGCACCTTGATTATCTCCTGATACGCAATGGATAAATCACTCCACAAAAGTTCCCGAAGGTTGACATCAAAACTGATTTTTTTCCCTTTGCTTTTCGCATACGCCACCAGTTTCTGAGTCGTTTCTTTCGATGGTGAATGCGTCATTGAAACACTACCAAAATGAAATACATCTGCTTCATCAATCTTCATGAAGAAAATATCTTCCGTTGAAATCATGACGTCTGCACCATCCTTACGATAAAAACTGAATGAGCGTTCTCCATCTGATTGCAGTGAAACAATCGCCAATGTGGTGAGGTATTTCTTCGAAAAGAGCAGTCCCTCGAGGTCTACCCTCTTTTCTTGGAGTACACCTGAAAGCATATGACCAAAATGATCATCACCTACCTGACCAATAAAACTCGCCCTTTTATCAAGAATGGACAGTGCACATGCCACATTTGCGGGTGCACCACCCGGATTAAATTCAAACACTTCATAACCTTTATCCGAAACTCCATAGGGTGTTACATCCACCAACAGTTCACCAAAACAACAGACATTCATTTATTTCACCGACCCTTCAACCATGCCTTTAATAATATGCTTCTGTGCTGCAATAAAGAAAATAATAATCGGAACTAACGCCATCAGAATGGCGGTCATCAGTAAGTCATACGAAGTGACAAATGCACCCGCAAAATTGTTTACTGCCAACGGAATCGTCTGAACCGGTGTTCCCTTTCCCAAAATGAGCATCGGAAGTAGAAAGTCATTCCAAATCCAAATCCCATTGAGAATCAGAACTGTGACATAAATTGGCTTTAAGATGGGTAATACAACAAGGAAAAAAGTTTTAAACTTGCTACAGCCATCAATATAGGCAGCCTCCTCAATATCCAACGGAATTGATTTGATAAATCCATGGAATAGGAAAATAGATAAAGAACTTCCAAATCCCATATAAGCGATGATGATGCCGAAATAGCTTCGAAGCATAGGAAGACCCGTCGTTCTTTGAACAATACCAAACCATCTTACCAATGGAAACATAACTACCTGAAATGGAATAACCATGGCGGCCACAAAGAGCATGAATATAAACATTGACATTTTCGTTTTTGTACGAACCAGTACCCAAGCTGCCATCGCCGAGGAGATGGTGATTGCCATTAATGAGAAGAACGTAATAAAGGTTGAGTTGAACAATGCCTGAGAATAACGAATATTGGGATTATTCCAGATATTTTGAATGTTCACCCAAAGATTTCCCCAGTTTTCCGGAAGTGACAAGGGTGATGTAATGATTTCCACATTTCCTTTCGCAGAATTGAATAAAACCAGCGCAAGAGGAATCATAAAGAACACAACTAACGATAGAGCCAGAATTTCCAGTAATACCAGAGCGACTTTCTTGTTTGTCATAGTTCAACCTCCTTGCGTTTTGAAAAGTTCACTTGAAGAAGTGAGAATACCACAAGTACAACAAAGAAGATAATGGCTTTCGCTTGCGCCATCGCTGTGTTTCTTAGTACCAGTGACGTATTTGAGATGTTCATGGCTAATAGTGTTGTCCCATTAATTGCCCGACCCATAAACATCGTTGAAGGACCAACGCCTGTCAAAGATGTATTTACATCAAACTGTTTAAACGAGTTAACCAAGGTTAAAAATAGGGTAATCGTAAAGGCTGGACGAACCATCGGAATGGTAATTGTTTTGAATCGTTGCCATGGGGATGCTCCATCGATTTGTGCTGCTTCAATCAGATCTCTTGGAACATTTTGAAGTGCTGCTACATAAATCATCATGATATATCCTGCATACTGCCATGTAGATACGATGACAAGGGCAAGCAAAGCAGTTCGAGAATCCGCAAGCATCAGATTATCTGCCAGATAGGTAATTCCCCACAGCGAGGAAACCCGTGGAATAAACTGATTAAAGATAAATTGCCAGATATATCCTAAGATAATCCCACCGATGACGTTGGGTAGAAAAAAACCAGCCCGATAAAAATTACGGCCTTTTATTTGAGTTGTTACCAGAAGTGCTAAAGCAAATGAAACGATATTGACCAGGATGATATTAGCAACGGTATATATCGTTGTTATGATCGTTGAATACAGAAATGTAATATCCTTAAAGGCATCTGAGTAGTTCTTTAAACCGACAAAGCTGATCACAGGTTGTGCTGTTGCGGACCAGTCGGTAAAAGAATAATAAAGACCGATGACAAAAGGAATAATCTGGACCATTGCGAATGATCCTAAGGCTGGAATCAAGAATAACCAGAAAACCAGTTTCTGCATTCTCTTGTCTTTATCCATAATTGACCTCCCCTTTTTTAAAAAAAGGGCGGGTTTAAAACCCACCCTACACCACTACTAGTTTGCGTTATCGAGTAACGCTTGTTTGAATAGGTCTTTAAACTGCTCAACTGTAGCACTACCGCTAGCAAGCTGATTGTAAATAGGACCTAGTGTGTTGTCACGGAAGTCACCAGAGAAATTATACTGGTTCCAGGTATAAATCTTACCTGCTTGGTTCCATTCCATCACGGATTGAGATAGTTTGCCTGTAGGTTTCAACGTTATATTGGTGAACGCAGGAATCATACCCGCCTCTTCAACCATATACTTGTGACCAAGCTCATTATAAACCATAAAATCTAAGAAATCCTTTGCGGCTTCAGCATTTGGAGCTTCTTTATTAATGACATACCAAGCTGGAGCACCAACGAAGATACCATCGGTGTTGGATTTGGATGAACCATGAGGAGCAAACGCCATGTTAAATGTGGCAGATGTTAAGTTTCCATCAATCCAGTTACCTTGGTGAATGAAGACAGCCTTTTGATTTAGGAAGGCTCCTACTTGTGAATCGTAGTTACCTGTGGTTAAAACGGTGCGATCTGCATATTGGAACAACAAGTTGACCCAATCCGCATACTCACTTAAGCGGGTTTCATCAATGTTACCTGCTAAAAGTGCGTTGACAACACTTAAATCACCATAAGGTAATCCATTGGATAGTAAGCTATTGAAGTTATGATGAGCTGTCACCCAGTACATACCAGGACCTGCAGCCATGGATACAACGGAGTCGATACCCAGCTCAGCTTTCATACCATCCAATTTTTCAAATGCAGCTACATATGCGTCGTAGTTGGTGAGTGTGGATGGATCAATTTCAGCTTGAGCCAAAAGATCCGCATTATAAGCCATACCCCAACCTTCGATATTTACTGGGAATCCAACGATTTTCCCGTCTACGGTAAAGCCAAGTTCTGTATCTTTTACCCAGGTTTCCCCAGATAAATCCGCGATGACTGAAGCCCATTCATTATAAGACTCGATACCATCGATCGGGAAGATTTCAGGGAGCTGACCCGCTGCATAATCTGAGCGAAGCATATCACCTAAACTACAGCTACTACCACCACACGAAACAACATTTACCTTAACTCCGGTAGCTTCTTCATAAGCTCGTGCATATGCTTGAAGTTGACCGTCAATTTCTGGTTTGTTTTGCTTAAATGTGATCTCTACTTGTTTCTCTTCTTTAGGTCCGCACGCGCCTAAGGAAAAGACTAGAAACAAAGATGCGATGAAGATGAGTAATTTTTTCATATTTACCTCCTATGTCTCCTCATACCTTCAGTATAATGAAAGCGGTTACTTATGTCAAAATCTTTCAAATGAAATCGATTACAAAGACCTTTTGTGATATAATTAGCCTAATAAAGGAGGATTTGGATGCCAACAATCGAACAAGTTGCGCTTTTAGCCAAAGTGAGTGTTGCCACAGTTTCACGGGTCATAAACAATTCTGCTTATGTCAGTGATGATACAAGACAACGCGTCAACGATGCTATTGAACGCTTAAATTATCAACCCAATGCCTTAGGAAAAATGCTGAGAAAGGAATCAACCCAGCTGATTCTTGTATTACTTCACAGTGTTGACAACCCCTTCTTTTCCAAGATTATTCAGGGGATTGAAGAAGTCGCTCACCAACACCAGTACAATGTAATTATATGCAATACCTATGGTGATTTGGACCGTGAACAGCACTATTTAAACATGCTTAAAAATCATCTGGTGGATGGAGCGATTTTCATCTCAAATACCACCTCCGTCAAGGATATGGAATGGTTGGAAAAACACTACCCCATCGCTCAGGTAGTCGAGTATTATCACGACTGTTCAAGTGCCTATTTCAGTATTGACTTTTACAAAGCATCCACGGATATGATGAACATCCTTCTTAATGCTGGACATAAGCATATCGGCTTTGTGCATACGGGTTCAAGTAGCATTATCTCTGCTCAGGAAAAATTTAGAGCCTATGTGGATTCCCTTCAACAGAAGCAACTTCCACTTTATAGTGTCTATCCTACGGAGGTTCTCTTTGGGTTTAGTGAAGCTAAAGCACAGGCAGAATATCTTCTAAACAAACATCCGGAAATTACAGCTTTCTTCTCAACTTCTGATATGCTAGCTGCAGGGATCATTGACGAACTACTGGTTCGCGGTCACTCTATTCCAGAGGATGCCATGGTAACAGGATTTGATAACACAGATTACTCCATCATTTCGACACCGATGATTACGACGGTGGAACTTAACAGTTTTGATTTGGGAAGTAAAGCTATGGAATATTTACTACGAAAGATCTCAGATAAGAAAACCGAACCAGAGTATTACTTTGGGGATTATCGGATTGTCCATCGGACTTCCACTAAAAAATAACCTGACGGATGCACATGCATCCGTTTTCATAATCATCCATCATTTCAATTGACTCTGTAGAAACTAAAGAAAAAAACGGATCTCTCCGTTTTTGTCGTGTTTGATTTGATCAGGTAACACAAGTTTCCTCTCTTGCTACCGAAGATTCACGAATGGCTCTACCAACACTTAACTCGTTATGGTATGCCTGAGCTGTGTCAATATGACGATACCCATGATTTAAGGCAAAGGTTACCATATCATAGCAAATCGCATCATATTCAAACTTCCAGGTACCAAAACCTAACACAGACATCTCTACCCCATGGTTTACTGTAACTTTTTTTATTTAATGGACTCATTTTATCTTCCTACTGTGAATGCATCATACTACATGGAGTTAAGTCCGACACAAGAACATATTTACTAAAAAGTGATTTTTCTGACTTTTGCAATCAACGCCCCTACATTCATCGATACCACAATCAAAATCGCACTGAACACATAAATTGATGAAGTTGAGAAGCGATCTGCTACTTGCCCCCAGAGTAACCCACCGCTGAAAAATCCAAGGTCCAATCCGATAAAGAGCATGGCATTGGCACTTGCTTTCTGTGAAATGCTCACATGTTTTAATGCCATCGTATTGAACAGGGTGGCAAGGAAATTAAACACAAAGCCAAATCCAATCGCAATCAGTGACCATCCAAGTATCGTTGGAAACCGAACAATGAGAAGTAGTGCAATGGCATAACCAAAACCAAAAAGAGACAATAGAGCGGATAGCGAGTACGTGTGAATCCATCGACTTACGACAAAGCGAGAAAGAATTAATCCGACAAAACTAAACATAAAGAAAAATCCAACATTACTCATTCCTGATTCCAATCCCAGGATCGCAAGATAACTGGCTATTCCAGCATATACAATGGCAGAGAAGAACCCAAGAATCGTTGGAAAAACCGCTTTGGTGCGATATACGGGGATCTGACTTTTGAGCATCTCCTGCTCATCCAGGAAGACGGGAGGTAATGCATCTTTGAACTTCATGATGATGAGCAAAAGAATTGAAATGACCACAAGTCCAGCAGCCACAAGGAACAGTCGAACAAACTGACCATCCGCAATCAGTGCCATACCAAGATAAGGACCAATCGCAGCAGAGGATGAGGCAAACAATGAATAGATGTTCATTCCCTTAAGAATATCTTTGGATGGCAGTATCTGAGCAACGACTGATCCCATCATGGTTATGACCAGTCCCATGCCCATCCCCTGAAAAATACGACCAAGAACAATCAGTATAGGACTTGTGAAAAAGGCAAATATCATGTAGGCCAAAAGGAAGAGTAGAGTACCTATAATTCCCGTTTCAATTCGTCCAATTCGCAGACTTAGGATAGCGGAAACTGGGCGAAGAAACAGGCCAGCCAATGCCAATGAGAGTGATACAGCTCCGATATATCGAATCGGAAAATCCAACGCATTCAAATAGATTGAAAATGTAGGTAATGTCATTTGAATAGCTACATTCAGTAATAGTGTAATGATTGTCAATAAGACAAAAGGCATCAAAATCGTACGTTCTTTCATAGGTTTAACTCCTTTTTCCCAAAGAAAAGTACTCTTGAGGTTACTCAACGAGTACTGCATCCCGCAACATTCTATCACTTAAAGCGAACTTCAAGTCAACATTTATCTGATAAGAGGACAGCCACATCGATGACATACATCCTGATGACTGGCATTTATGGTGGCACACGCCACACATGGATGGAAAGAATCCTGATCTTTATTCAGTTTGATTACTGAATTGTACAAACCGGCATAATACACTGGCTCACCCTTGTGATAGTAATTATACAAAACATCCGAATTTTCATAGGACAGTACATACAACTGACCATTTTCTTTTTCAATGTCAATTTCATAGACGATAACGACATGGTTATTTTTGATTCGTTTGTACTTTCGTTTATTTACAACTTTACCAACCCAGTTTTTTCGAAGGTTTCGAGCGACTGAACTGTAAAGAGCAATAGTCAAAAACATGAGTGTGACAAAACCGATGACCATCCCCAACTCAACAAACGATTGGCTTTGCTTAAGACCATTGTATAAAAGAAACGAAGAAACAAGAGCAGATAATCCGAGGGCAAACAAAAAAGCATAATACGCAGACGCTCGAGTATATCGAGAAAATCGTTCATCTTCCAGTTGCTTCTGTATTTCCCTTACCCTATCAGTGTCCATATTTCCTTTTCCTTTTCACCATAGTATATCAAATTCCTACAAACTTCCAAGTATTCTATCAATATTTGATTGAAAAATCAAAATGAGGGATATCCCCTCATTCAATCCGTGTTTAAATTAGCCTTCTTAGCTTGCGACGACTGATCCTTTCGAGCAATCCGATAGATTTTCCCATCTTTACGAAAGTTAGTACCCGTCTGTTTAAAATGAAAGGGCACTCCCTTTGCTTGTGCCTGATTACTTAAACTCACAATCCAGTCGTAGTCTGTAAGTCTAGCCTGATTGCCAGATTCTCCACCGACCAATAGCAGTTCAATGGAACTGTTGAGATACTCTTTCAAATCAATCGCTTCAAGCAATGGCTCGCAAATAATCATTTTATGAGCCATCGGCAAGGAAAGATAAAGTGGCAACCGCTCATCTGCCCGTTTCTGATTTTCGACTGTGCATCCAATAGTAACATGATTATAGTCGCTGCCCCAGTCGTAAGGAATGCACTCATAAAAACGATGAATACGTTTGGTTAGCACAAGAAATGTGGCATCCTGGCGCTCTCTAATCATCTTCCAGACATCATTTCGCCATGTATCTGCTTCTTCAATGAAGAAATCTGAGCTGAAACACAGATAAATTAACGAATGATCTCCGATTGTGTAGCTTCCATCTTTTTTCCGTTTAATCAAATCATTAAAGGTTTTGTTTTTTGTCACCACGTTGGTATCTTTATGGTATTTTTCGTCCATTCGGAAAACATAACAATGCATACAACCTTCAGAGAACTTGTGGCAACCATGCCAGGGATTGTATACAACCATAAGAAATCTCAACTTAACTTTGAAAACCACTCTGTCCATGTGGTTTTCAGATTGGCATCCGGAAAATCCTGAATCATCTTCAGGGCTACTAGATCAAAGTTTCTTTGATCTAAGGCATGAACAATGGTTAACTCCTTGACGAAAAGATGAGTTCGATCCAGCATCAGCAGGTAAATCGGACTTTCATAGGCCAACGCATAGCCATCAAAAATTTTAAGGGTTTCTACAAGAAAATCATTGGCTTCCGTGGTTTTTCCTATTAAATACATCATCCGGATTTTATCAAAAAGTTCATTAAGGTCAAATCCTAAATCCATCATCCGATCATGATCACTTCGCGGTTGTGAATCAAACATGGCGTAGCAAAATTTGTCGAATTTGGATAAATAAAAGTTACTTACGGCTTCGGGAACCTCATCCATCATCACATCCACGAATCTGCGAAATAATGATTCATCCAATAGAAATTCATCTTCCAAAAATCGATAAAGCAAGATATCATCACACTCAGAAATAAGTTCGTACATGTCTAAGTCTCCACGATCAAAATCTTCGTCCTCATCCTCGTCATCCACATCATCATCGTCCGCAAAGAACTGATCAAAAAAGTCATCGTCGTCGGATTCTTCATCCGAAAACTCTTCAAGATTGTTTTGATTTTGCTCAATATTTGCCTGAAGTTCTTCATCACTCAGTGTATTTAGTTTAACCAGTGTAGCCGCAAGATGACCACAGGGTTGCTTCGGTCGAAAAAACTCACAGGTACAGTGCATCTGCTCAATCTGATTGTTGTGTACATAAATGGAACACATAGCTGGTTCATTTTGTATGACCATCGACTGAACGAGCTGATCACTTGCTTCAAAAAAATGAATCATTGAGTTTTTCTCAATCGTATTGGCTAACTGAAGAATTTGACTGGTAAATAAGCTTTTATAGGCTATCTTCATATAGAATCCTCCTTAAAGTAATGGCGCGAAAACACGTAATAACCCTTGCATCATTTTTGTTGTATACGACGCCGCTTGTATATCATTCAACGTTACCAGACGACTTTGATTTTCAAGATTGGCAAGATCTTCTTTCATACGTTCAATGATAGGATGCCCAATCATCACCCCTGAACATTCAAAGTGGTGATACAAACTTCGATAGTCTAGATTAATGGTTCCAACTAAAGCAATGTCATCATCACATACCAGTGACTTGGCATGGAGAAATCCCAATGAGTATTCAAAAATAGACACTCCAGCTTCAAGTAACGGCTGATAATGGGAACGGCTTATCAGGAAGACTGTTTTTTTATCAGCTATTCCAGGCATAAATATTTTGACTTCAACGCCTGACTTCGCAGCAACAGCACAAGCATTAATTAACTCATCGGTAACAATCAGATACGGTGTAGTTATATATACATATCGCTTTGCATTGTGAATAATTGATAAAAACACCGTTTCTCCAACTGCTTCATGGTCCAAAGGTGAATCACTGAACATCATTGTGAAATAGTCTTTACTCTTATCATTTGTATACGGTAGAAACTCACTTATCTTTTCAACCTTTCGCTTTGTAACAAATGCCCATGATGATAAGAATATCATGGTCAAACTATGAACCGCATTCCCTTCGATACAAACAGCAGAATCTTTCCAATGGCCATGCTTAACTTTCACATTAATATACTCATCGGCTAAGTTGATTCCACCAATGAATCCAACATTCCCATCAATCACAGTAATTTTTCTATGATCGCGGTGATTATGTTGGATCGAAAGCACTGGAACTAAAGGATTAAATGGAAAACACTGAATTCCATGCCTCCTTAACCGAACGGCAAAATTCTTCGGTAGTGTAAACAGACAGCCGAAATCATCGTAAAGTAGACGCACGTCCACTCCCTTTGAAGCTTTCTCAATAAGTACAGCTTCGATTTGCTGCCACATTTCACCTTCTTCAATAATAAAGTATTGCATAAAGATGAAAGATGTTGCTTGTTTTAAACGGTCCAATAAACCCACAAAAAACTCATCCCCAACTGGATAATAAGTAGCATTATCCAAATAGTATAAAGGTGAATTCGCCCTTCGGTTCAAGTAGTACATCAAAGGCAACCACGAAGGATATTTAACAGAAAAGTCTTCAAATATATCTGGCTCTGACTTCATGGCTTCCTTATATGAAACTGAAATACTCTCTAATCTATGTGATTGCTTTTTAGTGAGTCTGCTTTGACCAAAAATAAGATACAGAATTGCCCCGACAATCGGTAAGAGCATCATGAAAAATATCCAACCGGTTTTTGTCGCACTGTTGTGCCTGCTATTGATAATCACTAAAGCTACACCCACACCTAAAAGCATGCTCGAAATGTAAAATGTAGAGAAATAGCGATTAAATCGAACAAGGAACAAGACCAGAAGATAGAGCTGAACCGATAGAAGAAGGGCGGCAATCACGACTCGATGAAACACTAAATCAAACCATTTTTTCATAACCTACCTCATGTTAAATCTATTGTACCATAAAAGATCTTCGTGATTCGACAGAGATCTGCGATAAACGTTTGTTTAAAGAAAAAAGATACTGATCTAATGTTACTTATACCAGTACCCTTGATATCAAAAAATGATTGATCTGAATTTAGATATAATAAACTCACAATTAAATGAAGCAACCTCTTTGGCATCTGTCGTCGGATCATACCAGAATTCAGCGGTATACATCCTGACACCCATGTCCCAGCATGTGTTTATGCACTTTTCAAACTCGACATGACCGGTTCCAAACGGAATTTCCCGATAATGGTTTGGTTTGGTTTCCTTAATATGAGCTGCGACCAGATGGCCTTTTCCCATTTCAAGGTCTAACAAAATATCGTGTTTGTATAGTTTGGAAGCATTGGTTAAGTTTCCAATATCCGGATAGATGTGCAAATAGGGAGAGTTAATTTGATTGACAATGTGCATCGATTTGGTTACCGTATCCATAAATGGTGTTTCCATGGTTTCAAATCCAAGCACAATCCCTTTACGTGCCGCCAGTTCGACTGCGTGTTTTAAATTAGTCAAAAACGTGGCACGTGTAAGAGCACTTCCCTCTTCATAATACACATCATAGCCTGCCAATTGAATGATTCTTACGCCAAGGGAGGATGCAAGATCAATGGCATCACTCATAATCTGTAGTGATTGCTTTATGGTTTGTTCTCGGGTGGATCCCAATGGGTATTTTCGATGACCACTGAGACACATCGTGTTGATAGGACATCCTGTTTTGGCGATTGCGGCTTGTATGAGTGATAATTCTGTTGGATTGTTAAGACGGCTAAGTCGCATATCCGACTCATCAATGCTGATTTCCAGAAAGTCATACCCCGTTTCCTTGGTTACGGTTAGTTTTTCTTCCCAGCTCCACTCATTGGGCAGCGCTTTTTCATAAAGACCTAGTAAATATGGTTTCATTTCTTTTGCCCATAATACGCGTTTGGACCGTGTTTGCGACTAAAATGCTTGTTTAATAACACGGAATCCGCGGGTGGAAGTTGTGGCTCTAATATTTTTGCATGCCAAGCCATCATCGCTACTTCTTCCATTACGACCGCATGCATAACTGCTTGAGTCCCATCTTTTCCCCAGCTAAATGGTCCATGACTTCCAACCAGGATACCTGGACAGTGAAGCGGATTGCTTTTACCAATGGTTTCAATGATGACATTACCGGTTTCAAGCTCATAGGCTCCTTCAATTTCTTCTTTACTTAATGAGCGGGTACATGGAATAGGTCCGTGGAAGTAATCCGCATGCGTCGTTCCATAGGGTTCGATTGGGCGATGTGCCTGTGCGAAGATTGTAGCCCACCGAGAATGTGTATGGACAATGCCACCGATGTTGGGATACTTACGGTAAAGCGCACAATGGGTAGCTGTATCCGAAGATGGATTCAGCTTACCTTCGACAACATTGCCATCCATGTCCACGATAACGATATCGTCCGCAGTCATGTGTTCATATTCTACACCCGAAGGTTTAATCGCGATAACACCTAGATCACGATCGATCTGTGAAACGTTCCCCCAGGTAAAGGTAATCAGTTTGTATTTAGGTAGAAGCATATTTGCTTTAAAGACCTGTTGTTTTAATTGAGCGTACATACTTATTCCTCAATCTTATAGATAATGGCTTCCCCAACTTCACGATTAGCACATAGAATGAGGTCACCATCCGGTTGGTTGACAACAAAGATATTGCTTGGGCCGCCACCACGTTCAATTTCCGTCACATCGTACTGCTTCGTTTCCTTATTGTATCGAATCATAAAGAGTTCTTTATTAACACGACGTGCTGCCCCAAAGATGGTTGGTTTACCATTGAAAAGTCCAGCCCAAACAACGTGAGCAAAATCAAGTTCATGGGGATAACTGAAGATTTTTTCATAGGTTTCACCATTAAACTTACGAATGTTAAATTCATTGCCATGGAATGGTTCGATGGTAATCATTTCATCTTCACCATCTTCGTCCACATCAAATACGAAGACATCACTGACACGACCGTCGAGCAATTTCTCAACGTTCCACTCAGGTTGTCCAGCATGAGGAGGTGTAGCTACATAAATACCTTCATCAGCGGTAAAGAAACCGACTCGATTGCCATTCCAATAGCCACGTGAATAACCATGGTGGCGTGTCAGTTTTTCCTGGATTGCGGTTAACTCCATTGGCTGATCTGCAGATTCAGGTAAGATTCCCACAAGAATTTTCCCCGGATCACTCCAGTCTTCCTTGTCTTTTTTGGATGTTGCGAGGGTTCCGGCCACAAAGTAGATGACACCTTCAACTTCGAGCAAATCAAATCGGTGAACATATGGAAGATCAATGAATTTTTGAATGTTCCATTGGCCATCATCATATTTACCCCAGACAATGACAGACTCAGGCGCATTAAATGTTGGAAAGAACTCCTGTACCGCTAGAAACTCTTGAGATCGTCCTGGAATTGGCACGATGGACATAGTTCCTCCTGGCCCTTCCCAAACTGTCTCCTGTTTCTCAAAGTTTTTGCCACGGAAGCTATACGCCGGTCCTTGTGACTCTGTTGCGAAGATGGCAGTTAGCTCACCTTCAATCATCATGGCGGTTGTACTATAGCATTTAAAAATATCTGTTAAATACATGCGATTGACTTTCATATTGTCCTCCTTTAAATAAGAACCGGAGCCAAAGCTCCGGTCCTTTTATTTCTTTAATCCTGCTTCGATAATTTTTTCTGTAATTTCCTGTTCAGACAAGATATTTCGCAAGCCAATGATGATTGTTCCACCATCTTTTGCCCGATCAAACATGTTGGCAAAGTTCAACGGACAGAAGACGACATCGAATTGAGGTGCGAGGCTCTTGCCTTCTGAGACAGCACAGTGGTGCATTTTGGTGACCTTGATCTCCATTTGCTTAAAAATTTTCTCTACTTTGAGTTTAATCATCAAACTAGATCCTGCTCCATTCCCACAGGCTACGAGTACTTTGTACATATTTCATCCTCCTAAAGTTGATGTGCTTCACTTCTTTACGTAAATCGATTCAGTTGTTATCTCTACACTATGCTTTTTTTGCGATCACGTCAAGATATGCATCATAATCATCTGTGATTAAGAAGTATGTGTCTTTATTACGAGCATATTGAATTTGTGGAATGGCAAGTAAGCCGATAACTGCGATAGCAATACCGATGAATCCGAGATACTCAGCTAAAACTGCGATGGCTGGCCATACTGTTGCCCAGTCAAACATACCTAGGTAACCACCATATGGTGCCAAACCGATGAAGCTTACAACGAATGCACTACCGAATACTTGAACTAAACCTGCGATGAATGGGAAGATCATAGCAGCTTTTAAGCCACCTTTGTTATTCGCAAATACCGCTATGGTTGCGTTATCGAAGAATACTGGTACGAATCCTGCAATAATTAGAACTGGACTCTTGAACAGAATCAGAACCATAATAGCCAAGAATTGTCCAAGTGCTCCAAATAAGAATCCGATGGTTACAGCATTTGGTGAACCGAAACCGTAAGTTGCGGCACAGTCGATTCCTGGGACTGCTCCTGGAAGTAGTTTTGTGGAAATCCCTTGGAAAGACTGTGTAAGTTCAGCAACGAACATACGAACGCCTAGTTGTAGAATCGCAAGGTAAACTGCGAAGTTCAGGGATGTTGTCATGATGTAGAATAAGTAACTACGATTTGCGGCTAAGAATCCATTGGTTACAAGGAACTCTTGACCTAAGATTAATAAGATAATTCCGAAGAATAGTAGCATTAAGATGGATGTTGCAACGACGTTTTCATTGAAGATAGATAAGAATCCAGGGAATTCGATATCTTCAAGACGTTTGTTCTTATCGTCTTTCTTGATTTTTTCTGCTAATTTACTGAAAATTGCAATACCGAACATTTGTTGGTGACCGACACAGAAGCCGCCACCCTCAGTAAGATCTTGAGTCATTTCAACGGTGATGTTTGAGCCGACTGCCCAATAGGTTCCAAGTAAGATACCCATTAAGAAGAGAATGGCTGTATCACCTAGTTGTGGGAAGGCAAACAATACAATCCAGAAAGCAATCGATGCCTGTTGGACTTGTACGTGACCTGTTGTAAATACGCTACGAATTTTGGTAACTTTTCTGAATGCTACTAATAGAATATTGAAAATCATAGCAATCAGAAGAAGAATCATAACTTGTGAGAACGTTCTGCCGAACACCTCAGGTAAACCTGCAGTAACAGCGTTTTGACCAAAGTAAGGGTCAATAACAACTGCATCCAAGTTGAAGCGATCTTTTAATCCAACTAGAATTGGACGGAAGTTTCCAACCAGTCCACCGGCACCTACTTGTAAAATAAGGTATCCGACTGTTGCTTTTATGAATCCGGCGAACGACTCATAGAATGGACGTCTTAGAAGTGTATAACCAATTAAGACGATGAAACCTATGAAATAGGCTGGTTGCGTTAGGATGTTACTGGCGAAGTACTCCCAAGCTTTTAGTAGAAAATCCATAATATCCTCCTTTTATAGTACAGGTTTTTACCTGTTACTCCCTTTTAGGCGTATTGTCTTAGTTCTTCAAGGTTTGAAACCTGAAGCAACTTCTCCACAAACTCATCATCTGATAACATATCAACAAGTTTGACAAGATTGCTCATGTGTTCTTCCGGATCATTGGCGGCTAATACGAAGAATAGACGAGCATCTTTCTCAGGATTTCCTGGTTCATATGAAACAGGTTTTTCTGTAATCATCATACTTATCGCACTTTGATATACACCGGGTCCCCCTGCTTGAGCATGTGGGATACAAATGTTTGGTGCGATGACGACATACGGGCCAAATTCATTGATACTTTTGATAATCGCTGTGATGTACTCATCTGAAATGGAACCATCCGCAATTAGCGGTTGGCACGCAGCCACAACTGATTCTTCCCAAGTATCAAATCCTTCGTGAAAGCAAATTCTGTTTTTTTCAATAAAATCTTTGATCATATGTTTCTCCCTTAGAGAATGGATTTAAATGGAACGTTTGGTTCTTCAGTAAATGCATCCTCGAATCCACGACGATAGTGGTACTGACGTTTGTTCGCATCATTTGGATAAGTGAACTTTCCACCGACATCCCAGATAAACGGTTTAAACTTGTAATCAAGTACATATTTTTTGAAATCATATAGCATGAGGATTTCTTGTGGATCTGCCTTGAAGTTTGTCCATACATCATAATGGAATGGAATGACAACTTTTGTATTCAATGCTTCTGCCATACGCAGAATATCGATGGATGTCATTTTGTCTTGGTTACCTACTGGGTTTTCACCATAGCTACCCAAAGCCACGTCGACCTGATGGTCCTGACCATGTTTTGCATAGTATACTGAGTAATGTGAGTCACCACTGTGATAGATATTTCCAGCTGGAGTCTTAATTAAGTAGTTAACAGCTTTATCATCCATGTCTGTTGGGCAAACCCCACGAATATCTTCATCTGCTGTGACAAGGCAAGTGCGGTCAAAGCTGTCAAGAACTACGATTTCTACATCTTTAATTTTAACTACATCCCCTGGACGAACAACTTTACATCTTGATTCAGGCACACCATAGCTTAGCCATTTCTTTACACTTTCAAGTGGTCCGATAAATGGAACTTCTTCTTCAATGTTTTGAATGACTGCTGCAGCGAAGAAAGGATCAATATGATCGTTGTGATAATGTGTAGATAACACGGCATCACACTTAGTTACATAGAATGGATCAAAGACAATCGGTGCGGCACGTAAGTTCGGCTGTGTCATAACACCACCGGTCATGTTGCGCATTTGATGAAATGGTTCCATTTCCTTTTTCTTTTGGGTACGCTTACCATTACCAAACCAAAGGTCAATAGCGATGTTTGTTTGGTTCTCGGATTTAATCCACAAACCTGTACATCCAATCCACCACATAGCGAAGGTATTGGGTTGAACAACTTCTGCGTCAATCTCTTCATTAAGCCACGTTCCCCACTCAGGGAAAGCTCCAAGAATCCACGATTCTCTTGTAATTTTGTTAATGTTACTCATTGTTCCTCCTTAAACGTTCATATCGTTCATATAATTCACTAAGATTGGTCATTTACATGTACAGTTTACACAAATTCACCTTGCATTTCAAGAGGTTTAATGAACTTTTTTAACATATTTCATAACTTATTTTAAATGTAAACGCTTATTTATTGGTTATTTTCACAAATATGTTGCATTTCGTTCAAATTGTTCATATAATAGTATCGGAGGATCCCTCATGAAACAAAGAAAATATGAAGAAACCATTCGAATGATCATTGCCTTTATACTTTACAGTGTTTTTATCTACTTTGCTTACACGCAGCTGGTAGCCGCACAGACTAGTACCGAACGATGGTTACTGATCGCTTTGCTTCTTCCCATCTTACTGATTGCGGTTTGGTATGAGTGGATACGTTATCTATATCGCAAAATCATTTATATCTATAATTTTGAAGTTGATATTCATCGTGCGGTTGAGTTAATGAAGAAACTTAGAAAATCTGATTTCTTGCAAGGGTTTAAAAACAATGAAGTCCTACTGATGTGCTTTTATTACATTGATACGAATCAACCCGAGCCACTAAATCAACTGTTGGACACCTATGAGAAGAAGTTATTTAAGAAGTCATTGGATATGCTTTTGGTATATAATTATAATAAGATGTGTTACTATCAGATGATTTCGAATAAGACACAGCAGAAAAAATATTTCGAAGCCATTTTACAGTTACAGAACCGTAAGGTTAAAGGAAAGAGAATCTCTCCTCTGTATAATATTGAATCCTTATTTGCTCAACATTATCTGTTTCATAACGATCTTAAGAAAGCTTATCGAACAAGTACAAACGTAAACACAGCACGAAGTAATCCACGGGAACAGGCCTATGTGTATTACTATCGATATAAAAGCGCGATAGGATTAGGGAAATTAAGTGAAGCAAAGGAGTTTGCACAAATGGTGATACATCTAGGTAACAAACTACCGATTGTTAGTATGGTTAATGAAAAACAGGGGGTACAGCCATGAAACGTCATAAATCCATTGTGGACACACGAAGAAAACACATATATCAATTATTGGAAGAAAACAATACGGTCAAAGTGGATGAACTGGCTGAAGCTCTTGATGTCTCAGCTTTAACCATACGACGTGATTTAGAGTACTTTGAAGAAAAAGGTCTGGTCGAACGTTTTTATGGTGGTGCTATGTTAGTCAATACTTTGGTAGTTAAAAGCAATACCACTGCCAATCACGCACTTGCCAAACACGCCATTGCCAAAAAAGCTGCTGAGTTCATTGAGTCAGGTGATACAATATTTATAAATACAAGCAGCACTGCACTTTTAATTCTTAAGTATTTAAAGAATAAGCGTGTCACCTGCATCACGAATAATGGTAAAGCCATCTTCATGGAAAAAGATCCCGGGATTTCCATTGTCTTATCTGGTGGTGAACTTAGAGAACCAAAAGAGTCTATGGTTGGTGAATTCGCCATCAATAATCTAAGCAAAGTCACAGCATCAAAAAGTGTTTTGGGATGTAGTGGTATTACATCGCAATCCGGGATTACAACCGCTGTTCTACAGGAGGTTGCAATCAATGAAATCATGCTTCACCGTGTTGCTGGTCCACGTATAATTTTGGCTGATCACACAAAGATTGGTCGTGATCATAGCTTTGTCAGTGGTTCGATTGATCATGTAACTATTCTGATTACAGATACGTTGGCAGATAAAGAATGTCTCGATCGTATGATCGCAAAAGGTGTTAAAGTTATCCAGGTAGAGCCATTAAAAACAATTCAATGAGTAAAACGACGTAACAGTCGTTTTTTTTCATGAAAAAAGATAGAAGTATCTTTGGCCGCCAAATCAGATCCCTAGCCCCATGGAGCAAAGGAGGATATCATTCTGATTCACAAAGATACGTCTATCATCTATACAATATCGAACCTACTTATCATAGTCAACAACAATAACCGGAATATTGTGTCAATCTATCTAACTCTTTCTATTTGTGATAAAATTTAGGCATTAAACAAAGGAGACACTCTATGGAGCTTATGCAATTCATAGTAAAAACCATGGTTTCTGCCTTCATTATCGGCAGTATTGCTACCATTTCCAAACGTTTACCTACATTGGGTGCGATTATCGCCTCACTACCACTCACATCTATTCTTGCCATGATTTGGCTATATCAGGATACAAAAGATGTTACAAAAGTCATCACACTTTCCAATGCAATTTTCTGGATGGTCATTCCTTCCCTAGTCTTTTTTCTTGTATTACCAGTTCTTTTAAGAAAACAGGTAAATTTCCACTTAGCCTTACTTTCATCTTCACTGATTCTGATTTTCACCTATTCCATCTTCCTACGGATTCTTCGCTATTTCAATATTAAAATCTAATTAGCACGTAATTACCTTTGATCGAGTGAAATTTCTGTGAGATTTCTTGTTTATTGTGCACAACTCACAAGTTCATGGTATAATCATAAAGCATCATTGATCCCTACCCCCATAAATCATGATGTTGGCGTTACTACGTCATAAAAGAGCAATCTCCCCCGATTGCTTTTTTTTCATATTGAAAAGAAGAGATGTTTCCATCTCTTCTTGAATAATACAACTACTTTTTTAACAACTTAGCCAGGGAATCAGTGTACGGAGGGTAAGCAATTCCCTTTTCAGTAATAATTGCTGTGATATACTCTGCGTCCGTAACATCAAAAGCCGGATTGTATGTCTTAATCCCTTTAGGTGCCATCGGTTTTTTATACCACATTTCATAGATTTCTTCACCTTTTCGAAGTTCAATGTGAATTTCATCTCCCGTAGGTGTGTTCATGTCAATCGTAGATAGAGGTGCATGTACATAAAATGGAATCCCATATTTTTTTGCCAGAATAGCTACACCAGATGTGCCGATTTTATTGGCAGTATCTCCATTAGCAGCGACTCGATCACACCCAACAACCACAGCATCAACCCAACCATTTTTCATAACGATTGAAGCCATATTATCACAAATCAACGTGACATCAACTCCCGCTTCATTAAGTTCCCAAGCGGTTAGTCTTGCCCCCTGTAAAAGAGGACGTGTTTCATCCGCAAAGACTTTAAAATTGTAACCTAACTCCTGTCCAAGATAAATTGGCGCAAGTGCAGTGCCATATTTAGCTGTTGCAATGGTTCCGGCATTACAGTGAGTTAATAATCCCATATTCGGCTTCAATAAACTTAGAGCATACTCACCAATCGTTTTATTAACACGCTCATCCTCAGCACGAATTTCGAGAGACTCTTTTTTTAGCTCTTCAATAATCTCATTGATGGGTTTATCTTTGTTGGTAACAACACATTCTTCCATGCGATCTAAAGCCCAAAATAAGTTTACAGCTGTAGGTCGCGAGGAAGCAAGATACTCTTTCGCTTCTTTAAACTGATTGAAGAATTCTTCATACGTTTTCGCTGAAGAACCTTTAACTGCAATATAAACACCGAATGCTCCAGCAATGCCAATAGCTGGTGCACCAC
>ERZ869909.927-NODE-927-length-27392-cov-5.057844_pt1 | contig 27392 bp, 24 predicted proteins | sample MGYA00520892_ERZ869909 | MGnify/ENA primary metagenome ERZ869909 (study PRJEB32215, sample SAMEA104723947) | bioreactor metagenome | biome: bioreactor; feature: anaerobic bioreactor; material: water | place: China | collected 2015-03-12 ... | reverse complement strand
CTGATCCTCTATGTACTCCTGCCGGAAGGGCGCGAAATCAAAGGGCAAGACTTACTGCCTTTGTTGCTTACCCTGGGCTTTAAATTCGGCGAAATGGATATCTTTCACCGTCACCAGGACAGTGCGGGTTCCGGTGAGGTGCTGTTTAGTCTGGCCAATATGTTTAACCCGGGTACCTTTGATATTGAGCAGATGGATAAAATTACCACCCGTGGCATCAGTCTGTTTATGACCTTGCCTGGCCCAGGTGAACCGTTGCAAAACTTCAATTTAATGAACAATGCGGCCAAGAAAATTGCCGAAGAGTTTGGCGGTCAGGTGCTGGATGGCCAGCGCAGTGTGCTGACGGTACAAACTGTGCGGCATTATGTAGAAAAAATCCGTGAGTTTCAGCGCCAGCAACTGATCCGCGGCGCCCGTTGATACCTGGCAGGCAGCGTCAGGCTGCCTGCTGTTGGTTTGTTTTTAAGTGAGCACCCTGCCATGACCACCCCGACGCAGTCCGATGTCGAGCAACTGCAGCAGCAGTTGAACCAATACAGTTATGAATACTATGTGCTGGATCAACCGAGCGTACCGGACGCCGAGTACGATCGGCTGTTCCGCCAGCTGCAAGCCTGGGAGCAGCAATGCCCAGAGTGGATACAACCAGACTCGCCCACCCAGCGGGTAGGCGAAAAGCCACTGGGGCAGTTTGCCCAGGTGCAGCATCAGGTACCGATGTTGTCGCTGGATAATGCCTTTGGTGAGGATGACTTTCTGGCGTTCTGCAAACGCATGGCGGACCGGCTGGATTTCAGTGGCGACTTTCATTTTTGCTGTGAACCCAAACTCGATGGCCTGGCCGTCAGTATTCGTTATGAGCAGGGCATGCTGGTACAGGCCGCTACCCGGGGGGATGGCAGCACCGGCGAGGACATTACCAACAATGTCCGCACCATCCGGGCGTTGCCACTTAAGTTGCGTGGCAAGGGCTGGCCTGAAGTATTGGAAGTGCGGGGGGAAGTCTTTATGCCCCTGGCTGGGTTTGAACGCATGAACGAGACCGCCCGGCTGCGTGGCGATAAGGTGTTTGCAAATCCTCGCAATGCCGCTGCCGGTAGCTTGAGGCAGCTGGATCCTGCTATTACCGCCAGCCGGCCACTGATGTTTTATGCGTACGGTGTAGGCGAGGTGCAAGACAGCGCGGCAACACTGGATAGCAGCAGCCACTATCAGCGGCTGCAACAGTTAAAAGATTGGGGCTTTCCGGTCTGTCCGGAAATTACCGCCGTGCAGGGGGCTGACGCCGTGCTGGCTTATTACCAGCATATTGCAGAGCGTCGGGCCAGCCTGCCCTATGAAATTGACGGTGTAGTGGTGAAAGTCGACAGCCTTACCCAGCAATTGGCGCTTGGTTTTGTTGCCCGGGCTCCTCGCTGGGCCATTGCCTTTAAATTTCCTGCCCAGGAGCAGTTAACCACCTTGCTGGATGTGGAGTTTCAGGTGGGGCGTACCGGTGCGATTACGCCGGTAGCTCGCCTTGCGCCGGTGCTGGTGGGTGGCGTGACCGTCAGCAATGCGACCTTGCACAATCAGGATGAGATCAATCGCTTGAATGTGCAGATTGGCGATACGGTGACGGTGCGGCGGGCGGGGGATGTGATCCCGCAAATTGTCGCGGTATTACCGGAACGTCGGCCAGCCGACAGTCAGCCGATTGTGTTCCCAACTGAGTGCCCGGTCTGTCAGTCCCGTATTGAGCGGGTAGAAGGTGAAGCCGTAGCGCGTTGCACCGGCGGCCTCTACTGCGCGGCTCAGCGTAAAGAAGCGCTGAAGCACTTTGTTGCCCGCAAAGCGCTGGATATTGATGGTCTTGGCGACAAGTTGATTGAACAATTGGTTGATCAGCAACTGGTGCAAACCCCGGCTGATATTTTCCGGTTGGATTTACCGGCACTGCTTGGTCTGGAGCGAATGGCCGAAAAATCCGCTACGAAGTTGCTGCAGGCGATTGCGGCGGCCAAATCCACCACCTTGCCACGCTTTATTTATGCACTGGGTATCCGTGAAGTTGGCGAAGCCACTGCTTTAAATCTGGCGCAGCACTTTGGTGAACTCAACGCTATTATGCAGGCCGATGAAACTGCGCTGCAGGCGGTACCGGATGTCGGGGTTGTGGTAGCTCAGCATCTGGCTGCATTTTTCCAGGAGCCGCACAACCAACAAGTGATTGAAGCGCTACTGGCTGCTGGTATGCACTGGCCTGCTATTGAACTGCAAGCGGTCAGTGAGCAGCCGCTGGCCGGCCAAACGGTGGTGCTGACCGGCACCCTCAGCAGCATGGGTCGGGATGACGCCAAAGCACGTTTGCAGCGTTTGGGAGCCAAGGTCTCAGGCTCGGTCTCGAAAAAAACCTATGCCGTCATTGCCGGGGAGAATGCCGGCTCCAAGCTGACGAAAGCCGCTGAACTGGATGTAACGATCTGGGATGAAGCGCGGATGCAGGCTTTATTTACTGAATACGGAGTCGATTGATGGATTGGCTGCATGAACTGTTGTTGCAATGGGGCGCCTTGTTCCGGCCTTACGTGCGGGATATCGCCCTGGCCATGGTCGCGACCAGCCTGGTGGTTTTTGGCGATGACATCAACCGCTTTATTCGTCGTCAGGTGGCCGGGATGCACTTTTTTTGGCGCACGCTGATTTTTGTGCTGGTGTGCGCTTTTGGCTATGGCGCTTTTACGCTCTTCGTGACCCCGGTCGTCGCCAGGCAATTAGCCAGCTTGAGCAATCTTTGGCTGCCCTGGGTGACTTTAGGCATCTTTACCTTGCTTGGCATTTTAGCCCAGCGCAGGCGGCAGGCCTGATGAAACAGCCCTTGCTCTGGCCGCTGGATGAGGATGGCCTGGTGGCTCTGCCGCTGCGGTTGTATTTGTTGCTGCTGGTGTTGCTGCGGCCGATCCTAAGCTGGATCCTGGCGCTGACCATCCCGGAACAAAAAGGCGAAATGCTGGCTTTCTTTTATCCGGATCAGCAGCAATTTTGGCTGGCCTGTTTACTGGCTCTGCCGACCCTGCTGCTTTGTGTTGCATTAACGCAGCGCCGTCCCAAGGGGCATAGCGGTTGGTTTCGTGTCTGGCGTAATGGAAAATGGCTGCTGCTAGCTAGCTTGATCCCTGATTTGCTGCTGACCATCCGTGCTTTACCGCCTTACGTTGCTGTGGAGCAACCCTGGTTGCTGCTGGCCCCCTCTTTATTGGTGGTTGGCGGCCTCTGGTTACTACGCAGCCGGCGGGTACCGATTATTTTCAGCGAGTGGCCAGAGCCAGCGCCGGCCAAAAAATAGGCACTGCCGCTGATTTTGCATCCTGAGTTAGCAACAGCTAAACTGACAGTATTCTGGTCATATCTCTGGTGTATCGGTGAGATCTGCAGCGAACCCTTCCAACAAAGCACTGTTCCAATTGGTTGCCAGCCTTTCTGCCTCCCTCACCGGCGCCAGCACTGCGCACATGGATCAAGCCATTGAGCAAGCGTTGGCTGCTATAGGCGACTTTTTCTCTGCCGACCGCAGTTATCTATTCGCTTTTGATCCAGACTATCGGTTCGCAAAAAATACCCATGAATGGTGTGCAGCAGGAGTTTCCAGTCAAAAAGCATTGCTGCAACAGTTGGATACTCAGGTTTTTGCCAGCTGGATGAAGCCATTACAACAAGGTGACACCATTGCTATCAGCGATGTGCATCGAATGCCGCGGCACAGTGCAGAGCGCTTGTTGTTGGAAGCACAACATATTCGTTCCGTGATCATGTTGCCACTGATAAGTAGCGGCCACTTGCTCGGAATGATTGGTCTGGATATTGTTCGTAGCCAAAGTAACTGGCCGGATGAAACCATTGCGGCTCTGGAACTGATTGCGGGGAATATTGCCGGTGGCATTATGCGGCAACAAATGGAAACCAAAGCCGAGCGCCTGGCATTCTACGATGAGCTAACCTCCTTGCCAAACCGGAGGTTGTTGCTCGAGCTGATCCAGCAGTCGCTGGCTAATTCAGCGCGCTCGGGGCGTTTCGGAGCCTTACTGCTGGTTGATTTGGATCATTTTAAACGTTTGAATGAAAGCCATGGTCATCAGCTGGGCGATCAATACCTGCAGCTGGTGGCGCAGATTATGCGTCACAACCTGCGGGATAGCGATGTGATGGCGCGAACCGGTGGTGATGAGTTTGCGGTCGTAGTAAGCGATCTTGGCACCACCAGTCATGATGCCGCTATGCATGCACGTAAACTGGCAGATCAGATCCTCAGCAGTATCAATTGCCCAATCCCATTGAATGAACACCGCTATCAGGCCTCGGTCAGTATCGGTATAAGCCTGTTTCATGGCGAACAGTCCAGTGTGGATGAGCTATTAAAGCAGGTTGAAATGGCCATGTACCGCGCCAAAGCTGCTGGTCGCAATAGCGTGGAGTTTTTTGACAGCAGAATGCAAACGTTGGCAAAACAGCGGGTTCAGTTGGCGCAGGATCTGCATCAGGCCATCCGGCAGCAGCAATTTCATCTGGTGTATCAGCCCATTGTTAAAGGGCAGCAGCTGTGTGGGGTAGAAGCCTTAATTCGTTGGCAGCACCCGGAGCAAGGGTTTATTTCTCCGGGTGTTTTTATCCCTTTTGCCGAGCAGAGCGGCCTGATTATCCCTATCGGTGATTGGGTTATGAAGCAAGCCTGTACCCAATTGGTGCAGTGGCAAAAAGACCAACCTATGCGCCAGCTGAGTTGCTCGGTCAATATCAGTGCCTTGCAATTTGCTCAGGATAACTTCGTTGAAAAAGTGATGCAGTGCATGTTGGAAACTGGCGTCAACCCGCAGCGGTTAAAGCTGGAACTGACCGAAGGCATGCTGATTGATGATGTCGAAACGATCCGCGCCAAAATGGGCAAGCTGCAAACCTTGGGGGTTACCTTTTCGCTGGATGATTTTGGCACCGGCTATTCATCGCTCAGTTATTTGCACCGGTTTCCGCTTAGTCAGTTGAAAATCGATCAGCAGTTCGTCCGCAATCTTGATACCAATCCACACAACAAAGCTATCACCAGAGCCATTCTGGCGCTGGCAGCCAGCCTGGATCTGGAAGTGGTGGCCGAAGGTGTGGAAGCGCAGGCTGAGCTGACGCAGCTACAAGCGCTTGGCTGTGAGTTATTTCAGGGATTTTTGTTCAGTAAGCCACTTAGCCCTGAAGCTATTGCCGGGTTCGTGCCAGCGAGCCTGGCAGCACGAGCGGATTAATCTGCAGCAGGTGTACCAAAGCGATCCGGGTGCTTTTCTTTTAGTTTTTGATAGCGTTTGAATTGTTCAGGATTCAGCTTGCCCCGTTCAATAATATCCAGACAGCGCAGGATCAAGGTTTCCTGCTGGCTGCTATTGATACTTGGGCGCCTGGGCGCGGATAAGATGGTTTGCAGTAAGTTCAGCGCAATAGCCGCACTTTTTGGCATTACTCTCAGTGCGAGCTCAAAGGCTTTGAAGGCTTCTTGCCAATTGCCGTGCTGATACAGATGCACAGCATTGTTGTTGAGTTCGCGGGCACCATAAGGCATGCTGGCGCGTTCTTGTTGCTCCTGCTGCAGATAGGTACTAAATACCGGATCTGCGCCTTCCTGCTGACAACGCAGACTGATGTGGCGAAACAGCTTGTTGGCAGCATCACTTAACCCAACCTCATGCAATGCTTTGGCCCGGTCCAGTGCATCTTCAATGGAGTCGTCATCCGGCACTTGTTCTTGCAAATCTTTTAGTAATTGCTGGGCCTTGTCCTTATTATCTTTTAAATAAAAAAGCCGGGCCTGGATGACCTCTTGTTGGAAATCTTTACGGTTATCAGCGAACTGTTGGCGGATGGAGCTTAAACACTGGTTGATTTGCCGACTTAGGCGCAGGCTTTGCTCATCATCCTGTTCCAGCGTGAGCGCAAAGTCGATGCCCGCTCTGGCCATATTCAGGTAAAGATCGGGTTGCTCATGCATCGAATGGCGGGAAAACTTGACCATGCTTTTGGCCGCATGATACTGGGTTTCATAATCATGGTTAATACGGGACAGTTGCAGCAGTTTTTGCTGGCGCAACAAATTGCGTGGAGCCAGGTGAGCAGCTTGCTCCAGGTGCTGCTGAGCTACATCAAACTGTTGCTGACGAAACTCCAGTTCTGCCATGCAATCCAGCGCTTCAAGTTTGGTTTCCGGCCGGCGACTGAGTTGCTGCAACAGCGTGAGTGCCTGTGCATCTTTGTGCTGCAGCAGCAGCGTACGCGCCAGCCCGATCCGGGCCCAGGGGAATGGCTGAATATCCAGCATGGCGTTAAAGAATTGCTCAGCGGCATCATGCTGCTTCAGTTGCAGCAATAAATCGCCTTTCAGCTTCAGCAGCAATGGATAAAAAGCACTGTTGGCCGATTTGGCCAGCTCCGTATTCACGACGTCAAGCGCGCGGTCAGGTTGGCCATTATCCAACAACTGATAAATGGGTTTTAACCGCTGTTTGCGCTTAAGTACCCGCTCAATCCGCACTTCCAAATCGCCAATGACAAAAGGTTTGGCCAGAAACTCATCCGGTTGCAGTTCAATCACGCTGTACACCAGAGAGGGATCAGTATCGGCGCTGATGAAAATAAAACCGGTACTCAGTTTTTGCAGGCCGCGGGCTTTGAGCTCTTCATACAGTTGAAAACCATCCTTACCCTTTTGCAGATTATGGGCACAGATGATCAAATCGTATTGACGTGTTTTGCACAGCTGAATGGCATCCTGCGCTCGATCGGCCACATTAATTTGCTGATAGCCCAGTTTTTCCAACGCAAACTTCAGATAGCTTTGGGCCAGCGATTGTTCATCGATGATCAGGATCTGAACGTCTTGTGAAATGTGATCAACCATTGAGTTGTTATCATCCGGCCAGGAAGCGCAAGGCATAGAGCAACTATAGCAAGAGAACAGCAAAGTATTGAAGCAAAAAAAGCTGAGCTTACAGGAAATTAAAAAAAGAACAGCAGCGGGCGGTGCTCTTTTAGCTTGGCAAATGATGCACTGTGAGAATAAAGGAAGCTGTTGAAGTGGTGGATGATACTGGGTTCGAACCAGTGACCCCCGCCTTGTAAGGGCGGTGCTCTCCCAGCTGAGCTAATCATCCACTCTGAGAGAAAAAAGAACGAATTGATGATGGTGGATGATACTGGGTTCGAACCAGTGACCCCCGCCTTGTAAGGGCGGTGCTCTCCCAGCTGAGCTAATCATCCGCTGCATCAATGGCGCTCATTATAGAGTTCGGTGATTGAGTGTCAACAGGAAATTTTGAAATACGAAGCAGTTGCTGTAAAAAGCGTCACTTTGCTGTCATAAAGCACAATTGACCGCAGCCAGGCACGAAAATGGCTGCGCTGTTGGCAGCAAAACTTGCTACAATATCGCCATTTGATGTTGCCTACAGGAATGCGTTATGTCGATTGTTACCCGTTTTGCTCCAAGCCCTACCGGTTATTTACACGTTGGTGGGGCCCGAACTGCGTTGTACAGCTGGTTATACAGCAAAAAAATGGGTGGCAAGTTTATACTGCGCATTGAAGATACCGATCTGGAGCGTTCCACTCAGGCATCGGTTGATGCCATTTTGCAAGGCATGGATTGGTTGGGGCTGGATTGGGACGATGGTCCTTACTACCAGACCAAGCGTTTTGATTTGTACAAAGAAGTGATCCAGCAGTTGCTGGATGCCGGTAAAGCCTATAAATGTTTTTGCACCATTGAAGAGCTGGATCAAATGCGCGAAGCACAGATGGCAGCCGGTGAAAAACCACGCTACAACGGTTTGTGGCGCGACCGTACCGATCATCCGGCCGATAAACCCTATGTGATCCGCTTCAAAAACCCGCAGGATGGCACTGTGGTGATTGATGACTTGATCAAAGGTCGCATTGAAATCGCCAATAAAGAGCTGGATGATTTGATCATTGCCCGTACCGATGGCTCACCGACTTACAACCTGACCGTGGTGGTGGATGACTGGAAAATGGGCATCACCCACGTGATCCGTGGCGATGATCATGTCAACAACACCCCACGGCAGATGAATATTCTGGCAGCTTTAGGGGCGAAAATCCCACACTATGCCCACGTGCCAATGATCTTGGGCGACGATGGCAAGCGTTTATCCAAGCGCCATGGCGCAGTTGGGGTCATGCAATACCGTGATAATGGTTTTCTGCCGGAAGCTTTGCTCAACTATCTGGTACGTCTTGGCTGGTCGCATGGTGATCAGGAAATTTTCAGCAAAGCCGAGCTGGTAGAACTGTTTGATCTGAAAAACTGCAATCGGGCGCCATCTGCCTTTAACACAGAAAAACTGATTTGGCTGAACCAGCATTACATCAAAACCTTGCCTGTAGAGCGGGTAGCAGAAGAGTTGGCCTGGCATCTGCAAGATCAGCAATTGGATACCAGCACAGGCCCGGCCATTACCGAAGTGATCAAAGTGCAGGCCGATCGGGTGAAAACCTTAAAAGAGCTGGTGCAGGTGAGTCGTTACTTCTATGAAGATTTCAGTGCCTTTGAGGAAGCTGCCGCCAAGAAGCATTTACGGCCGGTTGCCACTGAAGCGCTGCAATTGGTGCAACAAAAGCTGACAGCTTTAACCGATTGGAGCAGCGAAGCCATTCATCAGGCAATCCATGCCTCCGCCGAAGAGCTGGGGCTTGGTATGGGGAAAGTTGGTATGCCTTTGCGGGTGGCGGTCAGTGGCGGCGGTAATTCACCCTCGCTGGATTTAACCCTGGCCTTAGTGGGCCGCGAGCGGACACTAGCCCGCTTGGCTATGGCGCTGGCGTTTATTGCTGAGCGTGCTGAGCAAGCCTGATCCATCCAGGCCGGTAGGTTTCTCCAGTACCGGCCTTATTGCCTTTTAGCCAAGAAAAATGGGCGCTCATCGGTTTGTTGCCAAATCAGTGAACCCTGCTGTTGGCGTACTGTCTTAGAAGCTTTACAATACCATCATTTTAAGATGCAAGGATTTTCAGTGATAGCAGTGCGAAATGTTGCCCTAGTAGCAGCCTGTGTTTGTTGTGCCTATTTCAATGCGGCCAATGCGGCCACGGATCTGACACAAGCCGAACAAGCGATGCTGCAACCCAAGCTTGGCGGTGATGTTGAACTGGGGTTGCTGTACAGCAGCGGCAATACCAAGGCTACTTCGGTGCGATTAAACAGCGAGCTGGTGCACGAAATCCCTTACTTTCGTAACCGTTACCAGGTGCAGGGTTTAACCCGCACCAGCAAGATCCGTAATACCGATGACGATAGTTACGATCGCATTACCTCCGGTCAGCGCATTGGTTTAACCGGTCAGAGCAACTACAAATTTGCCGCCAGCAATCAAAGTGGCTTTGGCCGCGCGGCCTATTTGAACGATCGCTTTGGTGCCTTCCGCGAACAAGCCTCAGTGGCACTCGGATACGCCAACCGGGTGTTTGAGCAAAGCCCCAGCTACCTGGATCTGGAAACCGGCCCGGGTATTGGCTATCAGCGGCGGCAGAATGGCGACAGTGAAGGAGGCCTGATTTGGTTTGCAGCGGCTAACTTGGAATACAAAGTCTATGAAGGTACTCGTTTTCGGCAAGGACTTGAAACCGTGTTATCGCTCGATGGCGAAAGCTCCAGTGTGCTCAGTCGTAGCAGTCTGACAGCCCAGTTGAATGGTCGACTGTCGATGCGTTTTAATTTTATTGTCAAGTACGACTCCAAGCCAGATGTGGGCCGCTTTAAAACCGATACTGAAACCTCTGCTTCTGTGGTGTATTCTTTCTAACTTTTTTCTGCCTCTAAACAAAAAACCGGCCTTTGCAGCCGGTTTTTTATTGAAGTTTTGCTTAGTGCAAGACTCTGGCCCGCAGGGTACCTGGAATGGCTTTCAGTTCAGCCAGGGCCAGCTCGTAATCGGCCGAGTCAATATCAATCACCACATAACCGATATCAGCGCTGGTTTGCAGGTACTGACCAGCAATGTTGATCTGATGACGGGCAAAGCTTTCATTGATTTTGGTCAGCATGCCTGGCTGATTCTTGTGAATATGCAGCAAGCGATGGCGACCAGTGTGCTCTGGCAACGACACTTCCGGGAAGTTGACTGCCGACAGGGTCGAGCCATTGTCACTGTACTTCACCAGTTTACCCGCCACTTCATAGCCGATGTTTTCCTGCGCTTCCTGGGTTGAGCCGCCAATGTGCGGGGTGAGCAGCACATTGTCAAAAGCACGCAGTGGCGAGATGAACTCTTCGTTGTTGCTTTTTGGTTCTACCGGGAACACATCGATGGCGGCACCGTTTAGCTTCTTACTCTCCAGTGCCTGTGCCAGTGCCGGGATATCGACCACAGTGCCGCGTGAGGCATTGATCAGAATGGCGCCTTGCTTCATCAAATCCAGTTCGGCTTCGCCAATCATGTTTTTGGTTTGGGGGGTTTCCGGCACATGCAAGCTGATCACGTCCGAGGTTCTCAGCAGGGTAGAGAAATCCACCTGAGTGGCATTGCCCAGCACCAATTTGTCTTCAATGTCGTAAAACTGCACCCGCATGCCCAGATGCTCGGCCATAATGCTCAGCTGGGTACCAATGTGGCCATAACCAATAATACCCAAAGTTTTGCCGCGGGCTTCATAGGAGTTGCTGGCGGTTTTATCCCATTCACCACGGTGGGCGGCGGCATTGCGGGCAGGGATGCCACGCAACAGCATAATGATCTCACCCAGCACCAGCTCGGCGACCGAACGGGTATTGGAGAAAGGGGCGTTAAAGACCGGAATACCACGCTCCAGCGCAGCGGTTAAATCCACCTGATTGGTGCCGATGCAAAAGCAGCCAATGGCCGTTAACTTCTCGGCCGCTGCCAATACGTTTTCAGTGAGCTGGGTACGGGAACGAATGCCGACAAAATGGGCATCACGGATCTTTTCCATCAGTTCATCTTCAGGCAACGAAGTTTTCAGGTATTCGATGTTGCTGTAGCCCTGATTCTTAAAGCTTTGCACGGCACTTTGGTGCAGGCCTTCCAGCAGTAAAATCTTAATTTTGTCTTTCGCCAGCGAAAATTTTTCCATGATTGATCTCTTGTTGCTAAGTGGCTGTGGACGCAGACCAGTGGTTCTTGTTGTTTTGTTATTTAATCAGCTTAGTACCGTCAGGGGTGCCTACCAGTACTTTATCAGCAGCCCGAATGGCAAAAATGCCATTGGTGACCACCCCAACGATGTTGTTGATTTGGGCTTCCAGCTGGATCGGGTGATGAATTTCCAGGTCGAACACATCCAGAATGACATTGCCATTGTCGGTAGTAACGCCTGCACGCAACACCGCACGGCCGCCCAGCTTATTCAGCTCCCGCGCGACATAACTACTGGCCATAGGGATCACTTCCACTGGCAGTGGAAAGCGGCCAAGGACAGGCACCTGCTTGCTCTCATCGACAATGCAGATAAAGGTTTCAGCCACTGCCGCCACAATTTTTTCGCGGGTCAGCGCAGCACCGCCCCCTTTGATCATGTGTTTATCCGGGTTAATTTCATCGGCACCGTCCACATACACCGAAAACTTCTCGATGGCGTTCAGATCCAATACCGGGATCCCCAAGGCTTTTAGCTTTGCCGTGGATTGTTCGGAGCTGGAAACAGCGCCTTCGATCTCATGCTTGATGGTTGCTAAAGCATCAATAAAGTGATTGACGGTCGAGCCGGTACCAACACCCACCACGGTATGGCGTGGAATAAATTCAAGCGCCGCCCAGGCTGCTTTGCGTTTCATGTCATCTTGGGTGAGCATAAGAAAACCTTGATTAGCCGTACAGATGGATAAAATAAGTTGCCATTATAACCAACTCAGCGTCAGACAACAGCAGTTCCAGCCGCATTATGACAGAAAAATTTGCGCCGGGGTGCAAATGGCTGGCAAGGGCACGTCCCAGGGTTCAATCGGCACGGTTTCGACTTGCTGACAGTGGTGTGCCAGGCCAATCAGCCTTGGTGTGCCATCGCTGCTTCGGGCCGGGTAGTGCGCCAGAGTACGGTCGTAAAAACCACCCCCCATGCCCAGACGGTTACCATGGGCATCAAAGGCCACCAGCGGGGTGCATATCAGCTCCAGCTGCCCTACCGGGCGGACATCCGGGCAGCTCCAGTCGGGTTCCGGAATGCCAAAGCGGTTGGCGCGCATCGGTGTATTGGCCCAAAAGTGCTGAAAAATAAGATGGCCGGGTGTTACCGGGTGCAGCAGCGGCAGGTACAGCTGTTTGCCAAGTTGCCACAAGGTATGGATCAGTGGCCAGGTATCCAGCTCGCCATCGTTGCTTAAATAGAGCGCGATATGCTGACAGTCGGCTAAAAAGGGCAGGGAGCCAAAGCGTTCGGCCAGCTGATAAGCGGCTTGCTGTTGTTGCGTGGGGCTGAGTTGTTTCCGGCGCTGGCGGATCTGTTGGCGCAGTTCGTGACGGCTTAACACCCGTTGCTTCCCTGACGTTGTGAAGGTTATTTGGGGTTATGTTCTCCGAAGCTGCCGTGTCGGATGGTAGCCCTTGAACCCTGGGTTCAAGGCGGGAGTCTGATGCCACCGTAGGCTTCCCGGTACAAGCCGGGCCTGCACAAAAGTGACAAGGTGAATCCCTTGGCAATCTGAATATCGGCTCAGGGACGTCGATCCAATCACCAACAGCTCAGAGAACACCTTCAGTATAGCACCGGCACTGGTAGCGACGAAAGGGCTACTCGCCGAAATACTGCGCAGTCCGTTTGAATCTGGTCCGCTTTCTCTTCTGGCTGTTCTTGGCCTTATCCTGCTGCAATGGTAGGATAGAGCAAAGCATTAGTCAGGTGATCCCATCATGGCAACCCCTTATATTATGCCGTACGAGCAATGGCTTGTTCGGATGGAAGAATCGCAGCTGATGGCCTCTCCGGCCGAGCTGCATGGTTTGGTCAGCGGTTTGCTATCGGCTGGGGTGCAAGCCGAGCAAAAGCAAATTCTGCCGGTGTTGTACGATTTCCTCAACGACAGCCAGGCGGTACCGGTCGCGGTGCAAAAGCAGATCGTCGAGCTGATTGAAAAAACAGCCGAGCAATTGCAGCACAGCGATTACGCCTTTGCCTTATTGTTGCCAAGCGATGATGACAGCCTGATCGAGCGGCTGGAAGCAGTAGTAGAATGGTGTCAGGCGTTTTTGGTGGGCTTTGCCGTGCTGCAAACCGACTTATCGCTGGTGCCGGAGGATATCCGCGAGGCCATCGACCAACTGACCGAGATCACCCGGCTCGATGTGCACAGTAGCAGCGATTTTTCCGAGCAGGAAAATGAAGAGTCCTACTACCTGGTGCTGGAGCATATCCGCATTCTGGCGCTGAATTGTTTTCACGAAGTCGGCCTGAAGTACCAGCAAGGTGCGGCGCCGAAAAAGACTCTGCACTAAGCCGGCACTGAAACCGGCGCTAAGGAAGAACCATGAACAGGCCCCAGGCTCTGCGTCGCCAGCGGTTGCTGGCTGAGTTACCTGCCTCCTCGGTTGCGGTGATTGCTGCCGGTAACGAACAGCCCCGTAGCAACGACACCGAGTACCCCTTTCGCAGCAACAGTGATTTTTGCTACCTGACAGCTTTCCCAGAGCCCGATGCGCTGCTGATTTTAGCCAAAGATGCTACCGGGAAGTGCAGCGAGCTGTTGGTGTGCCGTGATAAAGATACAGAAAAAGAAGTCTGGCAGGGCCGGCGGTTTGGCCCCGGCCAAGCAGAGCAGCAGTTCGGCTTAGCAGCAGTCTCCATCAGCGAACAGCAAGCGCAGTTACTAGCTGCGATGAAAGGCAAGCAGCAGCTATGGTTTTGCTTTGGCGAAGATGAAGCACTGATACACTTGCTGAACGAGTGCCAACAGCAGATCCAAAGGACACCACGCCAAAGTGAGCTGGCGCCACAGCAACTGTGTAACCTACGACCACTATTGAGCGAGCTGCGCCTTTATAAAGATGAGCACGAGATCAGCCTGATGCAGCAGGCCGCCAGCATCAGCGCTGGCGCACACAAGGCCACCATGCAGCTGTGTAAGCCCGGTATGCAGGAGTACCAGCTGGAAGCATGTATTCAATACCACTGCGCTATGCAAGGCGCTCGTTATCAAGCCTACAACGCTATAGTCGGCGGTGGCGAGAATGCCTGTATTTTGCATTACACCGAAAATAACGCCGAGCTTTGCGATGGCGATCTGGTGCTGATAGATGCCGGCTGCGAGTTGAACGGCTATGCTGCCGATATCACCCGGACCTTTCCGGTGAATGGCCGCTTTAGCAAAGAGCAGGCCGCACTGTATCAACTGGTGCTGGATGCGCAACTGGCAGCGCTGGCCGAAATTAAGCCTGGCAGCAGTTTTGCCCTGGCCACCAAAGCCTGTTACAAGGTATTGACCGAAGGCCTGCATCAGCTCGGCATTCTTCAAGGCGAGCTGGCGGAGTTAATCGAGGCCGAAGCCGCCAAACCCTGGATGATCCACAGCCTGGGCCATTGGCTGGGGTTGGATGTGCACGATGTTGGCTCCTACCAGCCCAAAGGAGCTGTGCCAGAGCCCGGCGTAAAAAACCGCCCCTTTGAGCCTGGTATGGTGCTAACGGTCGAACCTGGCCTGTACATACCCAAAGGCAGTGACACCGATCCCAAATGGTGGGGCATTGGTATTCGCATTGAAGACGATGTGCTGGTGACTGCAGAAGGCCATCGCAATCTGACCGCTGCTGTGCCTAAAACCATCGCTGAGATTGAAGCCTTAATGGCCATGGATACAGCAGACGCAGGAAACCACTATGGCCAGTTTGACTGAAGCAGCAGAGTCTGGAGCTGCCGTGTCGGAGGATATGGGTTCGAAAGTCGATATCGCCATCGCCGGTGGCGGCATGGCTGGGATGACACTGGCCTGGGCCTTGCTGCAGGCCAGGCCGACACTTCGCATTGCGGTGATTGAACAGCAAGCGGCGGTGCAGCCCTCAGTCAGTTTCGATAGTCGAAGCATAGCGCTGGCTGCGGCCAGTGTGCAGCAACTACAGGCCTGGCAGCTCTGGCCGGAGCTGGAGGCCAAAGCCTGTGCGATTCGCCATATCCATGTGTCGGATCGTGGCCATTTCGGTAAATGTTACCTTACAGCCGAACAGTTTGGCCTGACCGAGTTTGGCGCTGTGCTCGAAGTCGAGCACCTCGGCCAGTTGCTGCAGCAGCGCTTGCGCACTGTCCTCAAACAGCAGCTCTTGATGCTGCAACCGGATCAGATAGCCTCCTTACACCAACAAAAAGACCAGGTGCAACTGCAACTGGCCAGCGGCAAACAACTGTCTGCTGCGCTGTTGGTGGTATGCGAAGGCGGCCAGTCGCCCACCCGGCAACTGGCCGGTTTTGCTCTGGCAAGCGAGCACTACGAGCAAACGGCAGTCATTGCCAACCTGGCGCTGGCCGAGCCGCATCAAGAGCGCGCCTATGAGCGTTTTACCGCCGATGGCCCGATAGCGCTGTTGCCACTGCCCGGTAAACGCTACTCATTAGTCTGGACCACCAGTCCAGCTCATGCTGCCAGCCTGATGCAGCTAAGCGATGATGAATTTACCGCTGCCGCCCAGCAGGCTTTTGGTTACCGGGCCGGTGTTTTTACTAAAAGCGGTGCCCGTGCCAGCTATCCGTTAACGCTGCGACGCAGTACCAGCCCGGTGCTGCACCGAGTTGCGCTGGCCGGCAATAGCCTGCACAGCCTGCACCCCATTGCCGGTCAGGGCTTTAATCTGGCACTGCGCGATATCGCTGCTTTGGTACAGCTGGTACAAATGGCGCAACCAACGCCTGCGGCCATTGGCGATTATGCCATGCTGCGCCAATACCAGCAGGCCCGTGAGGCCGATATGCAGCAGGTGATGACCCTGACCGATGGACTGGTGCGGCTGTTTTCCAACCGCTCCCGGCTGGTAGCACTTGGCCGTAACCTCGGCTTGCTTGGCATGCTGCTGTGCGATCAATTCAAACAACCACTGGCTCACCAGGCCATGGGCTACAGCGCCATGCAGCGGATGCAGGCGCAGCTGAAGGAGTACTCAAACCATGCAGCATTGTGATATTACCATCGTCGGTGCTGGCAGTGCCGGGTTGACGCTGGCGCTGCTGCTGGCTCCGCTGAAGCTGTCGATTCAACTGATAGAAAAAGGTCCGGCTCCGGAGCCGGCTGCTGCTGAATATAAGCGGGTCAGTGCGCTGAACCTGGCATCGCAGCGCTTGTTCGCGCAACTGGGGATTTGGCCGGGGCTGTCAGAGCAGCTGGCAGCTTACCACCACATGGACGTCTGGCAAGCCGATAGCTTTGGCCGGATTGGCTTTTCCGCCGAAGAGCAGCAATTACCAGCCCTTGGCTGGATCTGCGACAACGAACAGATTCGCCAGCAGCTGTATCAGCGCGTGAAGCAAGCGCCGAATGTGCACTGTCAGTTTAACGCCGGCATTCAGCGCATCAGCCAGGGCGAGCAGAATGTTGCGTTGCAGCTCGACAGTGGTGAGCTGCTGCTAAGCCGGTTGCTGGTGGCAGCCGATGGTGCCAACTCCTTTGTGCGTGAATCGCTGCAACTGCCGTTGATGCATTGGGATTATCAGCATCATGCGCTTGTGGCCACCTTAACCAGCACCGAACCGCACCAGGCCACGGCCCGTCAGGTATTCTGGCCGGATGGCCCGCTGGCGTTATTGCCGTTGCCGGACAGCCGCCAGCTGTCCATTGTCTGGAGTGTACCACCCGAGCGGGCTAAAGCGCTGCAGGCACTGCCAGCCGATGACTTTACCAAGGCAGTCACTGCTGCCAGCCAGTCGGTGCTGGGGCCACTTCAGCTTGCCAGTGAGCGGCAACTGATCCCGCTGCGGATGCGCTATGCCAATCAGTGGCTGCAGGGCAGGGTGGTGTTGGTGGCTGATGCAGCGCACAGCATCCATCCGCTGGCCGGTCAGGGCATGAACCTGGGTCTGATGGATGTGGCTGCATTAGCAGAACTAATCTCAGAGCAACTGGAGCAGCAGCTTGAATTCGATTGCCAGCGCATGCTGGCCCGTTATCAGCGCTGGCGAAAATCCGAGGCACAGAGCCTGATCCTGGCGATGGAAGCCTTTAAGCGGGGCTTTAGCGGTGGCGCCATGCTGCCGAAATTACTGCGTTCTGTCGGTATGGCCTTACTGGATCAGCAAGTCGGTCTGAAGCAACGCATGATGGCGCTGGCCCTTGGTAATCAAGGCGATTTACCCAAATGCGTCCGGCCAGGCTTACGTCCGGCCAGCCGAGCCGTCAACCAGAGTAGGGCGCTTTGAATGGATGCATTATAAAATCTAATTAAAAAGGGGCTGTTGGCACCCGGCTGCATCCGTTATAATCGGTGCATTCTTAGTCGGTCTGGCTGCATAAGTGATTGCTTTGCCGCCTGAATACCGCCGCTGCGCTACAAAGCACTGGGAGCATCGAATGTCACAACAAGCTGCATCACAACACACCGTATTACACGCCAAGCATCTGGAAGCCGGTGCCAAGATGGTGGATTTTTTTGGCTGGCACATGCCCATCAACTACGGCTCTCAGATTGAAGAGCACCATGCCGTGCGCCAGGATGCCGGTATGTTCGATGTGTCGCACATGACCATTGTCGATTTAACCGGTGCCCGCACCCGTGATTTCCTGCGCTTTTTGCTGGCCAACGATGTTGCCAAGCTGACAGTGCCTGGCAAAGCGCTGTACACCGCCATGCTGAACGAAGCCGGTGGAGTGATTGACGATTTAATTGTCTACTTCCTGCAAGAAGATTACTTCCGCATTGTGGTGAACTCCGCCACCCGTGAAAAAGATTTGGCCTGGCTGAACCAGCATGCGCCTGCGTTTGAGGTGACTGTAACCGAGCGGCCGGAGCTGGCGCTGATTGCTGTGCAGGGCCCCAATGCCAAGGCCAAAGTAGCCACCTTACTGGATGCTGATCAACAGGCTGCCGTTGAAGGGATGAAGCCGTTCTTTGGCGTACAAAGCGGTGATTTGTTTATCGCCACCACCGGTTACACCGGCGAAGACGGTTATGAAATTGCCATGCCAGAGGCCAAAGCGGCTGATTTCTGGCAGCAACTGCTGGACGCCGGGGTAAAACCGGCAGGCCTGGGTGCCCGTGATACGCTGCGCCTTGAAGCCGGCATGAATTTGTACGGCCAGGACATGGACGAAACCGTCTCGCCACTGGCTGCCAATATGGGCTGGACCATTGCTTTGGAGCCAAGCGACCGCAACTTTATTGGCCGCGCGGCGCTCGAGCAACAAAAAGCCGCTGGTACCGACAAACTGGTTGGTCTGGTGATGGAGCAAAAAGGCGTGCTGCGTCATGGTCAGCGCGTAGTGGTTGAGGGCGGTGAAGGCATCATTACCTCTGGCACCTTCTCACCGACGCTGGGCTTCAGCATAGCGATGGCGCGGGTTCCGGCCAGTACTGGCGACAGCGCCGAGGTGGATATCCGTGGCAAGCTGGTGCCGGTCAAGGTGATAAAACCGGCTTTTGTTCGCATGGGCAAAAAACTTATCTAAACTAACAAGTGGTTGTTTGTACAAAAGCTGTACAAGCAACTGCCTGCTGTATCACAATACACTGAAACCGTCTGTGCACGCGGACAAACGACTAAAAGAACAACGTCAGGTAAGGAATTAAACATGAGCTCTATCCCTACAGAATTAAAGTACGCTTCTTCCCATGAGTGGGTGCGTCACGAAGGCGACGGCATCTACAGCGTTGGCATTTCTGAGCATGCACAGGAACTGCTGGGTGATATGGTGTTTGTGGAGCTGCCGGAAGTCGGTGATACCGTTTCTCAGGGTGACGACTGTGCAGTTGCCGAGTCGGTCAAAGCGGCTTCGGATATTTATGCGCCGCTGTCTGGCGAAGTGGTCGAAGTGAACGAGTCGCTGGCCGATGCACCGGAGCAAGTGAATGCCAGCCCATACCACGACGGTTGGATGTTCAAAATCAAAGCCTCTGATCTGGCCGAGCTGGATGAGCTGCTGGATGCTGAAGGCTACCAGAACGTTATCGACGAAGAGTAAAACCAATCTGTTGCTGCGTAAGCCCCGTATTATTCGGGGCTTACCTTTATAGGCTGTACATTTTTGTATTTATAGGACACATCAAGCATGAGCAACCCTGCTGCTAAAACGCTGTCGCAACTTGCGAATCACCAGGAATTCATTCAACGTCATATTGGCCCGGATGCCAATGAAACCGCCGCCATGCTGGCCGAGCTGAATGTCGGTTCGGTGGAAGAGCTGATCGCGCAAACCATTCCGGCCGATATCCGTTTACCAGCACCGCTGGCGATTGGTGATAGCCGCAGCGAGGCCGAAGCCCTTGCTTACCTGAAGTCCGTTGCTTCCAAAAACAAAATTTTCAAATCCTACATTGGCATGGGCTACCACCCAACGCTGACGCCGAACGTGATCCTGCGCAATGTGCTGGAAAATCCGGGCTGGTACACCGCCTACACCCCGTATCAGCCGGAAATCGCTCAGGGCCGCTTAGAAGCGCTGCTGAATTTCCAGCACCTGACGCTGGATTTAACCGGCCTTGAGCTGGCCAGTGCCTCCTTGCTGGATGAAGCCACCGCCGCTGCCGAAGCCATGGCGCTGGCCAAGCGGGTGTCGAAAAACAAAAAATCCAACAGCTACTTTATTGCCAACGACGTGCACCCGCAAACGCTGGATGTGGTGAAAACCCGGGCCGAGATGTTTGGCTTTGATATCGTCACCGGCCCGGCCAGTGAGGCCGATAAGCACGATGTGTTCGGCGCCTTGCTGCAATACCCAAGCAGCACCGGCGAAGTGCGCGACGACAGCGATTTGATTGCTGCACTGCAAGCCAACAAAGCCATCGTTGCGGTAGCGACCGATATTATGGCGCTGGTACTGATGAAATCCCCTGGCCAGCTGGGCGCCGATGTGGTGCTGGGTTCGGCGCAGCGTTTTGGTGTGCCGATGGGCTACGGTGGCCCGCATGCGGCCTTCTTTGCGACCCGCGATGCTTACAAGCGCTCGATGCCAGGCCGTATCATCGGTGTATCAAAAGACCGTCTTGATAACAATGCGCTGCGGATGGCGATGCAAACCCGCGAGCAGCATATTCGCCGCGAAAAAGCCAACTCCAACATCTGTACTGCCCAGGTGCTGCTGGCCAATATGGCGTCGTTCTATGCGGTCTACCATGGCCCGGACGGCCTGAAAACCATTGCCGAGCGCATTCACCGCTCGGCCGATATTTTTGCCGCTGGCTTAAAAGCCAAAGGTGTTGAGCTGCTGCACAACCACTGGTTCGATACCATCAGCTTTAAAGTGGCCGACCGCGCCGCTGTGATTGCCCGTGCTCTGGCAAAAGAAGTAAACCTGCGTACGGACTTGGCCGATAGCCTGGCAGTCAGCTTCCACGAACTGACTACAGCAGCTGATATCAATGAGCTGTTTGCCATTGTGCTGGGCGACAATCATGGTCTGGATGTGGCGGCATTGGATGCTGAGCTGGTGAAAAACGGCTCTACCTCTATTCCGGCCAGCCTGCTGCGCCACGATGCCATTTTGCAGCACCCGGTGTTTAACCAGTACCACTCAGAAACCGAGATGCTGCGTTACATCAAAAAGCTGGAAAACAAAGACCTGGCACTGAACCACTCGATGATTTCTTTGGGCTCCTGCACCATGAAGCTGAACGCCACCGCCGAGATGATCCCGGTGACCTGGCCGGAATTTGGCGCGCTGCACCCGTTCTGCCCACTCGATCAGGCACAAGGCTATAGCCAGATGATCACCGAGCTGGGCGACTGGCTGGTCAATATCACCGGTTACGACAACATCTCGATGCAGCCGAACTCCGGTGCTCAGGGTGAGTACGCCGGTATGATTGCCATTCGCAAGTACCACGAAAGCCGTGGCGAAGGCCACCGCAATGTCTGTCTGATCCCGGTCTCGGCCCATGGTACCAACCCGGCGACCGCGGCCATGGCCAACTTTGAAGTGGTGCTGGTCGATTGCGACAAGTCCGGCAACATCGATATGGCCGATTTAAAAGCCAAGGCCGAGGAAGTATCGGATCGGCTGGCCGCCATTATGGTGACCTACCCATCGACCCATGGTGTGTTTGAAGCCAGCATCCGCGAGCTGTGCGACATCGTGCATGCGCACGGTGGCCAGGTCTATATGGACGGTGCCAATATGAACGCGCAGGTGGGGTTAACCTCGCCTGGTTTTATCGGCTCAGACGTGTCGCATTTAAACCTGCACAAAACCTTCTGCATCCCGCACGGCGGCGGCGGCCCTGGCATGGGCCCGATTGGGGTGAAAAGCCATCTGGCCCCGTTTTTACCAAACCACCCGGTAGTGAAAATCGCCGGTACCGGTGCGCAGAACGGAGCGGTTTCGGCCGCGCCATACGGCAGCGCTGGTATTTTGCCGATCAGCTGGATGTACATTGCCATGATGGGCAGCGAGGGCTTAAAGCAGGCCACTGAAATCGCTATTTTAAGTGCCAACTACATGGCGAAGAAGCTGGACCCGCACTTCCCGATACTGTACCGCGGCAGCAACGGCCGGGTGGCACACGAGTGCATCATTGATATCCGGCCGTTAAAAGAAGCCAGTGGCGTTACCGAGATGGACATCGCCAAGCGTCTGATGGACTTTGGTTACCACTCACCAACCATGAGCTTCCCGGTGGCTGGTACTCTGATGATTGAACCCACCGAGTCGGAAAGCAAAGCCGAGCTGGATAAGTTCATCGAAGCCATGACCACCATTCGTGCTGAAATCGCCAAAGTGGAGTCGGGCGAGTGGGCACTGGACAACAACCCGCTGCACTTTGCACCGCACAGCATGCAGGACGTGTTCAGCAACGACTGGAACCGCGCTTACGACCGTCAGGTCGCTGCCTTCCCGGCCGCTTTTGTCGCCGAGAACAAGTTCTGGCCAACCGTGACCCGTATCGACGATGTCTACGGCGACCGCAACCTGATCTGTGCTTGCCCAAGCCCGGAGGCTTATCGTTAATTCTGCCTTGCCAGTGTTCCCATGAAATAAGTCGTTTAATGGGAATAAATAAGTCGTTTACCGGAAATAAGTCGTTTAAAAGTTAAGCCCGCCTTGTGCGGGCTTTTTTGTAACGAGATAACATCAGCTTTTGCAGGGGAGGTCTAGCTCTTCTCACGCAGAACCATCTAAAGCTGCCCAGTGTCTAGTATATGAGTGTCAACTTGGTTAATCTTGGCATACTAGGCATTTATCTTAGCAAAACAGAGTAGTTAATTAGTAAAACAGGACGATTTTTCAGTGAGCTATTAAATCATAAAGGATTTTTAGATATGCAAACCCATCAAACTAAGCCACTCATTTTAAGCTTCGCAACCAAGCGAGAACTCACACAGTCTTCAGGAGTTAGTGGTTTCTATTCGGAAAAAGATGATATGTGGTTCGATGCAGAATCTATGATGCCAGCAATTGACTCACTAGGGTTTAACAGTGCTGAGCTAAATACAAAAACAAATGTTGATATTGAGAGAGATGATGAAAGTTCATATGTCCTTGAAATGATGACTAAGACCAAGGTGAATGAAGAGAGTGATGATACTGATTCAAGGTCTTGCATCTTGAGTGGCTTACTAACAAAGACTGACGTTGCGGAAGAAAAAGATGATAACTCAATGAGTCCTTATGACATATGATTCTTTTGATTACAAATAAGAGAGATATTACGACCGACTATATTGTCAGAGAGTTGCAAAAAAGAGGACTCAGCTACTATCGGTTAAATACAGAGTCATTAGCGAATTATGAATGCTCTATCGGCTATGAGTCTTTGGATGACTGGCGTATTGGGAATGTCAACGGTAGTGAGGTTCAATCTGCCTACTTTCGAAGACCCTCTCCACCTAAATACACAAAATTGTCCGAGACCAGTGAAAATCAATATATTGCATCAGAGTGGCTGGCTTTTTTAAAAAGCATTTACGCTCGGCTCGAAGGCAAGTGGTTCAATTCACCTGTATCAATAGCACTTGCAGAAGATAAGCCGAAGCAATTACTCCTTGCAAGAGAAGCAGGTTTTAGAGTACCGAACGGTTTAATCACTAACGTAGCTCACGAAATAATTCAGAAAATTGGGAATAGTGGGCTTATCATTAAACCTGTAAAGCAAGGTCTAATCGAAGGTAAAGAGGAGAGGGTCATTTTTACCAGTGGAATCTCTGAGTTAACCACTGAGCATGCTGCTGCTATTTCCCATGCCCCTTCCATCTTTCAACAAGAAATAATTAAGAAGTTTGATGTAAGAGTTACTGTAGTAGGAAAGCAGGTCTTTCCGGTGGCTATTTGGTCTCAGGATTCAGAGCACACTAGAGTAGATTGGCGTAAGGGAGGAAGAATAGATTTACGTCATCAAGTTATCGAACTGCCGAGCGACATAACTAAAGCATGTATTGCAATAACCTCTCGGTTAAATTTGACGTTTGGTGCTATTGACCTGATATGTGACAAAGAGAACAACTATTGGTTTTTGGAAATAAATCCAAATGGACAGTGGGCGTGGATTGAGAACCAGACAAGTCTACCCATTGCTTCTGCTATTGTGGATGAGCTAGTTGGCTGAGGAGGGAATATGAATCTTGATTTGTTATGGCCTAGATTATCACGTAAAGAAGACGACAACTCATTGCAGAGAGATTTAGATTCAATAAGTGAAGCTGACCCCGGCGACTGTGTTGATACTGCTCTATGTGAGGCTCGGAGGCTATACGATCAAGAGCAACAGAGAAGATCCTCTGCGGATAGTAAGGGGGGGTTATATCTTGGTGTTTCAACCGCTTTTCTCGCGTCACTGATTACATTGTCTCCACTAGCAATCGATATTATTGGTAAATCGGAATCTGGCCTGAACTCAGTGCTAACTTGGATTATGCTTATAACGATGGGTATGTCTGCTGTTGTTGCTTTTCGTTGTATTTTATGGGCCAAAGGTGCATTGAAAGTAACAGCCTTTCGAACGATGAACTGGAAGGACTTACTTCAGGTTGGAGATGAAAAAGTTGAGTTAGTCTTGTTTCGTGACACCCTGAAATGTCTTCGCCACAATTTTGTGGCGACGAATGAGAAAGTAACGAACGTAAAAATGGCGGAAGCACTTTTAAAAAGTGCATGGTTTTGGCTAATCCTGAGTCTTCTCGTGAGGCTTTTCTATCATTTAGTGGACGTTGATCAGAGTAGGCCTGAAACCATCATCAATATAATTAATATATGTTCTGAGATAGCGTGAATATTAGAAACAATAATTATTGGGGTCAGATAAAAATAAAATCGGCTAAATTTTCATCAGCTCTTGATCCGCGAAATGATACGCTATAGCACGACTGCCACGAGTGCATCTGGTTGGTGCATCGCTTGGCAGGAATCACCATGAGTAGCCCAACAAATTCATTACACTATATCCCACCAAGCCGAATATCACTGCACTATAAAGGCTCACTTCAAGCCAAAGTGATAACCACCATTGCAAGGGAGTTGCTGCTTGTCGCACTGGCTGCAAGGCATCAATAAAGTGACGATTTCGTTCATTGCGCCAGCGTTCAAACGGTACTACGATTGCCATGGCATAAACAGGACTTTGAAATGGCCATACTACCCAGTCGCTAATATGATCTTGTTTTGTGAGTTTCAACTGGCGTTGAATCGGACGAGTAACAAACACGGCTACAATAGGATAGGCAACAAAGCAGGAAATCCATAAGCCTATAAAAAATAATACAAACCAGTCCTGTGCTGATAGGATCATTAGCGTCGGCCTCTTATACGGTCATATGCGAAGCCAGTTACGTCTTGAGCTGCATTATCCATCAGGGTTGCCGCACCAAACCCCAGCACTGCTGCTGCACCGATTATAACGACCCATCCTACTGGGGTTAAAGTAACGGCTAAGCTTAGTGCACTAATTGCCGTTATAGAGCCTTTACCAATAGCAATACCTGTTAATGCGCCTGCGCCAAAGCCTGAATATTGTGTGATGCCTTCCCGCAAACGATCATCTGCGTGATAGACGGAATGGGTTCGTACTCCAAAATCTACAATAAGCAGACCACGTCCAGCATATTGGGTATTTCGGGCAAAGCGCTGCACTGTACTTACCTGCTGGCTATTGGCAAAGCGCAGGGTTCGGCCGGTTCGTTGATTGTTGCGGCCATAGCGGGCTACATTCACAGCGCGATCGGGGTTCAACAAAGCAGAGCGGTTGGCATTTGCCCCTAAGGTGGCATGATAACGCTGCAACTGAGCCTGAAAGCGAGCAGTCATATCAGCATGCATCCGACGCGCATGGGCTTCTTTTGCTGCCAGTAGGGGGTTATGTGCTCCTCTGGCTCTGGCTCCGCGCACCTGCGACTTGGCTTGGCTGGCATCATGCAAGTCGAGCAAGGCTTGCTGATAACGCACGATTGAGCGCTGAAACGCCGTGTACTTGCTGTTTGTTGCGCCAACTAAGGCACCTGCCGCTGTCAGTCCATGTTCATCAATCAGATGGAACACAGGTTTAATCAGTTCTTCAGTAACATAAGCAAGTGCTATGGTGTAGTCGTCGTATGCATCAGCAATCTGTTGCAGGCGGTGAAGCTCATTGGAAGAATAACGATCGAAAGCCGCCAGGACGCCTTCATCCCCAGGCTGGCAGCTTAGCAGGTACGGCTGGTTTGGGAATAACAACCCATGTCGGCTGGAGTTCTGGCGTTGGTACTGGGCCAGTAACTCAGGCTGGGATGCAAAAAACTCATGAGCTCGTTCAGTGGTTCTGGGAAAGTAAATGTCCGTCATCTGCATGTCCTTATCAGATCGGTTAAAGTGTCGAAATTTTACCAAGACAACATTTTTTATACAATTAATTTTTAAATGTCACTAAATAAACTACTGAGTCAGATCAAAATAAACTAGGCTAAACTTTCATCAACCCTCGATCCGCGAAATGATACGCTATAGCACGACTGCCCCGCGTGCATCTGGCCGGTGTGCCAGAGCCTATTATTCAGCGCAGTAAATACTCCTCCCCCAGAGACCGTGAACAATTTCAACGCTGAGAATGCTAACGGCTACAGAAGGGCAGAAAACGTGATTAGTTTATATCCTGAAATGTCAGTCCGCTAAGGCCTAGTTGGCGCACTGCACTCAAGAAACTATTTGGCAGATTCGTACTGTAAACTCCCAAGCTTAAACCCTGTTCGCGAAACAGCACGCCGTCTGAGACTCTGTCACCATCCAGCACCAGCTTTTTAAGCATACGCATCGGAGTGCCGTCCCGGCGAACCTTGCGCTCTGTCACGCAGTGTAGAGATAATAGCATTGCGGCCCATACCTTCCGCAATGGTGGCCTCCAGTAAGAACTCCACATTCAAAAAATAGGTATTTGTATGCGTTTTAGAATGCGATTGCGCTTTAGGCAGGTACTCATGTGGGCAATGCTGTTGAAAGCGCGGCAGGAATACTCCGTTACACTCATTACTGTTTATTACCCGTGACATTAGTAAAATCTTCAGCCAGCTCGCTTACAGAGAGATAAACCGACTCAGTAGCATTTTTCACGCTGTGTGCTCCTTGCAGAAAAATTTTCTTAAGTTTACATAATAAAAAATATATGTAAACAATAGTGATGGGTTTAGGGGCCGTTAATAGCTAAAACCTATACCAGGTTGGGACTGATTCATAATTTGGTGGGCACTTCACCGTGCTGGTTTTTTTATAGCGGTGTCGGACGCGTTGTATAGCTACTTCCTGTTGAGCTTCACCTGGCTTAGCGACACCCAAATTAGCTAAACCCGGCTTAATGCGGCCAGGGTGCGTTCAATTTCCTGCTCGTTGTTAATCAGGCTTGGGGCAAAACGGGCATAAGGGTTCCGGTACGGGGTGGTACTGATAATAATGCCTTGCTCATACAAGGCTTTGTCTACCTGCCAGGGGGCCAGATCTTTGTAATCAAAACAGACCATGCCGGAGGAGAGCTCGGCCGACATCGGGGTGTGCAGCCTGACGCCTTGTATTTGCTGCAAGCCTTGTTTGGTCAGAGTATTTAACTGGTGGATCCGCTGCTGCACCTCGGCTTTGCCGAGCTGCAAATGCAGTTTGAAAGCTTCAGGCAAGGCCCAGCGATGATCAAAGGCATGAAAACCACCCGGGGACATGTGTTCGCCTGGTGGCACTTGATCCTGCGTCATATAACCGAGCTGAGGGATCCCCACGAATTTAAAGCTCATAGTATCAGCTCTTTTCCAATTTGATCACAGCCCAATCCAGCTCGGCA
>ERZ869909.926-NODE-926-length-27392-cov-5.810727_pt1 | contig 27392 bp, 24 predicted proteins | sample MGYA00520892_ERZ869909 | MGnify/ENA primary metagenome ERZ869909 (study PRJEB32215, sample SAMEA104723947) | bioreactor metagenome | biome: bioreactor; feature: anaerobic bioreactor; material: water | place: China | collected 2015-03-12 ... | reverse complement strand
ACTTGGATCGCCTCGTCGCAGAGGTCGTTGCCCACCTCGGTGCACCAACCCTTGGCCACCGGCATCAGCAGGTCGACATAGCGACGGTACTTGTCGGCCACCTCCGGATCCGGGTGGTGGCGGGCAATATCGAACCAGCCGGCGGCGGTATAGAGCAGGCCGCGCATCGCCATCAGCCGGGCACGCATCGACACCAGCATGCGTTTGACGTCGGGATGATGGATGATCGCCTTGCCGGCCTCGCCGCTGACGATATCGCGCCCCTGGACGCGCTCCTTGGCATAGGCAAGCGCGGCCTGATAGGCGCGCTCGCCCAGGGCCACTCCCTGCACGCCGACGTTGAAGCGGGCCTCGTTCATCATCACGAACATGGTGGCAAGACCCTGGTGCGGCTCGCCCACCAGGTAGCCCAGGGCGCCGCCCTCATCGCCGTAGCTGAGCGTGCAAGTGGGGCTGCCATGGATGCCCATCTTGTGCTCGATGGCGATGCAGTGGACATCGTTATTCTCTCCTGGCTCGCCTTGGTCATCCAGCAGGTACTTGGGCACCAGGAACAGCGATAGCCCCTTCACCCCGGGCGGGGCGTCGGGCAGTCGGGCCAACACCAGGTGGACGATATTGGGGGTCAGCTCGTGCTCGCCGTAGGAGATGAAGATCTTCTGGCCGAACAGGCGATAGGCGTCTTCGCCCGCGGGCTCGGCGCGCATGCGGGTGGCGGCCAGATCAGAGCCGGCCTGGGGTTCGGTGAGGTTCATGGTGGCGGCCCATTCACCGCTGATGATCTTTTCGAGCCAGGTGGCCTTCTGTGCCTCGCTGGCGGCAATCATCAGTGCCTCGGTCTGGCCCACGTTGAGCTGGGGTAGCATGGCGAAGGCCATGTTGGCGGAGAACCACATCTCCCATACCGGCGTGGAGACCAGCTTGGGTAGCCCCTGGCCGCCGTGCTCCGGCGGCAGCGAGAGGCCGATCCAGCCGGCATCGCGGAACTGGTCGTAGGCCGCCTGCCAGCCGTCGGGAGTGATCACTCGCTCGCCCTCCAGGCGACAGCCCTGGCGGTCACCGGCCTGATTCAGAGGGGCGAGCACCCTGCTGGCGAACTTGCCGGCCTCTTTCAGCACGGCGCTGATCAAATCGGGCGAGGCATCCTCGCAGGCGGGCAGCTCGCCGATCCGGTCGAGACCGGCCAGCTCCTCGAGGATGAACTGCATATCGCGCAGCGGCGCTTGGTAGTCGTGCATGGCGATGGGCGTCCTCGTTTTGTTGCTGGCCGGCGTAGGTAGGATCTGGTGGGCTATCCACCGTCCTACCGAGGCTCGGCATTCTTTCAACAGGTCCGGCGAGATGAGCGCCGGGGTCAAACCGAAGCGAGGGTCTTTTGCCATGGATGGCAAAAGTAGCGCCCAGGGATGGGTTCACAGCGCCCTCGCGTTGGTTTGGCGCCGGAAAAGCTCATCGCTTTCACCGGGTGTGAAAAGCGCTTACCGTGGCGCCATACGGATCGCCCCATCTACTCGAATGGTCTCGCCGTTGAGCATGGGATTGTCGACGATCTGACAGGCCAGGCGGGCGAATTCGTCGGGCTCGCCCAAACGGTTGGGGAAGGGGATGGATGCGGCGAGCGACTGCTGCGCCTCTTCCGGCAGCGACTCCATCAGCGGGGTCCGGAACAGCCCCGGGGCGATGGTCATCACGCGGATGCCGTGGCGGGCCAGCTCCCGGGCTATCGGCAGTGTCATGGCGACGATGCCGCCCTTGGAGGCCGCGTAGGCAGGCTGGCCGATCTGGCCGTCGAAGGCGGCCACCGAAGCGGTATTGATGATCACCCCGCGCTCGCCGTCAGCCTGGGGCTCGCCCTTGGCCATGGCGGCGGCGGCCAGGCGCAGCATGTTGAAGGTGCCCAGCAGGTTGATGTTGACGATGCGCGCGAAGCTCTCGAGCGCCAAGGGCTCGCCATGGCGATCGACCACCTTGGCAGGGTCGCCAACGCCGGCGCAGTTGATCAGCCCCTGCAGGCCGCCGAATGTGCTTACGGCCAGCGCCACCACGGCCTGGGCGTCATCCTCGCGGGTGACATCGGTGCGCAGGAAATGGGCGCGGTCGGTCGCGCTTCTGGCGTTCAGCTCGCCCGCCAGCGCTTCGCCGCGTTCGGTATTGAGGTCGGCGATCACGACATTGGCGCCTGCGTCGTACAGCGCACGTGCGGTGGCTTCTCCCAGCCCCGAGGCGCCGCCACTGATGATGAAGGTGTTGTCTTGAGTCTTCATAGTATGTTCCTCGCTTCGGTCAGGTACGGGGGCCCTGGCCTTTCTTCTTGAAGAAATTGCCGATGCGTTCGGCGACCTCGGGGCTGGTCTGGGTCAGGGCGGCGGTCAGCGACTCCACGAACAGGCCGTCGTCGCTGGCCATGTTGTCGATGCGTGAGATGGCGGAGACCATGGCCCAGTTTGCCATGGGCGCGTTCTCGGCAATGCGTTCGGCGAGCTGGCGGGCCTTGTCGAGGCTCTCGCCCTCACCGACCACATAGTGGGAGAGGCCCAGGCGCTGCCCTTCGTCGGCTGTCATCACTCGACCGGTGAGCATCATTTCGCACATCCGGCTGGGGCCGATGATGCCGGAGACCCGGACCGAAGCCCCCCCGCCGACGAAAATGCCGTGGCGGCCTTCCGGCAGCTGATAGATGGTGCTTTCTTCGGCCACCCGCACATGTGTCGCTGTCGCCATTTCCAGGCCACCACCAATGACCGCGCCCTGCATCGCGGTCACCACCGGGAGTCCACCGTTCTGCAGGCGATCGAAGATTCGGTGCCAGCCGCGAGAATGCTGCACCACACCGAAGGGATCACGGTGCTGGTGTTCTGCAAGGTCCAGACCGGAACAGAAGTGCTTGCCTTCGGCGGCCAGGATGATGACCCTGGCGCTCTTGGGGGTTGCGACCAGGGCCTCTTCCAGCGCGCTGAGCAGGCGGTCGCTGACCGCGTTACGTTTCTCGGGCCGCGCCAGGGTAATGGTGTAGAGGGTGTCGTCTAGAGTCGCCTTGACGAGCGTTTCGGTCATGTGAGCCTCGGCAATAGTCGTCAAGCTGAGCGCTTGTTGTTCGGAAATACTGTTGTGATCTTAAACAATGGATAGCCTACAGCAGTTGCCGTGCCGGGTCATTGGTGCCTGTCTTCGACTTTAGTCTGTGGCGATAAGCCGGGTGAGAAACGCAAAACGGCAGCCCGAGGGCTGCCGTTCAGAGGAAGCGCGGAGAGATCAGGCTTGGCACTCTGCCTGCAGCTCGGTCGCACCCTCATAGATCGTTCTGCCTTCCTCGCCGACCTCCTCCAGGTAGCGTTCGATGGTGTCGTTCAGCACGGGTCCCCACTCGGGATGGTCGAGCGCATCCTCGATGACCAGGAATTCATGTCCCGCCTCTTCGGCGTCGTGGCGGCCCTGGCGTATCAGCTCGTCGTAGACTGCCGCCGCACGCAGCGACCACTCCATGCCGCTGTGATCATCGATCACCTGCTGCAGATCTTCGGGCAGGCTGTCGTAGGTGCGCTGGTTCATGGTGGCGAACAGCGACAGATCGTACAGGGGCACCTCTGTGTGATAGCTGGCCAGCTCATTGAGACGGAAGGTTTTCATGCCCTCCCAGTTGAAGCTCAGGCCATCTACCACGCCGCGCTGCATGGAGGTGAAGACCTCGGGCGCCGGCATGCCGACAGCCTGGGCACCCAGTCGGGTGAACATGTCGCCCACCACCGGGGTTGGCCGGCGCAGACGCAGGCCCTCCAGGTCCTGGGGCGTCTCGATCAGGCGCTCCTTGGTGTGCAGGTAGCCGGGGCCGGTGGTGAACATGAACAACGGTCGGGTATCGGAATACTCCTCTTCGAAATGTCCCGCATCAAAGAGCGACTGCAGGATGCAGGAGCCCTGGCGGCTGCTGGCCGAGACGCCGGGCAGCTCGACCACTTGGGTCAGGGGAAAGCGACCGGCGTTGTAGCCCTGGGCGGTGGCGCCGATGTCGGCGATGCCGTTTACCACGCCCTGGTAGGCGTTATCGGCGCCGGTGAGGGTGGCGCCGGGGAAGATCTGCACTTGCAGGCGACCGTCGGAGGCTTCCTCGACGCTCTCCGCCCAGGCCTGGAACAGCTCGCGATCGATCAGCGAACCGCCGGGCCAGACGTGGGCAATACGCAGGGTGGTGGCCTCGGCCAGGGCTGGACCGGCCAGCAGGGTGGTTGCCAAAGCGATACCGGTCACGATCTTGCTGGGTGTCATGGGGGGTTACCTCTTGTCGTTATGGGTGATGCGTTTACAGATCCAGAACCAGGACCTTGCTCTTGGCCCGTGAGCAGCAGGGGGTGAACTGGTCGTTGGCAGCGTGCTCATCGTCTTCCAGGTAGAGGTCGCGGTGGTCGGGCTCGCCCTCCAGCACCCGTGTCAGGCAGGTGCCGCAGACCCCCTGTTCGCAGGAGACCATGATCTCGATGCCGTTTTCGGCCAGCACCTGATGCACCGTCTTGTCGGCGGGTATGGTGAAGCTGGCGCCACTGCTGGCGATCTTGACCTCGAAGCTGCCGTCGTCTGCGGTGTCGGTCTTGGCGCCGGCGAAGTACTCGCTGTGCAGCCGCTCGCTGTGCCAGCCGGCTGCCTTGCAGGTCGTCATCACCGCATCGATGAAGCCGCTAGGGCCGCACACGTAGACCCTGGCGTCGGGATCCGGAGTGCCCAGCAGGGCTTCCAGGTCCAGCTTCTGCTCCGCTGCGCCGTCATCGAAGTGAAAGTGCACCCGCTCGGCGAAGCCGGAGGCATCGATACGCTCACGAAAGGCGGTGCGCTGCGGGGAGCGCGTGCAGTAGTGCAGCGTGAAGTCGGCCTCGGTGTGGGCCAGGCGTTCGGCCATGCACAGCAAGGGCGTGATACCGATGCCGCCGGCCAGTAGCAGGGTGCGGCCAGCCGGTTTGAGGGGGAAGTGGTTCTTGGGCGCGCTTATCTGAATTAGGTCGCCCACCTGGATCTCCTCGTGCATGGCCACCGAGCCGCCCCGGGAGGCGGGGTCGCGCAGCACGCCGATGAGGTAGCGGTCGCGCTCCTCGGGATGGTTGCACAGCGAGTACTGGCGGATCACGCCGCTCTTGACCTGGATGTCGACATGGGCGCCAGCGCTGAAGGCCGGCAGTGGCCGGCCGTGGGGGTCGGCCAGCTCGAAGGTAACGATGTCCCGGGCTTCGTCGCGGCGTGCCTTGACCTCGACGATCAGCGAGAGGGGAACAGTGCTCATGCAGTGGCACCCTCCTTGGCGGTTTGCTCCTCGACAAGGATGCGATCGATGATGCGCCTGGCCTGTACGCCACCACCGTCGATGTTGAGCTTAAGCAGCTGGCGCTTCGGATAGAGCAGCAGGTTGCGCTGTTGGGCCTCGAGCATGTCCAGGTCCTCGGCGAAAATCTTGCCCTGGCCTTCGCGGATCTTGTCGGTGAGTTCGCCATCCTCGGGCTTGAAGTTGCGCGCCATGCCCCAGAAGTACCAGATCGAAGTGTCGGTTTCGGGGGTGATGAAATCGACCACGATACTCGACGCCTTGACCGCCGCCGGCGCGTCATAGCCGCCGTTGCCGGCGTGGGCCACACCCACTTCGATCAGCACGTGACTCGGCGGTGTGAAGCGGCAGATCTGCCAGCGATCCACCGGCACGTCGTCGGCCAGGCCGCAGCCGCGCAGAGCCGCCTGCCAGAAGGGCGGTGCCGGAATGTTCTCCATGTGCCTGCTGGTGATCACTTCGTCGCCCTCGACGGTGGTCTCGGGAGCGGCCTCCTCGATCTCCGGCTGGCCGATGCTGGAGGCGTGCACATAGGTCTCATGGGTAAGATCCATGAGATTGTCGATCATCAGGCGATATTCGCAGTGAATGTGATAGAGCCCGCCGCCGTAGGCCCAGTCGGGGTTATTGGCCCAGTGCAGCTCGGGAATCAGGCTCGGGTCGGCCTGGTCGGGATCCCCCGGCCAGAGCCACACGAAGCCGTGGCGTTCCACGACGGGGTAGGCGCGAATGCTCGGGAAACCGCGCACTCGTTGGCCCGGCATGCCGGCACACTTGCCGTCACAGCCCATCTCCAGGCCGTGGTAGCCGCAGACCAGCTTGCCGTCGCGCACGAAGCCCAGTGAGAGCGGGGCACCGCGATGGGGGCAGAAGTCCTCCACGGCGGCGACGCGACCCTCGTCACCGCGGAAGAGCACGAGGGGTTCGTTGCAGATGGTACGCCCCAGCGGCTTGTCCTCGATCTCGTCCGGGGTGCAGGCGACGTACCAGGTGTTCTTGGGAAAGGGGGCTTGATGAGTCACGGTTCTCTCCTCGGGAGCATGGATTTATGGCTGCGCACGCTACATAAATCAGTGCTCCCGTCTTTGCTGAGAATGTTATGTTTGGATCCAAAGTAGAGACCCGGGGAGTATAATAGGTCAACTTATGCTTTAGTTGGATCCATTGTGAGTGGTCTCGTAAAGCACGGCCGAAAGGGGGGGTAAGTGAGCAGCAACGACAAGAGCGTGGTAAGCCGGTTACGCAAGCTGATCGGTGAGGGGTTTTACCAGCCCGGTGAGCGTATCGGTGAGGTGGCGGTAGCGGAGCAGTTGGGGGTCTCGCGTACCCCGGTGCGCCTAGCCTTCCGTACGCTGGAGCAGGAGGGGCTTCTGCAGCGGGCCGGCAAGCGTGGCTTCATGGTGCGGGAGTTCACTGAAGCGGACGTGCTATGCGCGGTGGAAGTGCGCGGGGTACTGGAGGGGCTGGCGGCCCGTCGAGTGGCTGAACAGGGACTGATGCCGGCTTTGGCTGACGAGCTGGGCGATTGGATCCAAAAGGGGAGAGACCTCCTGGCCAAAGGGTACCTTGAGGAGCGCGATGTGGATGTCTGGAGTGAGCTAAATCGACACTTCCACGAGACCATTGTCGGCTCGGCCGGCAGCTTGGTGATCGGTGATGCCATCGCGCGTAACAACCACCTGCCGTTTGCCGCCGCGGACTCCATCGTCATCGACAGCGAAGCGCTCGATCGCGAATACCGCAAGCTTCAGCTGGCCCAGATGCAGCACGAACTGGTATTCCAGGCGCTGCGCCACGGTGAGGGTGCGCGCGCCGAGATGCTGATGCGCGAGCACGCCTTCATCGGGTTGCGTTACGGGGAGCTGCTGGGCCTGGGGCCTGAACGCCAAGGGTAAGGCAACGAATAACGTCCTCATACCAAGGTCGAGATAACGCGGTCTTGAGGCTTGGTGTACATTGTGCAAAGACGCGAACATAGGTTCGTAATGCGAACTTATTCTCAGGTCACAATAAATAAAGCGCTCGGTTGAGAGCGCCATAGGAGGATAGCTCTGATGAATCGTATATTGTCCCGTTGCTTACTTGCCGCTTCCATTGCGGGTCTCGCAGCCGCCACTACCGCCCAGGCCTCCACGACCCTGCGCATGTCCCACTTCTGGCCCGATGGCTCGGGCATCAACCAAGACATCTTTCAGGCCTGGGCTGAAGCGGTGCAAGAGGCTTCCGGAGATGAGTTGCAGATCGAGAATTATCCTTCCCAGACCCTGACCCGTGCTGACCAGGCCTACCAGGGTGTGGTCAACGGCATCTCGGATATTGCCATTACTGCCCAAGGTTACACCGCCGGGCGTTTCCCGCTGTCGCAAATTGTCGAGCTGCCGGGCGTAGCCGATACCGCCAGTCAGGGTGCCTGTGTGCTGCAAACCCTGTATGACGACGGCCACATTGCCAGTGAATACGACGACACCAAGGTGTTGTTCATGTTCACCACAGGCCCCGGTTACCTGCACACCGTGGACAACGACATCCAGTCGCCCTCGGATCTCGCCGGCCTGCGCATCCGTCGCCCCACGGCCGTGGCGGGCGAAATGCTTGAGCAGCTCGGTGCGCAGCCGGTGGGCATGCCGGCGCCGGACATCTATACCTCGCTTCAGCGTGGCGTGATCGACGGCCTGAGCTTTCCCTGGGAGGGTATGAAGGTGTTCCGTCTCAACGAGCTGGCCAACTATCACACCCAGGTGCCGTTCTACTCGCTGATCTTCGTTGCCACCATGAATCAGCGCAGCTTCGACCGCCTGAGCCCAGAACAGCAGGCCGCCATCGAGGCCAACATGGGCATGCCGTGGAGCGAGCTGGCTGGCGGGGTCTTCAATGGTCTGGATGAGGCCGGTAAGCGTGAAGCCGAGGAAGCCGGGCACACCATTCGCGTGATCGACAATCCGCTGGAACATGACGACTGGGCCGGTCCGCTCGAAGCGGGCATCGAAAACTACCTGAGTGAGCTTGAAGGCCGTGGACTGGACAACGCTCGTGAGGTGTACGAAGCCGCGATGGCCGCACGTGAAGTCTGCTCGGCTGAGCAGAGCTGAACCGGGGGTCGCTGATGCAATCTTTGTCGTTCGTTAGCCGCCAGCTGGCGCGGTTATGCCTGCTGGTGGCGGGACTGGCGCTGCTGGCGCTCATGAGCGTGACCATTACCGACGTTGTGCTGCGCCTGATATTTCGTCTTTCAGGCGGCGCCCTGAACTGGAGCGTGATCGGCAGCGTCGAACTGGTACGCTATTTGCTGATGTTCTCGCTGCTGGCAGCCATGGCCGCCAGCGTGGAGCGTAGCCAAGTCGTAGTGGAGGCCTTCAGTCATGGCCTGTCGCCGATGCTCAAGGAGCGCCTGGGTGGCATCTTCCTCGTCGGCTTCGTCATCCTTGGCGTAGTGATGACCATTGGTCTCTGGCAGGAGGCCGAGACAGCCGCCCTGCGCGGCCAGGTCACCCAGGATCTGCGGATCCCCATGGCGCCGATCTACCAGTTCGCCGCGCTGCTCTGCGCTCTACTGGCTCTGCGCAGCCTGCTGCATGCCTTGCTGGGGACCTTCTTCGCCACAGATGGGGGAGGGGTCCATCATGAGTAGTGAGATGATCGGCGGTATCGGCCTGATTGGCCTGTTGGTACTGTTGGTGTTGCGGGTGCCCGTGGCACTGTCGATGCTGATCGTCGGTGTGGTGGGCTTTGCACAGGTGATCTCCTGGGGAGCCGCGCTCTCCATGGTCAAGTCGGTGCCTGTAGATGTGCTCTCCAGCTACAGCTTCAGCGCCATCCCCATGTTCATCTTCATGGGCGTACTGGCTGCTCACTCGGGCATGGCAGGTATGCTGTTCAATTCTACGCGTACCATTTGCGGCGGCTGGAAGGGCGGTATGGCCATCGCCACGGTGGGCTCCTGCGGAGTATTTTCGGCGATCTCGGGCTCGTCCCTGGCCACGGCCAGTACCATGACCCGTGTCGCCCTGCCCGAGATGGAAAAGCACGGCTATGCGCGCTCGCTGGCCACCGGTACCCTGGCGGCCGGGGGTACCCTGGGCATCATGATCCCGCCCAGCATCGCCCTGCTGATCTACGCCGTGATCACCGAGCAATCGGTAGGTGACATGTTCGCCGCGGGGATCATCCCCGGTTTGATGGGCCTCGTGTTCTACGCCCTGACGGTCAGCGTGGTGATGCGCATCTGGCCCCACCTGGCGGTGCCCGGCGAACCGACGAGCTTCGCCGAGAAGTTTCGCTCGCTGGCTGGTCTGCTGCCCTTTTTCACCGTTTTCGTCATCATCATTGCTGGCATCTACCAGGGCATGTTCACGCCGACCGAGGGCGCAAGCGTGGGTGCCTTTGCCACCCTGCTCTATGCCTTCTACAAGGGAATGCGGCTGGCCGGGCTCTGGCAGAGCGTGCAGGAGACCCTGGCGCTCTCGGCGGTGGTGTTCTTCATGCTGGTGGGGGCCGAGACGCTAGGCTACTTCATCTCGGTGTCGCGCATCTCCTTCTCCATCAGTACCTTCCTTGGTGGCCTGGATGTGCCGACCATCTTCATCCTGCTACTGATCCTGCTGCTCTACTTCGTGCTCGGCATGTTCATGGACTCCATTGCCATGCTGGTGATAACGGTGCCGGTGGTCTTCCCGATCATCACCATGCTGGGCATCGACCCGGTCTGGTTCGGCATTCTCACGGTTTTGACTGTGGAGCTGGGGCTGGTGACACCACCGGTGGGCATGAATGTTTTCGTGATCAAGGCCATGGCGCCCCATGTCGGCCTGGGGGAGATCTACCGTGGAGTGGCGCCCTTCATCGTTGCGGACCTGCTGCGCCTAGCTCTGTTGATTGCATTCCCTATCCTGAGCCTGTGGATGCTCTGACAGTCTCGGCCATTGACGATGTCCCCGGCTCAGCTCGCCTGACCGGGAACGTCGCGTTCCGGGGCCTGGGTCTCGCCCTGACGTAGCCGGAATTCTCGCGGCGAGAGGCCGGTATTGCGCTTGAAGAAGCGGGTGAAGTAGGCCGGCTCCGAGAAGCCAAGACTGTCGGCGACCTGACTGATGGTCATGTTGGTGTAGGTGAGCTGGCGTTTGGCCTCGAGCAGCAGGCGCTCGTGCAGCAGTTGAAGCGCGCTGCGATTCGCCAGGCGGCGGCACAGCGCGTTCAAGTGCGCGCTGCTCATGCCGAGCTGTTCGGCGAAACGCTCGATGCTGGGCTGCTGGCGGAACTGGGCTTCGATCAAGGCCTGGAAACTGGCCAGATGCTTGTGGCCCCGGTCGCGCTGACGTGGCCCGGTAGCGGTGCCAGGTTGGTCGTGCGACGTGGCCAGGCGGAAGAGTTCTATTGCCAAGGCCTGGAGCAGAGCATCCAACATGCGGTCGCGGCCCGGCGCTGGTTGGCGATACTCGGCATTGATCTGCGCCACCAGCGTCGCCAGTCGCCGGGCCTTTTGCGGCTGCCTGAGTAGATGATAGTCGGCGTGGCGAAACACGCTGGTCAGTTCCTCGAGTCGCTGATCAAGCTGCTCAGCCAGCGGCTGTGCCACAGTGACGATATGCCCTTCAATGTCCTGCGAGAAGCGGAAGCCATGGATGGCCATCGCCGGCACCACGATCACCAGTGGTCCCTGTAGGGCATGCTGCGTGCCCTCCAACTCCAATTCCACCTGCCCATCGGCGACATGCAGGACGTGTACCAGGTCCGTGTGCCGATGAGGGCGAATGTGCCAGTCGTGCAGCCGACTGCGCTCGGGGATGGACTCGCAGTGCAGCAGGTCCGGCGTCGGCCAGTGGTGGGTCTCGCCGTAGAGCTTGAAAACGGGAACGGGAACCGCCAGCGGGCGAGTCATCGACGCCTCCTGACTCCGAGCGCACTACCAAAGTCGAAGTGTGGTTTTTGAAATGTCCAAGTAAAGATGTGAATTTTGCCTTAAAAGTCGATCTTTTTCATTGAAAAATGCAACTCATGTCATCTCCCTGACGACAGAACGAGGCATTTTTTCATGAAGACACAAGTCGCAATCATTGGCGCCGGCCCCTCCGGGCTGCTGCTTGGCCAACTGTTGAGCCGCCAGGGCATCGACAACGTGATTCTAGAGCGCAAGAGCGGCGAGTACGTGCTGAGCCGCATCCGTGCCGGGGTGTTGGAGCAAGGCATGGTCGATCTGCTGTACGAGGCCGGCGTCGCCGAGCGCATGGAGGCCGAGGGGCTACCCCGCGACGGTTTCGAGCTGGCCTTCGACAACCGTCGGGTGCGGGTCGATCTCGAGATGTTGACTGGCGGCAGTAAGGTGATGGTCTATGGCCAGACCGAGGTGACCCGTGACCTCATGGAGGCTCGCGAGGCCTGCGGTGGCAAGACCGTCTATGAAGTCGATAACGTTCGGCTCCACGACCTGGAGAGCGATGCACCCTGGGTGACCTTCGAGAAGGATGACGAGACGGTGCGCCTGGACTGCGACTATGTAGCGGGCTGCGACGGCTTCCATGGGGTGTCACGCCAGTCGATTCCCGAAGAGCGCATCAAGACCTTCGAGAAGGTCTACCCATTTGGCTGGCTGGGTATCCTCTCCGATACACCACCGGTCTCCGATGAGCTGATCTATGCCCGCCACGAGCGCGGTTTCAGCCTGTGCAGCATGCGCTCCGAGACCCGCAGTCGCTATTACATCCAGGTGCCCCTCGACGAGAAGGTCGAGGCGTGGTCTGACGAGCGGTTCTGGGAGGAACTCAAACACCGCCTACCGGATGAGGTTGCCGCCAAGCTGGTTACCGGCCCGTCCATCGAGAAGAGCATTGCGCCGCTGCGTAGCTTCGTGGTGGAACCGATGCAGCACGGCCGGCTCTTTTTAGTGGGTGACGCCGCCCATATCGTGCCGCCCACCGGCGCCAAGGGCCTCAACCTCGCCGCCAGCGACGTCAACACGCTCTACCGGTTACTGCTCAAGGTGTTCAAGGAGGGCCGCACCGACCTTATACCCCGCTACTCGGAGACCTGCCTCAAGCGAATCTGGAAGGCCGAGCGGTTCTCCTGGTGGATGACCTCGATGCTGCACAAGTTCTCCGACGAGGCGGACTTCGCCACCCGCATGCAGCAGGCTGAACTCGATTATGTGACGAGCTCCGAAGCGGGTCTCACCACCATCGCCGAGAACTACGTTGGGCTGCCCTACGAGTCGCTCGAGTAGCACTCCCCCGTTTCTTTCCTTGCCCGGGCACTGCGGTTGTCCCGGGCTTTCCGCGGCGCGATTGCTCAGAACGATGCGGAACGAGTAAATCGAGACAGTCAGTAGAAGCGCATGCCGACCCTGACGACCTTGTCACCCTTCACTTCACTCACTACCCAATGAATGCCGTGCCACGCCACGTCATCGCCGATGACGGGGTGGCCGCCAACGCGCATCGAAATGAACTCGCCAAGTGTCATCTCTTCCTCACCCGGGGTGACGGAAATGCCATACGCCTTGGCAATTTCCCCTAGTTGGGCATCGGCATCCAGCGTGAAGGGGCCGAAGAACTCTTTCTCTTTCTTCAGCTTGGCATCGCCGTTGAACAGCTTGTTGAGGGCGGCCAGGTCTTCATTGCGACCGATGACACAGATGACGTCACCTATCTTGAGCTGCGTGCTGCCTTTCGGGTGCAGCATGGCATGCTCTCGGAACAGGGCGGAAATCAGTGCCCCGGAAGGAAAGCGAAGCAGCCGGATCGGCACATCATCCAGGCTCGGGTTCTCGACCCGGTAGACGAACATTTCATAGTCGTTCTCGGGCAGGATGCCTAGCGGCCCCCGATGGTTGGGTGCCGTGGCCCGGGGCAGCTGTACCTTCATCCAGCGGGCCATCAGGGAGATGGTACCGCCCTGAATGAGCAGCGACATCAACACCACGCCAAAGGCGACGTTGAAATAGAGCGAGGCGTTTTCCACACCGCCGATGAAGGGAAAGATGGCCAGCACGATGGGAACCGCACCTCGCAGTCCAACCCATGAGATGAAACCGAGCTCACGCCAGCGGAACTTGAAGAAGGGCTTGATGGCAATCAGTACGGCGAGCGGCCGGGCCACGAAGATCAAGGCAAGCCCCACCAGGAAGGCAGGCAGGGCGTATTCCAACAGGTCGCTGGGGGTGACCAGTAGCCCCAGCACGAGAAAGAGACCGATCTGGCTCAGCCAGGCCAGTCCGTCATGCACGGGGAGAATGAAATTGAGGTGTCGCCCGGGCTGGTTGCCGATCATCAGTCCACAAAGGTAGATGGCCAGGAAACCGCTTCCGCCAAGGGCGCTGGTGGCGCCGAAGACGAAAAAGCCCATTGCCAGGGCCAGCAGCGAATAGAGCCCCGGCGCCAGGTCGACCCAGCGCAATAGCTTGCCAGTCAGCCAGCCACCACCGATGCCGATCACGATACCAATCCCGAACTGCTGGACCAGGAACAGCGTTGTCTCGGCGATGCTGCCGATGTCGCCGACCAGGATCTCGATGAACATGATGGTCAGGAAGATCGCCATGGGATCGTTGGTACCGGACTCGATCTCGAGGGTGGCTCCGACCCGTTCGTTCAGGTTGATGCCGCGACCGCTCAGCATCGAGAACACCGCCGCGGCGTCCGTGGAGCCGACGATGGCACCGACCAGCAGCCCCTGGATCAGGGTCAGGTCGAAGGCCCACATCGCGACCAGCCCTGTGATGCCACTGGTCAGGAAGACCCCTAGGGTGGCAAGGGAGAGTGCCGGGCGAAAACCAGCGCGGAACGTCTTGAGGCGGGTGCGCAGGCCACCGTCCAGCAGGATCAAGGCCAGGGCCAGGTGCCCGATCAGGAACGCTATGGAGTAGTCATCGAACTGGATGCCGAGCAGGCCCTCCTCGCCCGCCAGCATGCCCAGGCCCAGGAAGATGATGAGAAGGGGGAGGCCGAACAAGGAGGAAAGCCGACTTGCCAGTATGCTCAAGGCCAGAAGGGCGCCACTGAGCAGGAAAAGTGTATTGATGAAGTCCATGCGGATGCCCTTCGATTGGCAACCCTGGCCAGAGCCTGAGCGGCGTTCCTTGTGTTCAGTGGCAGATTCGGGAAGCTGCGTTCCTGTTGGTTAAGCCGAAAGGGAATATTTATACAGTTGATTTATAATAGCTTTTTGTGATTCTTCGCGTCAAGGGCATGGAGGGTCGGTCAAATTTTCTCGACTGCCCCACGGATAGCCGCATGCAAGCCGCACACAGTAACACTGGGGTACCAGTAAGTCTGACGAAATATGTGGCCGGTGGCGCTATGGCTTCCCATCGGGAAAAATTAGCACGCTCATCAAAAAATACTTATGCTGGGATCAGGCCTCCAGCCCGCAACGGAGATAGCGCATGGCGACTCGAATCACGACTTCCCGCAGAGCGGATGGCATCACCCTGCTGAAGATCAGCTGCCCCGAGCGACGCAACATCCTGGACGAGGCGAGCTACGCCCAACTGATCGATGCCCTCGCCTCGGCCGAGGCGGACGGTGGGGTCAAGGTCTTGATCATCACGGGCAGCGAGAACTGCTTTACCGCAGGTAACGACCTGGCCAACTACAAGGCGCTGGCGGAGGCGACTGATGTGCTGGCCATCACCTTCCTGCGCCGTCTGCATGCCTTTCCCAAGCCCGCCATCGCCGCTGCGGAGGGCCTCGCCCTGGGGCTCGGCTCGTCGATTCTTATGCACTGCGATTTCGCCTATGCGGGTACCTCGACGAAGTTCTACCTGCCCTTCATCAATTTTGCCCTGACGCCCCTGGGCGCCACGACGTACCTGCTGCCCAAGCTGGCCGGCAGCAAGTCGGCCAGCGAAATGCTCATGCTTGGCAATGCGTTTTCCGCGTCCCGCGCCTGTGAGCTGGGCCTGCTGACCGATACTACCCCTGACGGGAAGGCGCTCGAGCAGGCAATCGACTGTGCCACGCGCCTGGTAGCCAAGCCCTTCGATGCTCTGCTGGCCACCAAGGCCCTGCTCCGGGAGAGCGAAGCCGAGGCGATCGGTGATGCCTTCGACCGGGAAGAAAAGCAGCTGCTGGATCGGTGTCGCTCCGCGGAAGCCCAAGGCGCCATCGATGCTTTCTTCGCCAGGCAAAAAACCATTAGGTAAGGTCAGTGGCATGTAAGGTCAGAGTGGCATGCGGCACGCGAAGCCCAGGCCGGGCCCCGTGCGGCGTTTCTCTCCAGTGGCCAGTGGCACCCCTGGCAAGGGGGCGTCCATGCTTGGCGTCAGGTCGACTCGAAGCCATGAAATGTTGCGAACGCCTCGACCGTTTCCCGCTCGGTAATGAAATGGTTCTCCGGCGCCTCGGTGTCTTCATGGCCCAGAGCGATGGCGCAAAGCACCAGTTCATTGTCACCCAGTCCAAGCTGTGCACGGATGATCTCGTGGTACCAGGTAAAGGCGGCTTGGGCACAGGTATGCAGTCCCTGCCCTCGGGCGGCCACCATGATGCTCTGGATCAGCATTCCCGTGTCCATGAAGCTGCCTGCCTCAAGTCGTCGGTCGATGGTCACGATCATGCCTATCGGGGCGTCGAAGAAGAGGAAGTTGCGGCGTGCCTGCTTATTGCGCCGCTGTTTGTCTTCGCGCTGAATCCCCAGCGATTCATAGAGGCCGTAGCCACAGCGACGGCGTCGACTCAGGTAGGGCTCGAACCAGTTCTGAGGGTAGTAGTGATACTCGGGCTGATGCTCTCCCGTGCCGGCGTCGAAGGCCGCCAGGATGGCACCGCTGAGCCGCTCCCGGACGCTGCCGCTCACCACGTGGATCTTCCAGGGCTGGATGTTGCTGCCGCTGGGTGCACGGCCGGCCACCTCGAGAATGTGCGTTACGGTCTCGCGGCTCACCGGGTCGGGCAGGAAGCGACGAACGGACTTGCGGCTATGGATGGCGTCATCGACGTGCATGAACCACTCCTCAATGAAGCTGGCCGGGCCGCTCGCGGGAGCGACCCGGCAGGCGCTCAGGGGTTGATCAGGTGACAGCCGCTTTGCTCCAGCGGCAGGAAGGCTTCGTCTCCGGGAATAGTACGCAGGATGCGGTAGAGATCCCACTCGCCCTGGGATTCGTCGGGTGATTTCACTTCCACCAGGTACATGTCATGAACCATGCGGCCATCCTCGCGGATTGTGCCATTGGAGGTGAACATGTCGTTGACCGGCGTCTCGCCCATCCAGGCGCGCAGCGTGGAGGCGTCGTCGCTGCCCGTGGCCTCGATGGCATTGAGATAGTGCATGCTGCTGGAGTAGATGCCGGCCTGGACCATGGTCGGCATGCTGCCGACGCGCTCATAGTAGCGCTCGGCCCAGGTGCGGGATTCGTCATTCATGTCCCAGTACCAGCCGGTGGTGAGCTGCATGCCCTGGGTGGTCTCCAGCCCCAGTGCATGGATATCGTTGAGAAACACCATCAGCCCCGCCAGCGCCTGGCCCGACTCGGCCAGGCCGAACTGCCCTGCGGTACTGATCGCGTTGACCGTGTCCGCTCCGGCGTTGGCCAGGCCGACTATCTTCGCCCCGGAGCCCTGAGCCTGCAGCATGTAGGAGGAGAAGTCGGCGGTGTTGAGCGGATGGCGCACCTTGCCCAGCACCTGACCGCCGCTCTCTTCCACCACTTTTTCGACGTCGGCCTCGAGCGAATGGCCAAAGGCGTAGTCGGCGGCGATGATGAACCAGCTGTCGCCACCCTCCTCGACGATGGCGCGAGCCGAGCCGTTGGACATGGCGTGGGTATCGTAGACCCACTGGATATGGTTGGGGGTGCAGTGCTCATTGGTCATGCTGAGCGCGGCGGCCCCGGACACCATGCCGATCTTGTTGTGCTCGGCCAGCAGTCGGGTGGCGGCGATGGTGACCGACGAGGCGACCAGCCCCGCCACCATGTCGACGTTGCGTTGGTCTATCCATTCCCGCACGGTGTTGGCGCCCACGTCGGCGCTGTTGCGATCATCGGCGCTGAACACTTCGATGGGGGCGCCGTGGATGCTGGAGCCATGGTCCTCCACGGCCATGCGCAGGGCCTCCAGTCCGCCGGGGCCGGCCAGGTCGCGGTAGGGGCCGGACATGTCGGCGAGGTAGCCGATACGGATCGTATCGTCGCTGATCTCGGCCTGGGCGCTGCCGGCGGCTAGTGCCACGGCCAGGCCCAGCAGTGTGGCTTGCCGTGAGAATTGGCGTTTTACGGACATACGAACTCTCCTACCTCGTCGCATGACGAGGCTAATTATTGTTGGCGTTCAGGGATCGTGCTTGCGGTGGTTCGGGTCGGTTGGCTCCTGGTGGGTCAGCTCTCCTCTCGTTCACTGGTCGGGGCTTCCTGCATGGCGATGGCTTCCAGGTCCTTCTGGAACTTGTTGAGGTAATGCAGCAGGCTCACCGTCTCGTCGAAGGTGAAGTTGGCAAGCCCCTGGGCATAGAACTCGTGAATCGGCGGCTGCAGGCTCTCCCAGAACTCACGTCCACTGTCGGTGAGCAGGATCAGGCGCGCGCGCTTGTCCTCCGGGTGCGGTACGCGCCTGACGTGGTCGTCCCGCTCCAGCCGCTTGAGCACCCCGTCGAGGCTCTGGCGGCTGACGATCAGGTACTCGGTGAGCTGGTTGAAGGAGATGCCGGCCTCGTAGCCCTTGCGCGACAGGGCGCCCAGCACGGCCCACTGGACCGTGGTGAGGCCGACCTGGCTTACTGTCTGCTTCTGCAGGATGTTGCTGGCCTGGAAGAGACGAAAGAACAGCCGGTTGGCCACGCTCTTGTCGTCCTGAATCGCCATCGATGGCTCTCCTTTGTGGGACAGAGCCGCCAGGCGAGGGTCAGGGCGTCCGGTCGCGATGAGACTGGTCATCTGGGCAGCGCCTGGCGGGCAATGATGTTTTTCATGATCTGAGCGGTACCGTCGCCGATCTGCAGCCCCAGGACGTCGCGCATGCGCTGGGAAAACGGCATGTCTTCGCCCCAGCCGGTGTGGCCGTGGGCCAGCATGCACTGCTTGATCGCGTCGAAAGCGAGCTTCGGCCCCCACCACTTGTTCATCGCTGCTTCGCTGGTGTGGGGCAGCTCGCTGTCCTTCAGCCACAGGGCGTAGTAACACTGCAGGCGCGCAGCCTGGACGTAGGTCTGGTACTCAGCCAGTGGATGAGACAGGCCCTGGAAGGCGGCGAGCTTCTGGCCGAAGGCCTCGCGCTCGGTAAGCCACTGCCAGGTCTCGTCCAGAGATTGCTGAGCCACCGCCAGGCACTGCAGGCCGATCAGCGCGCGGCTGTAGTCGAAGCCCTGCATCACCTGCTTGAAGCCCTGGCCCTCATCGCCGAGCATGTGATCGGCCGGTACCGCGACATTGTCGAAGAAAATCGAGCCCCGGCCAATGGCTCGTTGCGCAGAGTCCTCGAAGCGGCTTGTGGAGATGCCGGGCGAATCCATCGGTACCAGGAAGGCGCTGATGCCATTGGCACGCTGCGCCTGGGTGCCGGTACGGGCGAATACCACCGCCACGTCGGCCTGGTCGGCCATGGAGATCGAGGTCTTTTCGCCGTTGAGCACGAAGCACTCTCCGTCGCGGGTGGCCCTGAGCTTGAGGTTGGCGGCGTCCGAGCCGCCGTGGGGCTCGGTCAGCGCGATGCAGCACACCTTGCGCCCGGCGGTGATGCCGGCGAGCCACTCCTGCGCCAGCTCGGGGCGGGCGTAGCGGGCGATGATCTGGCCGTTGAGCGAGGCCAGCAGCGGCAGGTAGGCAACGTTGAAGTCGCCGCGGGCGATTTCCTCGACGATGATACCGCTGGTGACGCAATCCAGGCCGCTGCCGCCGAACGCCTCCGGCAGCTCGCTGCCCAGGCAGCCCATTTCACCGAGCTGGGTAATGATTTCACGTTCGATGCGCGCCTCCTGTTCCCGGGCGCGATAGCGCGGCGCCAGGGCCTCGACGGCCAGCCGTGCCACGCTTTCGCGTATGGCCTGCTGCTGTTCGGTAAAGGCAAAGTTCATGCTGTCGTCCTCGCGGCAGGGGCCATCATGTGTAGTACTTGCGGAACTCGGGTTTGCGCTTCTCCTTGAAGGCGGCCACGCCTTCCCGCGATTCGTCGGTGTCGTAGTAGAGGCTCAACGCCTGCATGCCCATGGCACCAATCCCGGCGATATTCTCGCTGTCGGCATTGAAGGAGCGCTTGGCGATGGAGAGCGCAGTTGGGCTCTTCTCGAGAATCTCGTCGCACCACTGGCGCACTTTCTCGTCGAGCTGCTCTTGCGGCACCACGGCATTGACCAGCCCCCATTCCAGCGCCTGGGCGGCGCTGTACTTGCGGCAGAGGTACCAGATCTCTCGGGCGCGCTTCTCGCCGATCACCCGCGCCATGTAGGCGGTGCCGAAGCCCGGGTCCACCGAGCCCACCTTGGGGCCTACCTGGCCGAACACGGCATTCTCCGAGGCGATGGTCAAATCGCACACCAGGGCGAGCACGTGGCCGCCGCCGATGGCGAAGCCCTGGACCCTGGCGATGACCGGCTTGGGCACCTGGCGAATCAGCGTCTGCAGTTCCTCCACCGGCAAGCCGATGATGCCGCGGCCGTCGTACTGGCCCTCGTGGGCGCCCTGGTCGCCGCCGGTGCAGAACGCCTTGTCGCCAATGCCGGTCAGCACGATCACGCCGATCGACTTGTCCCAGCCGGCGCGGTTGAAGGCGTCGAGCAGCTCCATGCAGGTCTGGCCGCGAAAGGCGTTGTAGCGTTCCGGGCGGTTGATGGTAATGGTTGCTACGCCGTCGGTGACGTCATAGAAAATGTCTTCGTAATTTGGCGTCTGCAGGATCATGAAAGTCTTCCTCAAATAGGTCGCTGTGGCGTCAGCCGGCCATTGTCAGGCCACCCGACACGCTGATTACCTGGCCCGTGATGAAATCGGCGTCGTCGCTGGCCAGCAGGGCGATGATCCCCGGGTAGTCTTCGGGCTGGCCAATGCGGCGCATGGGCACCGCGTTGCGGAACGCCTCGAGCAGTTTCTCCGGGTCGCGGGAGCTCTCGGCGAAGCCCTGCAGCAGGGCGGTGTCGGTGGGGCCGGGACAGACCACGTTGAGCGTCACGCCCTTGGTGGCGAGCTCCCGGGCGAGGGTCTTGCTCAGCCCCAGCAGGCCGGCCTTGCAGGCGGCGTAGACCGCCTCGCCGGAGGAGCCGACCCGGGCGGCATCGGAGGCGACGTTGATCACCTTGCCACCGCCCGCCGCGATCATCTTCGGGAGTACCACATGGTGCATGTTGAGCGCGCCGGTGAGGTTCACCGCAATCAGCGACTCCCACAGCGCCGGCTCGGTCTTGAGAAATGGCATGAAGCGGTCGAAGCCGGCGTTGTTGACCAGCGCCGTGGGCACGCCGAGCTCAGCCTCGATGCGCTCGACCGTATCGACGATGACGGCGTAGTCGGTGATGTCGGCGCCATAGGCCCGGGCCTGGCCGCCGGCCTCGGCGATCAACTCCACCGTGGTGTTGGCGGCGTCCAGATCGCGGTCGAGTACCGCTACCTTGGCCCCCTCCTCGGCAAAGCGTCGGCACACGGCGCGGCCGATGCCGCCGCCGCCGCCGGTGACGATAACGGTCTTGTGCTTGAGTCCTCTCATGCAATCCTCTCTCTTGCTGACGTTGGGCGAGGTGGTGTGCTTTGCTTCACGCCGCGCTCTGGCCGGCCTGCTCGCGCAGCTTGAATTTCTGGATCTTTCCCGAGGGCGTGCGCGGCAGCTCGTCGAGCACTTCGAGAAATTCCGGCTGGTACTGGCGGGTCACCTGGCGCTCGGTAAGAAAGGCGGTGACCTCAGCAAGCGTCAGCGACTCATAGCCCTCCTTGAGGGTCACGTAGGCGCACAGACGCTCGCCCAGGCGCTCGTCGGGCCTGCCCACCAGCGCCACCGCCTGGATCGACGGGTGCTGGTAGAGCGCATTCTCGATATCCACGATGGGAATGTTCTCGCCACCGCGGATCACCACGTCCTTGGAGCGGCCGGTGATGCGCACGTAACCCTGCTCGTCTAGCCGTGCCAGGTCGCCGGTGGGGAACCAGCCCTCGGCGTCGACGCCGTAGAGCTCCGGCTGCTTGAAGTAGCCGACGAACAAGCTGGCGCCGCGCACGTAGAGCGGCCCCTCCTCTCCGGGTGGCAGGGTGTTGCCCTCCAGGTCGGTCACCTTCAGTTCCATGAAGGGCAGCGGCAGGCCGTCGGTGTGCACCGCACGGGTAGGGTCGTCGCTAGGGCGGGTGGTGGTAACCGCACCGTTCTCGGTCATGCCCCAGGCGGAAATGATGCGTGTGGGCAGGTTGCGCGCGGCTTTTTCCACCAGGGGGCTGGGGATCGGCGCGCCGGCGCACATGAACAGCTTCAGCGACTGCAGGTCGGGGCCGTGGGCCTCGGCCTGTTCGGCAATGTCGGCCAGGAAAGGCGTTGAGCCGAGCATCAGGCTGGGGCGTTCGACGCGGATGATGTCGACGGCGTCGGCCGGCTTCCAGGTGTCCTGCAGTACGGCGGTGGCCTTGAGGTAGATCGGCAGCATCAGGCCGTAGAGGAAGCCGAGCTGATGGGCCAGCGGCGAGGGCATGAATACGGTGTCGTCGTTGCCCAACCCCAGGCGAGTGGCAAAGGGGCGGATATGGCTCATCAGGGTATTGGAGGTGTGCATCACCCCCTTGGGCTTGCCGGTGGTGCCCGAGGTGTAGAGCAGCTGCACGACGTCGTCACCGCCGGGTCGGCGCTCGCGGAACAGTGCGGCGGTGTCGCTCTCGCTCTCCCAGGCGCGCTCGAGCAGTATTTCCTCGAAGCTGTCCTGTCCTTTTCCGCCAACCACCAGCACCTGTTCGAGGGTGTTCAGGTCGGTTTTCAGGTTTCGGGCCATGGCGGCGTGGTCGAAGCCGCGGAACACGCCGGGTACGACGAATACCTTGCTCTCGGCCTGGGCCAGCATGAAGCGCAACTCGTGCTCGCGGAAGATTGGCATGAGGGGGTTGAGCACCGCGCCGATGCGAATGCAGGCCAGGTGCAGTGCAGTCATCTGCCACCAGTTGGGCAGCTGACAGGACACCACGTTGCCCTTTGCCACGCCCAGGCCGACAAGCCCGGCGGCTATTCGGCTGACCCTCTCGTCCAGCTCACCGTAGGTCAGCGAAGCGTGAGAGCCGTCGGCCATGCGGTAGGTGACGATGGCCGGACGGCTGGCGGCTCTGGCCACGGCTTCATCCAGATAATCTGTCAAGAGCATGTCGTTCCAGGCGCCATTGGCAATCATGGCCTGTCTGCGCTCGGGGATCAGATTCGTCTCGATAGCCATACGAGCTCCTGATGTGGCAATTGTTCGTTGTTGTGAATGGCGTCAGGCAGGAAAGCGCTGCCTGACGCGCCTTGAGCTCAAGCTAGGCGAGACGAAAATATATGTCAATATATTGTCGTTTATTCTGAATTGACTAGACTGCTATTGCGATGAGAGCTGTCGGAGTCGCGAAAGCTGTGACAAGCTCTTGTCATGTGGCCAGATACCCGGCACTACAAGCCACCCATAGCGAGATGACCCATGAGCCGAGCCGTGACACTGGTCCGCGAGGGCAGCTGTGCGCGAATCACCCTGTTCAACCCGCCGGTCAATGCCTTGACCCAGCGGCTGCGGTGCGAGTTGCAGCAGGTGCTGGCGGATGCCGAAAGCGATGTGGCGGTGGAGTGGCTCTTGCTCAAGGCGGGTGGCCGCTGTTTCTCGGCGGGTGCCGATATGGGTGAACTCGGTCGACTGCATGAGGCGCCATCTCTACCGGAGTTGGCGCTAGCCATCGAGAACGGCTCCAAGCCGAGCGTGGCCTGGCTGCATGGGGCGGTGCTGGGTGGCGGCCTGGAACTGGCCATGGCCTGTGACTACCGGCTCGGCCCGCCGGAGATGCGGCTGGGGCTGCCGCAGATTGCGCTGGGGTTGATTCCCTGCGCCGGCGGCACTCAGCGCCTGCCGCGGCTGGTGGGCCTGGCTGCTGCGCTGCGGCTGCTACTGTCCGGCGAGACCATTGGCGCCAGCGAGGCGCTACGGCTCGGGCTGATCGACCGCGTAGCGCCGCGCCAGCACGTGGAGGCCAAGCAACAGGAAGAGGCAGTGAAGTTTGCCGCGCAGGGGGCACGCCGCACGCGCGACCGGCGGATCAAGGTGCCGGTGGCGGATGTGGCTGGCTGGCTCGAGCGGCAGTACCGGGCCTTGCCTGCCGAAACGCGCGACAACCCGGCCTGTGCCAGGCTATTCGAGGTGTTGGAAGTCGCGACCTATCAGCCTTTCGATGAGGGGCTCCGCCGCGAATGGGCACTGCATCTGGAGTGCCTGTCTCAGCCGCAGCTGCGGGAGAGAGCCAAGGCGCGTCTGGCGGCACGGCGCGGCGGCCGGCGCTCTGCATCGACGACTTCATGAATATGGGAGGCCGGGCAAGAAGCAACGGCTGAGCCTAAGGTCGAGCGGTATCAAAAAGGGGGCGCCCACCAGGTGGACGCCCCCTTTCCATCAGGGTGGGATCGAAGTGATTCAGTCTGCCTCTACGCCCTCGGGCAGCTCAAAGGGAATGCCTTCTGGTGGCAGGAAGTTTACGGGGATTTCCCCGGTCAGTGCCTCCTGGAAGGCTACCAGTTCGTCCAGCGCCTGGCTGTCGAGGTCCTGACCGAGCTGGACTCTGGCCATCACGGCCGTTGCGCGGCGCAGGTTGTTTACCGATCCGTCGTGGAAGTAGGGGCCGGTCTCGGCCACGTTGCGCAGCAGAGGAACGCGGAAGAAGAAACGGTCAGATTCTTCGCCAGTGGCGGTCATCAAGCCCGACATGATTTCCGGCGAGCCAGTGTGCTCCCAGTAGTTTTCCATGACGCCGAAACGTTGGAGCATGGTACCGCCGATCAGATTGCCACTGTGGCAGCCTACGCAGCCTACGGTCATGAAGCGCTCCAAGCCCTTGACCTGGAGTTCGTCCATGGCCTCATCGTCACCTTTCAGCCAGGCGTCGTAGGGTGCAGGTGTGCGCAGCGTGGTCTGATAGAACTCCAGAGCTTCACCGTAGTTTTCGACAGAGACCGGTTCCGGATCATTGGGGAAGGCTGCTTCGAACAGCTCTTCGTAGCCATGTTCGACCAGCACCGGCAGGATGTCGCTGCGCTCGTCGAAGCCCATGGAGCCAGTGATCGACCCCATTGCCTGTGCGGCGCCGCTCTCACGGTCGGCCAGCCAGCGCAGGCCTGGCGTGTCCTGTGAATGGAATACCGTCTGCGACTGAAGTGTGCGACTTCCACGCGCATTGATCGAGCGATCGCGACTGTCCGACCCCCAGTTCTCTCTGAAGTGGCAACTGGCGCATGCGACTTCACCATTGGAAGAGAGTCGAATATCCCAGAACAGGGCCTGGCCGAGCTGGGAAATAGGGTTCTCGATATCCTCGTCGGGTGTTGCCTCGACGCTGCCCATGAGCTGGTTGGCACGCTCGCGTAAATCTTCGATATCGCTGGCGGCAAGAGCCCAGCCAGCGCCAGCCAGCAGGGTCACCCCTGCAACGGGTACCAGTAACTTCTTTAACGTCATGTGATTCTCCCGATATTTTTTTTGATAGCCGGCAGCTACGGCAGGACATTGTTCAGTTCCCTTTGTCCCCTTCTCCTGCGGCACCGATGATCGGAGCACGAGCTGACCGGCTGCGGGTTGAGGCGCATCAATAGAGTTGGCCCAACCAGCGGATAGTATTCATGAGTGAGCCGCCATAGGCGAACGAATCGCCTGGAAAGGGTGACTCGTTTGACCATGGTCAAGGAGCCGACGGTTTGACGTCGCCTCCCTGGAAGGCCTTACCTTCACGGGTAGCGCCCCGTACGGCGGTTCTCTACCAGTACGTCGAGGATGGCATTGGCGTCGCGCATGACCGGCGAGGGGAGCTCGCCCTTGCGGCGGCTGCAGATCACCGGCGAGGAGAGACGCCTGTCGGCGAGGTAGACGTAGACGATGCCGTCCCGCTGCACCCGGCGCACCTGCTCCGGTACCAGAGTAATGCCGAGCTCCGAGGCAACCAGGCCGAGTGCCGTCTGCAATTCGTTGGCCTCCTGTGCGACGGTCACCTTGAGGCCGTGCCGACGGAACAGGCCCAGAGTGATATCGGCCAGGCTGGGACGCGGCTTGGCGGGAAAGAGAACCAGCGGGTATTCGGCGAGCTGCTCCAGGGTGGGCGTGGTGCCCTCCAGCGGGTGACCCACGGGCAGGGCGGCCATCAGGGGTTCGTCGAACAGCACCTCCTGCACCACGTCCGGGTCGTCGATACGCAGACGGCCGAATCCCAGGTCGATCCGCCCGGCCTTCAGCGCCTGGATCTGTTGCACCGTGGTCAACTCCGCCAGTATCAGCTCGACATTATCCTTTTGTCGTAAGCCTCGCACCAGCAACGGCAACTGCCCATAGAACACCGACGGCACGAAGCCGATGCCGAACATGACGCGCTCGCTGCGTGCCATGCGGCGGGTGGTCTCGACCGTGGCGTCGACCTTGTCCAGTATCTGCAGGGTATGCTCATGGAAGAACTGTCCCGCCGTGGTAAGGCGCAATCCCCGTGCGCCACGCTCAAATAAAATCGCCCCTATCTCCTGCTCCAGCTGTTTGATTTGTCTGGATAATGGTGGCTGTGCCATATGCAGGCGCGCCGCCGCTCGGGTGAGGTTCAACTCCTCTGCCACCACGCAGAAGTAGCGCAGGTGTCGCAGCTCCATGATACCTCCAGGGTATGGCTTGTGACTCAAACGATATTGGTTCTGGCGTCTTGTGGCAATCAAACTGCTCACCATCACCCGTTTCCCGGAGTTCAGAGCCTTCATGTCATCCCTGATCGAATCCATCGAGACGCTGCTGGTCGACCTGCCGACCATCCGTCCCCACAAGCTTTCCATGACCACCATGGCCTGCCAGACGATGGTCATCGTGCGCATGCGTCACAGCGACGGGATCGAAGGGCTGGGGGAGGGCACCACCATCGGTGGTCTCAGCTACGGCCCCGAGAGCCCGGAGAGCATCAAGCGCAATATCGATACCTACCTGGTGCCGCTGCTGATCGGCCAACCCTCCGGCAATGTCAACGCCCTGCGAGCGCGCCTGAATCGACATGCCCGGGGCAACAGCATCGCCAAGTCGGCGCTGGAAACCGCGCTGCTCGACGCCCAGGGCAAGCGCCTGGGGCTGCCCGTGGCCGAACTGCTTGGCGGCGCGCGTCACGACCACCTGTCGGTGCTCTGGACCCTGGCCAGCGGCGATACGACCAAGGACATCGATGAGGCCTTCCAGCGCCTCGACGACCGCCGCCACTGCGACTTCAAGCTCAAGATCGGGGCCAACGCCGTCGACACCGATGTGCGCCATGTGGCCGCCATCAAGGAGGCCCTGGGCGACAGAGCCAGCGTGCGGGTCGATGTCAACCAGGCCTGGGACGAGTCCACTGCGGTACGCGGCATTCAGGCCCTGCAGGACGCGGGCATCGAGCTGATCGAGCAGGCCATTCCCGCCCGTGAGCATGCCGGACTGATCCGGTTGGCGAACCGTTTCCACGTGCCGATGCTGGCCGACGAGGCAGTACAGGATGCACGCGACGGCTTCGACCTGGCCGCGGGAGGCTTCAGCGGGGCCTTCGCCCTGAAGATCGCCAAGTCCGGCGGACTGCATGGTGTGCTCGAGCTGGCCCACGTGGCCCAGGCCGCCGGCATCGGTCTCTACGGTGGCACCCTGCTCGAGGGCACCATCGGCACCGCCGCCTCACTGCATGCCTGGGCGACGCTGCCCGAGATGATCTGGGGCACCGAGATGTTCGGCCCGCTGCTGCTCAGGGACGACATCGTCACCGAGCCGCTCAACTACCGCGATTTCGGCGTCGACCTGCCCCGCGGGCCCGGGCTCGGCATCACTCTGGATGAGGACAAGCTCGCCCATTACTCACGGAAACCCTGAGGAGCCAACGCATGCTGTTTCAAGTGGAAATGACCGTCAAGCTGCCGCCGTCCATGCCGGCCGAGCAGGCCGCCGAGATCAAGGCCACCGAGAAGGCCTACGCCCAGGAGCTGCAGCGCTCCGG
>ERZ869909.925-NODE-925-length-27392-cov-7.018159_pt1 | contig 27392 bp, 16 predicted proteins | sample MGYA00520892_ERZ869909 | MGnify/ENA primary metagenome ERZ869909 (study PRJEB32215, sample SAMEA104723947) | bioreactor metagenome | biome: bioreactor; feature: anaerobic bioreactor; material: water | place: China | collected 2015-03-12 ... | reverse complement strand
GCGTTCCCCGCGCCGGGCTGCTCGACGGCCCCCGGTGCGCTTCCCCACGCGCCGGGGGCTTTCCGTTTGCGCGCCGGGTGGGCCCTTGAACCGGCCGGGCGGCGTTCGGCCCGTGTGGGGGATTCTCGGGGCTCGTTTTCGGGGAATTGGCGGCGAATCGGCCCATTGTCATGCTTGTCATGGATTCTCTAGCGCGTGGAAAAAAACGCGCGGAAACCGCCCGACTCGTTACCGGCTCGTTACCGGCGCGCGGGAAAGCAGAAACCCCGCAACGGCCGTTTGTGTAAACCGTTGCGGGGCAGGTACCTAGATGGTACCGAGGATGGGACTCGAACCCATGGCCTCTGGAACCACAATCCAGCGCTCTAACCAACTGAGCTACCTCGGCATGAGGGCACAAAAACAGCGCCCTGCGGCGCTGTGTGCTGGTCGATATTGTACGGATTTGCGGCGGGGTAGGCAAGCTTCGTTTTCAGCGCGTTTTGCGGGGTGACGGAGCGGTGGTCGCCCGGCATTCGGCGTCCAGGGCTGAGTTGGCGGTGGGGCGTACATCGCCGGCCCCTTCTGCTATCATCCGCGCGGGGAACTTGGGCGGAGTGCGTCAATGCGCGAATGCAGGTCGGTGTTTGGTGCGGCAACGGCCGCGATGCTTGCGGTGTGGCTGGCCATCGCCGGGGGAACCGCGCTGGCCACCGTTCCCGGCGATGTCAATGGCGATGGCGTCGTCAACGCCATTGATGTCCAACTCGTCATCAACGCCGCCCTGGGCATTGATGTCTCTCCCGCCGAGCCGGACATCAACGGTGATGGCGTCGTCAATGCCATCGATGTGCAGCTCGTCATCAACGCGGCGCTCGGCATCGACATCTGTGGAATCGTCGACTGCGAGCCGGAGGAGGCGTGCGAATCCGAGCCCCTCGTCTGGTTCGTCGATGCGGCCGCCATCAACCCGGGCGACGGCTCGGCCGCGGCACCCTTCCTGACATTGGCCGAGGGTCTCGCGGCCGCGGACTGCAACGACCGCGTCATCCTGCGTGCGGGAGCCTACACGGCGACCGCCGTGACCGTTGGCGCCGGCGTCACGCTGGAAGGTGAAAGCGGAGCATACCGCACCCGCATTGTGTTCGATGGCGATGGCCTCAGCCTCGCGGATGGCGCCCGCGTGCAAGGCGTCACGCTTTCCCTGCCCGGCTCGGGCGTCGGACTCGCCGTGCAACCCGACGCAGCGGCCACCGTGCGCAATGTTGTCGTCGAGTTTGCGGAGACGGCCTTGCGGGTGCCTGCGGATGCCGAGGCGCGTATCGAGAACAGTACCTTCGTGGCGAACAACACCGCGATACAGGTGTCCGGTACGCTGCTGGACCTGCGCAACAGTATGTTCGTGGGCAACAGCATTGCCGTGGACAGTTCCGGCGCCATCTTGGGGGGGGCCTTCAATCTCTTTCACGCAAATGGCGTCAATTTTCCCGGACTAGCCCCGCTTCCGGATACAATCCTCGCCGACCCTCGCTTTGTGGATCCCGACGGCTTGCTCGCGGGTGTGACGAACTACCACCTGCGTTTTGATTCGCCAGCCCGCAATGCAGGCGATCCGGACCCGGCATTCAATAATCTCGATGGTACGCGCAACGACCTTGGTGCGGATGGTGGCCCGTTCGGCGTGCGCGACTTGACGCCGCCCCTCGCGATTGCTATGGCCACTCCGGACCGCGGCGAGATTCCCCTCACCGTCGTGCTGGATGGCAGCGCTTCGCGCGATGAGTGGGGCATCGCCGCATACGCCTGGGATCGGGACGCCCGCGATGGAATTCAGGTGGACGCCGAGGGGCCCATCGCGCAATTCACCTACAACGAGCGCGGCGAGTACCGCATCACCCTCACCGTGACGGACCACAGCGGCCTGAGCAGCAGCGCCGAGGTGACGGTGTTCGCCGGCACGCAACTGCCCGAGGCCGCGGCGTCCGTCGCGCCCATCGCCGGTCCCGCGCCGCTTTTTGTGCAGTTCAATGGCTTCGGAACGGACCCTCTGGCTGGTCCGCTGAATTTTTCGTGGGACTTCGATGATGGCTTCGGCGCAACCGAGCAAAACCCGGCGCATGCGTTGGATGTCCCCGCAGGCGCCTACCGGCCACGCCTCACCGTCACCGCGCAGGATGGCGTCACCGCCTCGGCGGCATTGGCAGTCACCATCACCCGATCGCCCGTGCTCGCCGCCATGCTCGTCTCCCCATCCGCCAACGCGACCGTGCGGGTTCCCAGCGGGGATGACAACTTCGTCGCGCCTTCCGTTGAAATTCCGCCCGGCGCATTGGTGGAGACCCTCGCCATCGCGACGGCCGAGGGCGCACCCGGCCTGCCGCAGCCGCCACTCGCCTTGGGCGATGAACTCGGCCGCGCGGAGTTTGGACCCGACGGCATAGCCTTGAGCGCACCCGCGACGATCTCGATACCCGCATTCGGTCTCGTGGACCATTCGCGCACACCGGTCGCCTATCAGTTCGACCACGCCACGCAGGAGTGGACCGACAACTTCGTCTCGGGCGTCCGCATCCAATCGGGAATCGGGTCGGATGCGATCGCGTTCGAGACGGTCCGCCTTACCGATGCCGTCGTCGGTCTCGGCTGGCGCTATACGCAACCTGGCGGCCTGGGCGGCGTGAACACCATCGCGGGGGACATCAACGACAGCGGCCTCATCGCCGGGTACGGCACCATCTTCGTTGCAGCGAACAACCGGCGCGGATTTTTCTGGCGCGAGGGCACGGGTTTCATCAACATCGGTTCGCTCGATGGCGCTCGCCACACGCATCTGCTCGGGCTCAACGATGCAGGCGTAGGTGTCGGCTACTTGCAACCGACGGAGGCATTCTCGGGAAGTCGCGCCATTCTCTTTGATGAAACGAATGGATTGCGCCTCCTGCCGGAACAGGACGCCGCATGGGATTGGAGCATCGCGCGAAGCATCAACAACACGGGTCAGGTCGCCGGATACCACTACGAGGCGGACCTCACCCGTCGCGCATTCCTGTGGGACCCGCAAGCGGGTTACCAGAACCTTGGCGCATTGCCCGGCCGCATCGATCTCGGGCAAGACATCAGCTTTCAACTCGCCCTCAATGACAACGGTTGGGTTGCCGGCGACGCCCGCAACGCGGGAGGAAACCTGCGCGCGTTCGTGTGGGACGCCGTCAACGGAATGCGCGAACTAGGCACCCTTGGCGGCGCGAACAGCCGAGCCTTTGGAATCAACGCCGGTGGAGAGGTCGTCGGGTGGTCGCTCAATGCCAGTGGCCAACGCCGCGCATTCATTTGGAACACCGGCAATGGCATGCAGGCATTGCCACTGCCTAGCGGTTACACCGCGACCGAAGCACACGGTATCAACGACGACGGTCTCATCGTTGGCCTCGCCACCAATGCAGAGGAAGATGCAACAGCCGTGCTTTGGGAACCCACCGACGGCGGATACCGCATCACCATCCTTGCCACCATCGCGCCCGAGCCCGGCAATCCCAGCGGTGCTCTGCGCGACGCACGCGCCATCAACGCCACACGCGGCATTACGGGCACGACCGTCGGCCCCCAGACGAAGTCGTACTGGCTGCGGCCGTAGTTGCGGCATTTCTTGAACCCATGCCCGCGTGTTGCCACAATGCGAACAGGAAGTGCCCCGCCCTCGGCGGGTCTCGACCTCAACGGGAGTCCACGCATGGCATATCGCATCACCTTCATCGCTGTGTTCGTCGGCATCGCCATTCATGCGGTCGCGAATGATCCCACTCAAGCAGAGTTTTTTCACGAGAAAGTCGAGCCGCTCCTCGTGGGGCGATGCCTGACTTGCCACGGCGGCGATAAGCAGGCGGGCCTTGACCTTCGCTCGCTTGAAGGAGCCCTTGCGGGTGGATACGACGGCCCCGCCCTCGCCCCGGGCGATCCCGAGGGGAGTTTGCTCTACGCCCGCATCATCGCGGGAGAGATGCCCCCCAACGAGCCTCTTTCATCGGAAGAGGCGGCCATTATCGAGCAGTGGCTCGCGCAAGGCGCGTACTACGCCGATACCCCCATCGACCCCTTCGCCGTCACCACCGATACACGCGCGGGATACGACTGGTGGTCCTTGCAGCCCATCGGCGATGTTGCTGCCCCGGCACCCGATGACCTCAACGGCGCGCCGGGCTTTTCGCATTGGCTCGAACACCCCATCGATCGTTTCATTCTCCGAAAACTTCAGGAGAACGACCTCGAGCCATCCCCACCCGCCTCGCCGCGTACCCTCATCCGCCGCGTGACCTACGATCTCACCGGCCTGCCGCCCACACTCGAGGAAGTGGTCGCGTTTGAGGCAGCATGCGCGGAAGAAACGGGCTCCTCGACAGAAGTGGGCGAGAAGGCCTACGCGAATCTCATTGATCGCCTCCTCGCATCGCCGCACTACGGCGAGCATTGGGGCAGGCATTGGCTCGATGTCGCGCGCTTCGGTGAGAGCACCGGGCTCGAGGTTAATCACCTGATCGATTCGCTCTGGCCCTATCGCGACTATGTCATCCGCAGTTTCAATGAGGACAAACCCTTTAATCGCATGATCCTCGAGCAAATTGCCGCGGACAGCATCGCACCCGGCGACCCCGATACCGAAATCGCCATGGCCTTTCTCGTCTGCGGTCCCCATGATATCGTCGGCAACGAGGACCCCGCCCAGGCCGCCCAGATTCGCGCGGACACGGTTGACGACATCGTTCGCGCCACGGGCGAGGCTTTCCTTGGCTTGACCGTCGGTTGTGCGCGCTGCCACGACCATAAGTTCGATCCCGTTTCCATCCGCGATTACTACCAGATGCACGCGACCTTCGCGGGCGTCTATCACGGCACCCGCAGCGTCGCGCCGGACGAGGAGCGCAAGGCCCGTGACTTGCTCGTGTCGCCCCTCCATGCCCAGCATTCGCACCTCAAGGAACAGCGCGAGGCGATCGAGATCGAGATTCTCAAGCGGGCCAAGGAAAAGGAAGCCGAATACGAGGCCCTGTGGCACCGGCCCGCACTTGATCGCCGCGGAACCGAGGAGACCTTTGAGCCGGTCGATGCGAAATTCGTTCGTCTTGTTTCCGAGGGCGGCGATTGGGACCCGAACAGCATCGTCAATCACAAGATCGATGAGTTCGAGGCGTGGACCGCCGAGCCCGAGTCCCGCAATGTCGCCCTCGCAGCCAATGGCGGCACCGCCTCCGGGGCAAGCACCATGCCGGGTGATTTCGCCGAGGCCTATTCGCCATCCGTAACCATTGACGGTGAATTCGGCCTCTCCTGGATCGCGCTGTCGCCCGAATTGACGATCGAGTTTGCGCAGACCGAGACCATCAACCGAGTATTCTTCTCCAGCGACCGGCCCGGCGCCCTCGCGCCGGACAGCATCGAGACCCGTTTTGTCGGCGAGTATCGTATCGAGGTGTCGCTCGACGGCGAGAGCTGGACCCGCGTGGCCGACTCCCACGACCGCGAACCGCCCACGCGACACATCCACCGCAAGCGCATCATGGCGTTCGAGACAACCGAGGACGAACGCGCGCGCATGGCCGAGTTTGACCAGCAAATGGCCGCGGTGCAGGCGGAAATCAACGCCGTGCCGCCCTTGCCGGAACTTTGGGCCGGTTCCTTACGGCAGCCAAAGGAGCCCACCCACATTTATCTCGCAGGCGACCCGCAACGCGAAGGGGATACGGTTGCCCCCGCCTCGTTGCAGGCGTTTGCACGGCATGGCAATGACTACGCCCTCGAGCCGGATGCCCCGGAACGCGAGCGCCGCCTCGCCCTCGCGCAATGGCTGGCCGATGACGCCAACCCCCTCACCCCGCGCGTGCTGGCGAATCGGCTCTGGCATTACCACTTCGGCACCGGCATCGTCGCAACGCCCAGCGATTTCGGCTTCATGGGCGCGCAACCCTCGCACCCCGAGCTGCTCGACTGGCTCGCGCGCGAACTCATCGCCCCGACCCACGCTGTGGATGATGCCGACGCCGATGACCAGGCATGGCGCCTGAAGCGCATGCACCGGCTTATCCTGTCGTCGCACACCTACCGCCAGTCATCCGACTACCGCGAGGCCGCCTCCCGCGTCGATGCCGACAGCCGTCTGCTTTGGCGCTACCCGCCTGCCCGGCTTGGCGCGGAGTCCGTACGCGACACGATGCTCGCCTTGGCCGATGTGCTCGACACGACCATGGGTGGCCCCGGCTTCCGCCTCTACCATTACCTGCGCGACAATGTCTCCACCTATGTGCCGCTCGAGGAGCACGGGCCGGAGACCTATCGCCGCTCGGTGTATCACCAGAATGCCCGCGCCGCCCGCATCGATCTGCTGAGTGAGTTCGATTTTCCCGATTGCGCGATGGCCGCCCCGCGCCGCGCGAGCACCACCTCGCCGTTGCAGGCCCTTACCTTGATGAACCACTCGTTCACGGTCGATATGGCCCACGCCCTCGCTGAGCGACTGCGGGAAAACGCGGATGCCAATGACCCCGACGCCCAGGTGCGCCAAGCCTTCGAACTCGCCTTCCTGCGGACCCCGAGCGAGACCGAGGCGGCCGCCGCCGTTCAACTCATCCACGCTCACGGCTTGGAAGCGTTCTGCCGGGCACTCTTCAACGCGAACGAGCTGATGTATGTCAATTGACCGCACATTTTCGAGGACATTGGAATTGCACGGAGCCAATCAATGACGAATCGTAGCGAACTCGCCCAAACTTTCTCGCGGGAGGTGCTGTCCCGCCGCGGATTCTTGGGCGATGTGTTCAAGGGACTCGCAGGCGTTGGCCTCACCAGCTTGATGGCGGGCGACCTCTTCCGCTTTACCCAGGCCGCCGCCGCCACACCCGGCGCCCAGCGCCTGCCGCAGTTCGCGCCGAAGGCCAACCGCGTCATCCAGATTTTCTGCCCCGGCGCCGCCTCCCACATGGACCTGTGGGAGCACAAGCCCGAGTTGGACCGTTTCGACGGCACCCCCCTGCCGGGCGAGGAAGACCTCGTCAGTTTTCAGGGCGCCAACGGCAACCTCATGAAGAGCCCATGGCCCTTCGCGCCCTCGGGCGATAGCGGCAAGATGATCAGCACCCTGCTGCCCCACATGGCGCAACACACCGATGACATCGCCTTCATCCACTCCATGACCTCGAAGACCAACACCCACGGCCCCGGCTGCGTTTTCATGAACACCGGCCATGTCGCCGAGGGCTTTCCCAGTGCCGGCGCGTGGATCAGCCATGCCCTCGGCAGCGAGAACGACAACCTGCCCGCCTATGTCTGCATGCCCGATATTCGCGGCGAACCGCCCAACGGCCAGGCGAACTGGAACAACGGCTTCCTGCCTGCCGAGCACCAGGCCATCGTCATGGCCGATCACCTCCCCATCCGCAACCTCGAGACCCCCGGCGGAATCTCACCCGGCGAGGAGGAGGAGACCCGTGCCTTCCTCGCGCTCCTCAACCAGAAGCACGCCGCCCAACACCCGGGCAACTCCGAGCTGCGCGCACGCATCGCCTCGTACGAACTCGCCGCGCGCATGCAGCTTTCCGCGCCCGAGGTGACCGATCTCAACCGCGAACCCGCCTCGATTCGCAAACTCTACGGCGCGGATGACCCCAACCCCCTCAAGGCTGCCTACGCCCGCAACTGCATGCTCTCGCGCCGGTTGCTCGAGCGCGGCGTGCGCTATGTGAACCTCTACTGCGCCTCCCGCGCCTCCGGCGTGGACGGCCTGCTCAATTGGGACGCCCACAAGACCCTCAAGAGCGACTACGAGCGCCACTGCCCGATTTTCGACCAGCCCACCGCCGCCCTGCTGACCGACTTAAAACAACGCGGCATGCTGGAGGACACCCTCATCCTCTGGACCACCGAATTCGGCCGCATGCCCACCCACCAGGCCGGCACCACCGGCCGCGACCACAACCCCGACGGCTTCACCTGCTGGATGATGGGCGCCGGCATCAAGGGCGGCGTCAGCTTCGGCGCCACCGACCCCCTCGGCCGCCGCGCCGAGGTCAACCCCGTCACCGTGTGGGACTTCTACGCCACCGTCCTCGCCCTGCTCGGCTTCAACCACGAACAACTCACCTACTACCACAACGGCCTCGACCGCCGCCTCACCGATGTCCACGGCCATGTGATCCGCGACATCCTGGCGTGAGGGCCCGGCGCGCAAAGCGCGCTATGGACTGCGGCAAGCTTGCTGCCGCTCATTCTCCCCGCCAGCTCGCTGGCGGGCCACCACGCCACGGCGCCGCCCCTCAAGTTGGCGTGATGCGCGCGCTACCGCTTCTTCCCCTCCCCCGCCGACGCATTAAACGCCACCGCCTCGCGAATCAAGGCCCTAAACGCCTTCGCGTCCAGCCGATCGCCCTCATGCAAATCGATCGCCCGCCGCGCGTTGCCCTCCAGGCTCGCATTGAACAGCCCAGACGGGTCCTCCAGCGACGCCCCCCTCGCAAACGACAGCTTCACCTTGTCCTTGTACGATTCCCCCGTGCAGACGATGCCCCCATGCGACCACACCGGCACCCCGCCCGGGTTCGACGGCTTCCGCCATTTAATTTCCTCCACCACCCCCGGCGCCGCCTCCCGGATAAGCCCCCGCACCCGCGCAAGCATCTCCCCCCGCCAATCCCCCAGCGTTGCAATATGCGCGTCGATTTCTTGGGCGGGGGTGGGGGGCTGCAATGGATGTCTGTTGTGCGGACCGTCCGCCATCTTGACCTCATCCAACTCATCTTGGCCTAGGTATATTCAACTAATCTGATGTCTGTCTTGAAGGCATGACTTCCACCTCCACCGGAATTCCCAGCTGAATGGCCACAGGAGTGTAGATGTCTATGCTCTCGTCCGGCGTATGGAGTGACACGATCATCGAGTACCTAGCCTTGCGGTCCCAACGCTTGAGCCACGCTCGTTCCCGCCACCAACCGATCACCGGGTAGACGCCGATTAGATTGCAGGATGCGATATCCGCAGCCGTTCCTCTCCATGTATCGGAGTGAACAGAACCTGCATCTCGGTTGTTCGCCCCCAATTCCCACCGATTGCTGCCGCTACTTGTGTCCGGTTTCTCTTCCCCGTCAACACGGGCCGCCTTGTTCAAGCGTTTCATGAACTGTTCTTCGGTCTCTCCCTCACTATTCAGCCCAAATCGTAGACCAAAAGAGGGGTAACGATACTTGTCCTTCCAGCCAACTTCGCCCGGCCCAGGCTCGATGAAGTAGGAAAGTGTGACCCGCATGGCAATTTCTCGTTCACCTAAAGAGAGTAAAATATCTCGCGGCCAAGGAAGTCGGTGCAGGTGCATGTCCTTTGTTGAATAGCTGGAGCTGCCTTCCTTTTTAGTGTAGGGCTGGATCTCCGCTTCAGAGATCAGTGTGAGAGAATTTGACGCGCACGCCAACGCCCTCCCAAGATTCGGTACACCATAACCGCAAATACGCAGCAATTGCCCATACTCGGTCTTTGAGTATTCCCCCTGACCATTACCACCCAAGAATTGTCGCTTCAGGGCATCTGGCCATTCAGCGGTGTGAATCATCAGCCCACGAATAGTCTCGGGCCATGCATCGGGATACCGCGCCTGTATTTGCGCAGCCATCCACGCGGCTTGGGCGGCAGCGGCGCTCGTTGCATTGATTGAGTCAAACTGACGCTGATTCGGTTGGTGACCTGTCGTGAGAAGGGAGAGATCGTCGTGCACGCTGAATGTGCCGCCCGGCCCTCTCGCTACATTTCCGCCCTCCAGCAGGATTTCCGGTTTGACGGGCCACTTCTTCTCATCCCAAACGAGAGATGTGGAACTAAAGGGGGACAATTCTCCTGGCTGTGCAAGAGGGGCATGATCCTGAAGACTTGGGTCCGAAAGCTGGGCCATTTCGGTGTATGCGCCAACAGTAAGGGCGTTCCATGACTGACCCGGATCATGGATTGAACAAGTGAGATTGCTTTCTGGATAGATGGCCCACTCGGCGTGTGTCTCGACATTTCCTGCCGACACTATGAAAAGGCGTTTGCTGCCGTCATCATAACCGGAAGTGAGCTTGTCGATTGCAGCCGACCAAGAAGAAGGCCGCCCGCGATCGCGACCATCTTCCGAAGTCACGGCCATGCAGCCAATACGACTACGCTCAGGTGCCTGAATTTCTGCGTGACTTATCCCTTGGATAGTGATGTCACCATACAGATCAGGTTCGTTTGCTCCTTGCGGAGGTAGTATCTTCGTCGATTCTAGGCAATGCTCAATTCGTATCGGATTGTTGTGCTGAAGAGCGTCGACCAAGTCTCCGAAGGCTGCCACACCGCACATCCATGTTCCATGGCCTTGATGGTCATTGACACCCCAGTTCGGATTCACGGCATGGCGATCATCATCGGCCAAGAGGGGCTGAAGCAAAATATGCCCGTTATTCACGCCGGTATCGAGCACGCATACGGCCACGCTGGCCTCGGAATTCACGCGCAAGCGCTTGCGAAGATCCTCCACCCACTCCGTCTGGTCCTTGTTCTCCAATTCCAGAAAGAACTTGGCGGTCTCCTTCGCCCGTCTGAATTCCGCGATGTCCGGACTGGACTCGACCAGATTGGCAAGCTGTTCTCGCGTTGCCAGTCCGAGAAGCACGGTTCTTTCCGGGAAGCGCAACGACCGCAACTTAATCTCAAGGTCCAAGGAAGTAGCAACTACTCGGAAGCGTTGTTCCACATCGCCTTCTGTACCTTGAAGCCAGATCTCGCACCATACAGGCGTTTTTCCATGCGGCAAAAGGTCAAGATCGTCTCGCCAGAAGGATTCCAGCACCGCGAGCCGTATGTCCTCGACGCTCTGCAAAAGGGTGGCGTGCTTGGGGGCTCCTTTCCTAGTTTCTTCCCGGGCATACTCGTTGATTTTCTTCAGGAAATGCTCCTGTTTACCCGATGGGATGAAGACGGTGGCGCGAAATGTCTCCCTGTCCGGATCATTCGCGTGACGAAAGGTGTATACACTGAGAAGGCGTATCCCCGCGCGGCGATCCTCAAGGCTCTTTGACACAAGGTCAAATCCCGGCTTTCCCTCAAACTCAACATAAATGCCATCCCGAGTCGGCATCGAGACGGCGGTCCGGGACTCTTCCTGCTCCCTTGCTTTGGCCCAAATGGCCGCCCATTGCTTCTGCAACTTAACGCTGTGCGATTGGCGGTCCCGTTGGGGGACTTTCTGTGCGCGCCCCCTTCGAGGTGTTGTGAACTTTTCGGATTCTTGAGCATTACGCAGAAAGATATGCGGGTGGTCTGTTGCCATGCGCTTTTATCCCCTCGTCTAGACCTTGTACGCGGACCGTCGTTCTTGAAGCATCTGTTTGAGCAGCGTCGCAGTCACGGTCTTCCGGTCGGCGAGAATCGTCTCCTTGATCGCATCGTCGCAGGCCTGCGTGATCTCGGCGTGGCTGAGCAATTCGGCCATCTTGACCGAAGCATCGAGCCGCATCTGCCTCTGTCGGAAAGATCCGAGTCGATTCTCGACCAATCGTTCTATTTCAGGCTTTTCCGGCAGGTGGTAATGCAGCGTGTCGTCAAAACGGCGAAAGAGCGCTTGATCCAGCATGCGAGGGCTATTGGTCGCAGCCACAATTAGGCTGTCCGAGTTGTCCCGCTCAATGAACTGGAGAAACGAGTTAAGCACGCGGCGCATTTCGCCGACATCGTTTTCACGACCGCGCTCACCGCCAATAGCGTCGAACTCGTCGAATAGATACACGCCGCGTCGCTCCTGGATGGCATCGAATATCTGACGGAGCTTGGCGCTCGTTTCGCCCATGAATTTCGTGACGATCTTGTCCATTAGAATCGTATGGAGCGGAAGCCCTAACTCACCGGCAAGAACCGCAGCGGTCAAAGTCTTTCCCGTTCCTGGAGGTCCGGCGAGAAGGATCTTTCGCCGGTGTGAGAGGCCGTGCTTTTCGAGTTTTGCTTTCTGCCGATACTCTCGGAGGATCCTATCAATCCGGCCTCGCATATCCGTGGATAGAACAAGTGCCCCCAGTCGTTCTCTGGGTTCCGAGGTCAGAATCAGGTGGTTTAAGTCCGGTGTGAAAGGGATGACGCGGCCAGGCCGGGCCTTTGCTTTGTCAATAAGCGTTCTTATCTCGTGTGCCAGAGCGCTATGCCCCTGCTTCGCCTCATGTGCGGCAAGCTGGAGCGCAATGGTGAAGAATTGCTCCGGTTGCTCGCTTAAGTGAGATCGGATGAGAGACTTGATTTGTTCGGCGGTTGCCATTTCAACGATTTCCCGATCCTAGAGTTTGAAGAGCGATGCCAGGAAGCCTGGAGTATTGGGTGTGCTGCGGCCCCGCTTCTCTAATGCAATGCGTGGCCGATAGGGGATTCAATGCTACTGGCGAGGGCGCGTAGTGGCGATGCAGCCACATGATACGGTTAAGTTCCCGTGATTCCCAATGCTGCTGTTTGGCAGCTCGAATGAATATGAGCCTCTCACCTTCCCCCATCACATCCTCTCCCCCGGCAATTGGCTGGCTTGGTGCACCCAGCGGGTGAATTGCGCTTCGTCGAGTGCTTCGTCTTCGTGGGTGTGTCTGAAAGCGGCCACCTCTGCTCGACGCTACTCCTCGTCCTTCTTGTAGACGCGGACATAGTCGATGATGAACTCGTCCGGCAGGTGCATGTTGTGGAGTTCTTCCTCTTGCGGCGGTTCCATGCTGAGGATGATGTATTGCTCGATGTGGGATAGGCCCTGCTCCACCTCGTAGAACTTGTAGCCGTCCACGAAGAAGCTGTAGCTCTCCGGCGTCCATTCCAGCGCAAAGGTATGGAAGCCCTCGCTGACCCCCTCGAGGTAACTCTGCATGCCGCGCGTGGTCTGCTGGTTCGGGCCGTAGGCCCAGTGGACATTGTGGGAAACGATGTCCTTGCCCAGTTTGCGGAAGAACTCCATGATGTCGATCTCGGCGCCGTACACCGCAGGGTCCTCGCCTGCCGACACGAGCGGCGACTGCATCCAGAAGGCCGCCCAGATTCCGCCGCCGCGTTGCAATTGCGCGCGGCACTCGAAAAAACCGTAGCGCGTCATGAACAGGTTCTGCGTGCCGACCATCCCCACGAGGATTTCCCCGTCCTTCTCAAAGGCCTTGAGCGTCAGGTAGCCATCCGCCACCTCGACGGCTTCCTTCGAGACGCGCCCGAGAGCGCGTGGCCCCTCCCCGCGTACCGCCCATTTTTCAGGGTCGAGTTCCGTTCCCTCGAACTGATCCTCCCAATATAGCGAGTATCCCAACGACTCGGCCGTGTATTGCGTGTCCGACATCGGCCCCTGCGCCGGCCGCTGCGCGTGGCAGGCAAGGGCAAAGCCGCTGGCAAGCAGAAAGGTGAATAGGTATCTCATGGTGACCCCCGTGGTTGGATGAATCCGGTACTGCAGAACCTGCCTGAGCCTACCCCAAAGTCACCCCAGCGGTACAGCCTATACCCCTACCCCTCGTTCCCAGTTGGGCTACGGACCGGCACGCCCGGCACGCCCGGCACGCCCTGCGCGGGGACCTTGGCGCGGGGAGGACGGGAGAGGGGCTACATCGTGCGGCTATGGCGAGGTACGCCCGGACCATTACAGGCGCTTTTTCGCGAAGGCCCTTCCGGATGGAGTCTTGAGGTAGCGCTCAAAAGCCAGGGCTTGCTCGCGGTCTGAGTAACCGATGGCCGCTTTGATCTGCCACGGGCGGTGCTTGGATGTATGCGGGCATTGCCCAGCGTTGTGGGCGTGGAGCCGTTGGGCAAGGTCCTCGGTAAACCCCACATAGAAACGATGGGGTTCCGCGACGGTCCGCAGGATATACACATAGTAAAAGCCCATGGCCGCCAGAATGGCGTACACCTGCGGCGCACTGCAAGCGCCTTAGGAGACGGAGATTTCCCCGCCTTCGCCCTTTGGGCTACGGCGCGGCACGCCCGCCGGCGTGGTGAGGTCGGGCGTGGCGAAGTCGGGCAAGGAGCCACATTGTTCGGCTACGGCGCGGGCCGCCTTCGTGCGGGGCACTATGGCGCATCACGCAGCCTTCGCTTCTCCGCGTTGCTGCGAAGCGAAGGCATGGAATGGGTCTGGCGTGCCGAGCCGTAGCTTCGCCCGATGCAGCGGGGGTAGCCCGCCTTCGCCCTTTGGGCTACGGCGCGGCAGCCTTCGCTTCTCCGCGTTGCTGCGAAGCGAAGGCTGGTGGAGGCGGCGGGAATCGAACCCGCGTCCGAAGATGTGGTCACGATGGCTTCTACGCGCGTAGTCCGTCATTTGAGATTCGCCCCCCGGCGGCGGGTCGGACTCCCTACGCCGGGTCGCTAGATGGTGTCGATACTCTCCGGGAAAGCCACCACCGGTCTTTCCCTTCGAGGTCCGCTGTCGTCGCCTTCACCCCCTAGCAGACAGTCAAGGGGAAGACGGCTGCTAAATTAGATTAAGCAGCGAGCGCGAGCTCATTGTTCGCGTTTATTGGTGTTCCGGTTTTTTACGAGGCCACCGGAGTCCTCGGCGCGCCACCATCGCTCCTGCAACCCCGTCGAAACCATGTCGCCCCCACGAGTAGCACTCGATGGGTGTCAAAAGGTCACGCGAAAGAGCCGAAGCGCTGTAAGCGAAATCAGTATACATGAGAAACATGCGCATTCTCGACTCTATTCGCGCGAATGGCCACCACTCCGGGCATTTGTGCTGTGCCACGGCCCCGTTTCCGCCTGTTGCGCTTCGGGCGAATGACTTGCCGCCAACTTCCTTGGTATAGTGTCCGCGCTAGGTGTAGAGGGTTGTGGCGATGGTAAATCGAGACTTGAACTTGCTCTTCGGCATCATGGCAGTGCTGCTCAAGCGCGTGACGCCGGAGCAGTTGGTCGAGGCCGCGGCGTGGTGGGCATCGGATCCCACCGCCAGCCTGGCCGAGCGCATGGTGGCCATGGGCGTGCTGGACGACCGCGATCGCGCCTTCCTGGATGAGGTCGTCGCGCGGGCCGTGGCGAGTCACGGCGGCGACGCGTCGGCCACACTGTCCTCCTTCGGTGGGGAGAAGCAAGTCGCGGAGTCCTTCCGGGATTCCATTACCCCGATCAAGTCGAACGAAGCGCGCACCATCCGGCAATCCGTTCAAAGTGTGCCAGCATCGGACTTTGATTTGGAGTCGGTGCCGGCGGTACGGGAGGCATCCGGCCGGTACGCACAGGTGAGCGAATATGGCCGCGGGGGCATGGGGCGCGTGCTGCTCGTGCAGGATGCCTTCCTCAACCGGCAGGTAGCGCTCAAGGAGTTGTTGCCGGACTTGAAGGGGCGCGAGACCCCGTTGACGCCCGGTGGTTTTCACCGGGAACTCCTCAGCCGTTTCCTGCAGGAGGCGCGCATCACCGGTCAGCTCGAGCATCCCTCCATCGTGCCGGTTTACGAGCTGGGTCGCCGCGACGACGACACCCTCTACTACACGATGAAGCTCGTGCGCGGCAGAACGCTGCGCGACGCCATCAGTGCGGCTCGAAGCCTGCGCGAGCGGCTTGCGCTGTTGCCCCATGTGATCGACCTGTGCCAGGCGCTGGCCTACGCCCATAGTCAGCGCGTGATTCATCGCGACATCAAGCCCGCCAATATCATGGTGGGTGAGTTTGGCGAAACGGTCGTGCTGGATTGGGGCCTCGCCAAGAGTTTGGACAAAGAGGACGCCCACGCCCACGGCCTGGCCGAGACGATGCGCCTCCTCCATGCGGGCGAGCATGCGGAGGCGGCCGCCACGGCGTACGGCGAGGTCATCGGCACGCCCGCCTACATGTCTCCGGAGCAGGCCCTGGGTCAGATAGAGTCGATCGATGCGCGCTCCGATATTTACGCACTTGGGGCCATGCTGTACGAATTATTGACCGGTCGCGCCCCGTTTTTGGGGGATTCCGTGGTGGATGTCCTTCGGAAAGTGGTGGAAAAGGACCCGGAATCAATCGAATCCACCGAGCCTGACGCCCCGCCCGAGTTGGCCGCCATCGCCATGCGCGCCATGGCCAAGGACCCCGCCCAGCGCTACGCAAGCGCCAAAGACATGGCCGACGACCTCACGGCATTTCAGTCGGGCGCTCTCGTCGGCGCGCACGCCTACAGTCCATGGGATCATCTGAAGCGCTTCGCCCGGCAGAACAAGGGAGTGCTGACCACTGCCGCCACCGCCGCTATTGTTGTCATGGCCATCGCAGTAGGTGCCTACTTCCGCATGCAAGGCGAGCGCGACCGCGCCCTCACCGCCGAGGCCAACCTTGGCCTCGTGGTGGACTTTCAATCCCGCATGCTCTCCGAGGTCAACGCCGAGGAAATGGGCGCCGCCCTGCGGGACGACCTCCTCGCCGCATATGCCGCCATGGTGGCCCGCCTTGGCCTTTCGGAAGCCGATGCCCACGAACGCGTCCACCAGGCCGAATCCCAATTCGCCACTCTGGATTTCACCGGGTCTGCCGTGAAAATTCTCGATCGACAGTTCCTCGCGCGTGCACTTTCCGCCGCCGAGGCGGATTACGAAGACCAACCGCTCGTCCAGGCCCGACTCCTTCAAACCGTCGCACTGGCGCGGGCAAACATGGGGATTCACGACGGGACCACCGACCTGCAATACCGCGTCATCGCCATTTTGGAGGCGCATCGTGGTTCGGACGCCGCATCAACCCATGAGGCGCGTGCGAACCTCGGGCTGGTGCTGTGGCTTCTGGGAGAACCCGACGAGGGCATCGCGCACCTGGAGGCCGCCATCACCGCATTGCAGCGCCACTGGCCCGAGGAGGATTCGCGGCTGCTGGGGTATCGATATGTCGTGGCCCAGCTCAAACGGGAGGAGCCTTTGCGTTTCACGGCCGGCGCCGACGGCGCGGGCTCATTCGAGGAACTGCTGGCAAAGGTCAGCACCTTCACGGTGCTTAGCGGAAAGGACCAGGGAGAGGAATGGGCCATGGCCGCCGCTGCCCTCATCGAGCAGTCAATACACATGATGGCCGCCAACGGCATTGCCGCCGGAGCCGAGCTGGAGAGCCTGTTGCCCACCCTGCGCACCGGGGCATGGGTGGACACCACCGAAGCCCAACGCGACGACATCGTCGAGGTGGTGAGCTGGATCATTACCCAACTTCCAGACACCTCGCCGTTCACCCTCGGCTCCACGCTGATCGTCCTCGCCAACGAATTCCTCGCCTTCGACGATGTCGACGGCGCCGTGGACCTGTTTCGCCGTTCGCACCATTGGCATCGCGGCAGGTACGGCTCCAATCACCAGCGAACGCTTGGGGCACTCGTCGAGCTGGGAAAAGCACAGGAAATTAACGGTAATATCGCCGAAGCCAAGCAGCACTACCGGGAGGCCCACGAGGGATATCGAACCAATTCCGGGCCCGAAAGCACCGCCGCGCGCAATGCGCTCAATTCCCTGCTTCGCGCGCTGATTGCATCCGGGGAATGGCCCGAGGCGGAAGCGTACGCCCTGGAAGACTTCGACACCCACCTGCGTACCAACGGGCCGGACCACGCCACCACCCGCAACGCCTGCAACCGCCTCATCGACTTGTACGAGGCATGGAACGAAACCGAGCCCGGCTCGGGGCACGACGCAAAAGCCGCCCAATGGCGCGAGCACCTGGAATCACCCAGCAGCCTGCAAGCAACCGACGACGCCTGACCAAGCCGTACTTTGACCCCACCCGAGAGATTACTGCCCGGATTCCGCCTGCTCCTGGCGAATCTCGTCCATAATTTCCCGGATGTGCGGCTCGATATTCGCCCCGAGGTCGGCCCCGTCGTCCTCCATGTGGATGAACGCCTTCGCCATTTCACGCATGACATGCGGGTCCTGGAGGTGCTCCTCATACCGCCGTTGCGCGTAGCCAGGCTCCAACTGCGGCTCGATGCGTTCCTCCCGCGTGCGCTCCATCAGTTCCGCCACCAGCGTGTTGCCCTGTTCCCGCGCGGCATCTTCCGCCCGCAGCACCGCTGGCAGGGCCAACTCCGAGTAGTACTGCTCCGGGTGCGGCGCGCCGCCATACGCCACCCGGCCCCGCGCGAAGAGAATCGCATCCACCAGCACGGGCGAGGTGGCGTCCGCGTGCTCCTCCAGCAGCTCCGTCATCAACACCCAGAAGTACTGCCGGTTCTCCTCCGAGGGGCCGCCGCGTTGTGCGATGATTTGAGCCGCCGTGTACTTGATGCCCAGCGCATTCGGGTCATCCGGGTGCTCCAGCAACCACTCCTCCGCCTCCAGCACGGCCTGCATGGCGCGGTTCGTGTAGCACAGCAGCGTGATACGCTCCAGCGCCGCCCACCGGCGCAACGCCGGATGCGCATTCGGGTCCCGCTTGATTTGGTCGCACGCGATCAACGCCGCTCTCTCGCGAAAATCCCCCTCCAGCTTCCGTATTTTCTCGATCAACTCATCCTGCGCCAGCGTCGTCGCCTCATACGGCAAGTCCGGCAAAATCGCAATGCCATCCGTTCCCAGCCCCCGCCGTACTTCCAAGTGCGCGTTCGAGAGGGGCGAGGGCCATTCGGAGGCGAAAGCGGGGAGGGAAATCGATAACGCCAGTATTAACTGGATGTGGGCGGCCCAACAGCATGCCTTCATTACTCAGTCTCCTTCGATTTCTCTACCAAGGTGATGCAATGCCCAGTCGATTCTTGGATTGACCAAGTATTCGAAGGTCATTTCACCCGTTGCTGAATGTACATTGCGATATCGTCGATATTCTTCTGCGATGCGCCTCAGCACAGGGCGTGCAAATTCCGGTTGAGCAGCACCCAGTGCGGATATCGCATTCAATCGCATCAATTCCACGGGATCTCCGTCTCGCAGTCGGCGCTGTGAGGGCGGAATGTCGAGCGGCCCACCGGATTCCCAGAAATCCTGCGTCGTCATTTCTTCCAGTAATGAAACGGCCTTTTCGGTCCCGATTCGTCCTATCACGGGGATGGCGTAGTGAATGCTATCTAGCTGCGCGTTTGGAATGGGGTGTGTGCGGGGATACGCCACCATGGCTCTCAGCGAATCAATAATTCCATCGTCTTCAACATGAAGGTGCCGCAAGGCGAGAATCGCTTCTCGTAACAGCGTCCATTCTGGAGTCGAACGCTCTATTTCCTGTTCGAGGGTTCGCCTTATGAGTGCAATTTCCCCCTCCTCGGTTTGCCGATGGCGTGCATCCCAAATCTGTTGTCGAAATTGAGAAACAATTCCTGAATCGATGTTCCCGGTGAGTATGCGCTCGCGCATCGTTTCAGAGACTTCGTTGATGTGAGCATCATTCGCATCAACGATAGCCGTGAGTCGCTCCCACGCAAGACCTTCGCCACGAGGGGGCTCATCGCGTGAAGCTGGTAGCGATACTTCCGCACGAGCATCAAGTTCGCTTAGTATCCGGTTCACCACTGCTTCGAGAAATGTGTCTAGTGGGGGCGTATGACCTAGAAGCGTGAGCAAAGCATCTCTGGCACTTGCGGAGTCGCTGTTCGCGAACGCTTGAACGGCTTCGACCCGTAGCCGCCCAACAGATTGCTCCGAATTCTCACTGAGCCCCACCAAGTCGGTTCGTACCGGCCCTGCCTCCAGCCAGAAATCAACCTTGGTTGCTTCGGACAGGAGCGATAGAGATACATCCGTCCCGATAAATCCGGCGGTCGACATAGCGAGTAGTAAGCTTTGGGCGTGAGCCTGTTCGATTTTCTCACCACGGGGAAATAGGATCAACTCCCCCAGGAGTGTCACCATATCATCCGCCCCGGCAGCCCCGGATTCAGCGGTACTCAGCGTTTCCTGAATCAAAGGCCACGATGGATGCTCTTTGGAAAGTTCATGCGACAGTACATTGATGACTAAACTCCGGTCTTCGGGTGACAAAGGAACGAGCATCGCTCGTCGCTTCCAGAATTCTTGCTGTGCCCGATTTGCAAGTTGCTCTTCCCGGGTGGGTTCCCCACGGTAAGTGCGGTATCCCGGCAACGCCGGAATAGTGATTGCCTCAACCCGCAGTTCTCGGATGTGTGTCAATTGTGTCAAGCGCTCCCGGACATCATCGTGCGAGATATCCCCGCCGTCTGCAGGCGCCGCCGCGGCGGCCGACAGGACACAGACCTTGAGGAGCATCATTGCAGTCCGCGATGCAATCAACTTGCCGTGGCCACAATTCCAACTGTGAGTTACCACTGCGTTTCATCCCATTGATCGGAGCCCTGGGATATGATGGCGGCTTGAGAGCTCTCCAGATAGTAGTGGGTTGCGGCATAATACATGAGATTCTTTTCAAATGGGTGATGGTTATCCACTTCAGGGTCGTAACTCAAGTTCAGCCCTGTGGCATGCCCGATTTCGTGCATGAGGACATGCGCCCCTCCTTGCTTTATGGCAAGAAAATGGCGGAGTTGCTGTTGTTGGTCGTAGAAAAAGTGGACTTGCCCGAGCACGGCTGTCGGCGGGTGGACGAGGATAGTGCTGACGCTGTATGCATCAAATCCAGCTGCGATGAACGCGGGGGGGGGGGATTCATTGATCTGTCTCCCTCTAGTTTACGCCTGAGCGACAGGCTAACACGGCTGGGGGGATCTGTCAAGCCGAAAAACATGGGAGCCAAAAGAAAAAAGATAGTACAGTGGATCGTTCCATTGTTTCAGGGGTTGTACGGTGATCTAGTGGGCAACTCCCTGCGCGTGGCTGTCTCGATAGGACCAGAATTCGAGTGCGTCGGCGGAAAGTGAAGGAATGGGGCGCGCCCGCCTAACCCCGCTTGGGTCGTACCGTTCTAGACGGCTGGGATACTTCGCTCGGAAGGCCTCGAGTGGCTCCATGGCCAATTGAGCGGGTGCAAATCGCACCGCTCTGATGGCCTCGCGCCGCGCGGCATCCGTTCCCACGAAAGTATGCGCCCGCTGCGCAAGCTCTCGATTCAATGTACCACCGGTTTCCCAAAATTCCGCCTCCATCGCCTTGAACAGCAAGCCAACTGATTCCTCGGTACCTACGCGGCTCAAGGAGGCAAACGCGACATTAAATGCACTCCACTGTTCCTCTGGAAGCGGGTTCGGTCGCGGCATCTCGAACATGTGGCGAATCAACGCCGTCATCCGGTCGTCATGACCGCCGTGTAAAAACGCCGCGCGCATGATCGTGGCAACCACATTCCAGTCCGGCGCGGGTGCGTCGAGCTGCGCCCCTAGGTGCTCAAGCAGCAAGTCGTAGTCGTCTGGAGCGAGCGGTTCGCTGCGAGCTTGTTCCATCACGCGGACGATTCGGCTTTTCGCGTGGACCGGAGCGCGGGGGGCGATCAACTCCTCACGCAATGCGTCCGCGGCCTCATCCACCCGGTTTTTCCCGCTGTTGACAAGACCTTCCAGCCATTCCGCATCCGGCGAACTTGGGGACTCCTCTGAATCGTCCGCGTTTGATGAGCTTGCCGCGAGTTCCAACACCATTTCAATCCGGTCCAAGGGACTCTGTGCGAGCGAGGCCAATTCCCGGGCGCTTGCCGTGGGGTCCGTGGAGATGTGTGGATTGCGAATCGGGCCGTTGGCTTCCCAGAACGCAGGACTTGAAGCCTCGTCGCGCAGGGCGCGTGCTGCCGGTTCGCTGTGCCTTCCAAGTGCCAGTAGTCCTGCCTGAAGGCTCCGGGCCAGCGCATCCGCCGTCTTTTCGCCTCGTGGGTATTCCAGCACCGTGCGGATGGGTTCCGCCAGTGCATCCGCGCCCGCAAACCCGTGCCCCGCGGCAATCAGTGCCCATTCTACCCGTTCCCAATCGGGCCGTTCCTTGTTCAGCTCACGATTAAGCACGGCCAGAACGAGCGCACGATCCTCCTCGGGCATACCCACGGCACGAAGCCGGAAGTAGTCCTCGCGCAGCATGTCCTGCCAGTGCTTGTTACTTTCCGTGCGGTGCGTGGCCTGCAAATTCACCAGCATTGCAAGCGCCTCGCGCCGCCGCTCGCCTTCATCCCGAAGCGCCACGAAACGCGCAAGTTCCGGGTCATCCAGCCGTGAGGGCCGCGGAAGCGGCATGCCGTGGCCAAGAGTGATGACCTGAGCGGCGGCATTCATGTGAGCCCCGATCAAGAGCATAGCCAGAACGCCCACGGCCAAGTATTTCAACAAAACATGCTTTGTGCGTATTGGTACTACGGAATCCATCGTGCGCTCTCGTGTGAGGAGATTCCGTGAACTTTGCATCATTCATTCTCCGATGAGGTTTGAAATTGTACCGGGAGTATCTGTAGTTGCGGCACTTTCACGCAATTGCACGATTCGCAGTGCTTTCCTCGCATCATGGGCTGCGGTTCGATCGAAATCATGTCCGTGGGCCCGCAGGTTCCACATGAAGTCACCGACACGGTGCTCGTGGGCCGCGTACAATCGATCCAAGGCAGGCTCGGCGAATTCACTCGGTGCCCATGCCAGCGAATCAATCGCGTGCTGCATCAAGGCGACCGTGGGCTCGAAAAGGGATTCCCCAACGATGGGCGGGGAGGTGTGGTGAGCAGGAAAGTTGGTAGGACCATTTGCCTCCCAGAATGCTCGCGTTGCGGCTTGCTCCAGCAACGCCACCGAGGAACTCGTGCCCGCATATCCAGCGGCAGTAAGGGCGGCCATCAGGCATTCCGCGTGCGCATCACTTACGGGGTCTTCGCGCGAAAACTCCAGTACACTTCGCAGCAATACCGAGTATCCCTCACCTGAGGCGGCGCCGTAGAGACTCGCACGAAGCGCATCACGCGTGAGCGCCCAATCCGGCGATGCCTTGGCGAGTTCTTGCTCCAGTACGCCATGGACAAATTCCCGGTCGGCATCGCTCATCGGCTCCATGCGCACTGCATGGATCTCGCGTGAAATGTCCGACTCAATCGTGGCGGGCATGTCCGGCGAGAAAACTCGCGCTCGCAATTCTTCCGCCACGGCGTCCACCCGGGCTTCGCCGGCCTCCCGCAGAGCGTGAAGGCGTTCGGATTCCGGCCCGGAAGGCGACGGCTCCACCGAGACCAATTCCACCGGCGTTTCCCGCATGGCGATGGTCTCCAGGGCTCGTTCGGCATTGCCAGTGGCCCAATGTTCGAAACGGGACTCCGACTGCGGCAAACCAACCAAGCTTCGCTGGTCATGGTATTCGTCCCGGATGGACTCGAGGGTGGGTCCCGCGACATCCATCGGCGCACCTGCCATTTTGGAAATGGCGTTCAACCGTAGAATCTGCACAGCCATATCATGATCACGGCTGAGTTGCGCAGCGCGAACCGGTCCCACTTCCTCCCAGAATTCAAGCGTTGTGGCACGAAGCAGCAACGCAATTCCCTCGGGAGTGCCCGAATTTCCCGCAGCTGCCAACGCCTTGAGAAGACACTGGCCGTGTGCCTCCGAGATCTTGTCGCCGCGTGGGAATAGCAATACCTGCTCTATAAGTAGGATTAATTCATGGTCGTCGACTCGATTTTTCGATGCCGATTCCAGCAGAGGCAGTATGTGATTCCAATTCGGACTCTGCGATCCGATGGTGGAATGCAGCTCGATGAGCATATCTTGCTGTTCCTTGCGCGGCATAAGTACCGCATGCGCCTTCAGTGGGGCCAGGCGCCACACCGCGTTCTTCGATTCCCAAGATACATTGCGGTCTGCCGTTTGCAGTTCGAGAATAAATCGCGCCGCCTGCAACCGCACGGCACCCGACCGGAAAGGGGCATCTTCAGTCGGAATTGATTGGACAAATTCCGATGCGAATGCGGGGAGGGATGTCAGCAGTATGCTCGCCGCGAGACAAAGCGCCAGCGTTCCACGAATTTTAGTGACCGTCATGACTCACTTTTCCCGTTACTGGGGCCTTCCAAGCGGTTGCACAAGACCCGTGTCAGGGGAAGGCGGCGCTCCGTCGCGAAGCGCTAGCCGATGCAACGAGGCTGACGCCGCCTTTGTGGCCAAGGCATCAAAATCGGAAATGCCGACCGCCACCACATCGGAAGCGGCCGCAAAGTGACTACTATGCGCGTCCTGAATTTCTACCAAGATGTCACGCACGAGTTGAGGGGGAGCATGCGCCATCGCCTTCACCGCGTGCTCCATCAACAAGTCGACTCCCGAGAATTCATCTCGAAGCTGACCGGGCACCATGCTGTCGGGATATTGTGGAAGGCCCGATGCCGTCCAGAACTCACGCGTCGTGGCATCCCGAAGCAGGTCGACGGCCGCTGGCGCACCGTTGTATCCGGCAGCCGTGAGGGCTGCCATGAGGCTCTTCACATGCTCCTCGGTCATCTGCCCTTCGCGCGGATGCTCCAGCAGTTGCCTCAAAATGCCCGCAAAGTCGCCATCCTCCGATGCCTCGCCATAAACCATCGTCCGAAGGGATTCCCACACGAGCATCCAGTCAGGCGCGTCTTTGGCAGCTTCGTTTTGCAGTAGTCCCACGATGAATGCTTGCTCTTCTGGCGGCATGGGCTCCGTTCGTTCCGCATACACTTCCTGCACAATCTCCGATTCGATTGTGGTGCTCACTTCCGGCGAAAAGACGCGGGACAACAGGCGCTCGAAGGCCGCATCCACCCGGCCCTCACCTTCCCTACGCAGGAGTTGCAGCCGTTCCGATTCGCTACGCGCCAACATGGGTTCTGCGGATCGTAGCTCAACCTGGCTTTCTCTGAGCGTAATGCTCGCGAGCGCCTCTTCCGCGATCGGCGCCGCCCAATGCTCGAAGCGGGATTCCGACTGCGGCAGTCCGGTAAGGCTTCGCTCCTCATCGTAGGTATCCCGAATGGAGTTCAGCACGGGCCGAGCTAGGTTTCCATCCATCAATCCCATGACACGAATCGCCCTCAAGCGTAGTGTCTGCACGGCTTGCGAGGCATCGGTACTTACCCTTGCGGAACGAACCGGGCCCGCGCTTTCCCATAGTACCAACGAAGTGGCTTCTTCCAAGAGGCTCATCGCGGACGGCGTCCCGGCGCGGCCGGCCGCCTGCAAGGCAAGCATCAGGCTCTGCCCGTGTGCGTCGGAAATCTTGTCGCCTCGCGGAAACAGCAGGAGCTGACGCAATAGGTCGACGAAGTCTTCGTCATCAATTCGATAATATTGACCGAGTTGCACAATGGACCGCACTCCACCCCAATCAGGTTGGCCCGCACCCGGCAGGGCTCGTGCCAATGCGGCCACGAGCAATTGCTGATCATCCTGTGCCATGGGCTGAAGCCGCACGCGTTCCCGCACCTGTGCGCGGTAAGCGCGGCTGGACTCCGGCTCGAGAAGCCGCTCCTCGAAGCGAAGGTCGATAAGCAACCGTACCGCCCGCTCCCGGGTTTCTGCCATTCTCAGCAACTCAGGCAGCCGGGACGAGAAGGCCGGTGACTCTGCAATAGCAACGGGCGAGGTGAGCTGGCAAGCGAGGATGCTCCAGGCCATCACTGCAACCATAAGCACAAGGCCGCGCGCCGAGCTTATCTGGATGCCCACGCTGCGCTCATGGCCGCCTCTCCGAGCGTCAGGCACGGAATGCTGGGGTGGGGGGAGGGGTAGAATGCACTGATCAGTCTCCCTCTAGTTTACGCCTGAGCGTCAGGCTAGCACGACCGGGGAGATCTGTCAAGCGGGAAAAGCAAGTACCCACAAATCCATAGGTAGTACAGAGGTAACTGGCCGAATTGTCCGAAGTGTGCCGCCAAGGGCAACGGCATTGTTCAGGGTGTTGACCCGGGAAATCCGGGCCATCCCACGGCCCCCGCTCCCCCGTCAAGCTACTTGAATCGCCCCGCTACCCTGAGGATAATCACGGAAGCGGGCGCTACACTATTACACCACCACCCGCTTCGTTTCCAAGCCGCCGTGGACCGTTCGTGATGGGCGCGGGCGAGTGCATTTGGGTACTCTCGGCTTAACAGAGACTCGGGAAGGTTGTACTAATGAGCAAGAGAATTTCGCGTCGCAATTTCATGGCAGGGGCGGCCACGGCCGCATCCGCCCCCCTCATCCTAAGCTCGTGCGCGCACAACCAAACGCGCGTCAAGGGCCCTTCGGAGCGCATCACGATGGCCGGCATCGGCCTGCGTGGCCGCGGCTTCTATGATCTTCAATGGCTCATGAGCAAGGACGATGTGCAGTTCGTCGCGATCTGCGATGTGCAGCAATCGGAGCGCCTGCGGGTCAAGAACTATGTGGACGAAGTCTATGGGAACACCGACTGCGCCATGTATTCGGACATGCGCGAAATGCTGCAACGCGACGACATCGACGCGGTCCTGATCGCCACGGGCGACCGCTGGCACGCCCCGGCGTCGATTCTGTCCATGCGTGCGGGCAAAGATGTCTTTACCGAGAAGCCGTCCAGCATGACCATCGAGGAAGGCCGCGCCGTGGTGGATACGGCGAAGCGGTACGGCCGGGTCTACCAGACGGGAACCCAGCGCCTGAGCGAAGCGCATCATGTGTTCTGCTACGAGATGGTTCAGTCGGGCCGACTGGGCGAAGTGAACACCACCTACGCCCACATCGCACCCTGGGACTCGGCCAAGATGGGCCGCAATCTGCTCCCGGCACAGGATGAGCCCCCGAAGGATGTCGTCGATTGGGACGCATGGCTGGGCCCGGTTCCGTGGCGCCCGTACAACGAGGACTATGTCAAGGGCAAGTGGCGCGACGACTATGATTTCCACACCAGCTGCATCGGCGAATGGGGCGCGCACACCTTCGCCCAGGTCCAGTACGGGCTGGGGCTTGAGGACACCGCGCCCGTCAAATACGGGTATGTGGACAACGACTCCGGCGACGGCATGGTCTGCACCTTCGCGAACGGCAAGAAGCTCATCCTCTCCCGTGGCGACACCTACTGGAGCGGCTCCTGCGGCGCGCGCTTCGACGGCGAGCGGGGATGGGTCAGCGCCGCCGACGGCTACACACGCAGCGAGGTGTCCTCGCCCGAATTGCTCGAGAATTACCGCGAGGTCATCGATCAGTATGTCGAAAAGACAGGCCGTTCACTCGATCACATGCAGGATTTCCTCGACTGCGTGCGCTCCCGCAAGCAGCCCGTGGCCAATCCCTCGATGATGCACTACTCGATGACCACCGTGCACTGCGCCAACATCGCCATGTGGCTCGAGCGCGATGTCGAATACGATCCCGTCAAGGAAGTCTTCATCAACGACGACGAGGCCAACACCCTCCTCTCCCGCGAGCAGCGGAGGCCCTGGAACTTCATCTAAGCAGGTCGAGCGCTTCCCTCATTTCTCGTCCCCGAGTGCACCCCCGCTCAGCCGCGGATTGCGCTCGGGGACGGGCTTTTTTAGCGTCAGCCGGATAGTGGCTGGAAGCTTCGCGTTTGAAGGGATGCGTACCCGGGAGGGCGAGCGTCCCCGCGAGCCGGGGCATCGTGCGGGGCTTT
>ERZ869909.924-NODE-924-length-27394-cov-4.437932_pt1 | contig 27394 bp, 29 predicted proteins | sample MGYA00520892_ERZ869909 | MGnify/ENA primary metagenome ERZ869909 (study PRJEB32215, sample SAMEA104723947) | bioreactor metagenome | biome: bioreactor; feature: anaerobic bioreactor; material: water | place: China | collected 2015-03-12 ... | reverse complement strand
CGGGGTCATGTCTTTACCGACCGGCTTCTGCATGCGCGCGGGAGTGAGGAGACCATGCTGCTGGGCGCCTCCACCATGGCGCCCATGCTGTCGCGGCTGGTGCCCGATGCGCAAAGAGTAGAGCGCGAACGCTTTTCCACCCTCACCTATTCTGGCCCGAAAAAGCTCGGTAAGCTGCCGCGCCGCTCCGCCATTGTCGCCTTCTCGGCAGAAGATGTGTACGCGATTGCAGAGCTGATACGCCGCCAGCGCGGCGGGGCCGCTGTGGTGATGGGCGCACTTTCCCCGCGTACGCGCAATGCGCAAGTAGAGCTCTACCAGTCAGGCGAGGTGGACTATCTCATCGCCACCGACGCTATCGGCATGGGCCTCAACATGGATGTCGACCATGTCGCCTTTGCCGCCTTCTCCAAATTCGACGGCCATCGCCGCCGCCGCTTGCGGCCCGACGAGATCGGCCAGATTGCCGGGCGCGCAGGCCGCTTCCGCTCCGATGGCACGTTTGGCGAGACGGGCGATGCACGCGCGCTCGATGCCGAGACCATTCAGGCTGTGGAGAACCATGAGTTCGCGCCGGTAACAAAGCTGACCTGGCGCAACAGCGCGCTGGATTTTTCGTCGCTGGAAGCCCTTCGCAATTCGCTGGCAAGGCCCTGCCCCGCCAAAGGGCTGGAACGGGTGCGCGGCGCACTGGACGAGCAGGTGCTTGAAACCCTGAGCGCGGATGGCGAGGTGCGTGGCTGGACGCGCACGCGCGGCGGGCTGGAAACCCTGTGGGATGTCTGCCGCATCCCTGATTTCCGCAAGACCACCGTGGACGAGCATGCCCGCCTGTCGCGCCAGATATACGCCTATCTGATGAGCCGTGAGGGGGTGTTGCCCGATGCCTGGCTGGACGGTCAGCTGGCGCGGGTGTCCGGCACGGCCGGCGATGTCGCCACCCTGTCCCAGCGCCTCGCCCATGTGCGCACCTGGGCCTATGCGGCCAACCGCCCCGGCTGGACGCGCGACCCGGCCCACTGGCAGGCACGCACACGCGAGGTGGAAGACGCGCTCTCCGACGCCCTGCACGAAGCCCTGATGACCCGTTTCATCGACCGGCGCACTTCCGCTCTGGTCAAGGGCCTGCGCGACAAGACCGATCTGGCCGCCGGGGTGGACCATCGCGGTGAGGTGACGGTGGAGGGCCATTTTGTCGGCCGCCTCAAGGGCCTTCGCTTTGCACCCGACCATGCGGGCGGGCCGCTGGCCCAGCGCGCGGTCACCGGCGCGGCACTCAAGGCTGTGCGCCCGGAGATCAACCGGCGCCTCGGCGAGTTGGCGCGGGCGGACGCGGCCGATCTGGAGCTGGATGGCGATGGCTATCTGGTCTGGCAGGGCGAGCGCACGGGAAAGCTCGCCCGGTCGGCAGACCGGCTGAACCCGGACGTCGTGCTCGTCGGCGGAGAGCTGGGCGCGGCTGAAGCGATTGCCAGGGCGGCGCAGCGCCTGCAGCGCCACGTTGCCGGAGAGGTGTCGCGTCATCTGGGCGCCCTTGTCGCGCTCAAAAACCGGACCGGCGCCGATTCCGGCCTTGACGGGCTGGCGCGCGGCATCGCCTGGCGGCTTGTGGAAGCAGGCGGCGCCATGCCGCGCCACGAACTGGCCAGTGACATAGCCCAGCTGTCCGCCCATGAGCGCCGCCAGCTGCGCAGCGCCGGGGTGCGTATCGGAGAGCACGCGGTCTACCTGCCCGCTCTGCTCAAACCCCGCGCTGCCGGCCTCAACACGCTCCTTCATGCCCTGCATGCAGGCGAAGCCGAGGCGCGTTTCCGCCCGGCCCCCGGACGGGTATGCCTGCCCGCCCCGCAGGGCCGGCCGGCAACGGAAATGGCATCAGCCGGCTATCTCGTCTGCGGGTCGCTGGCGGTGCGCATCGATATGCTGGAGCGCCTGGCCGATGCGGTGCGCGAAGCAAGAAAACCGCATCCGCGCGGCTGGTTCGCTCTTGATGACACCATGATGGCCCTGCTGGGCCTGCCGATGGACGGTCTGGAGGAAATTGTCCGCGCCCTTGGGTATACCCGCGTGAAAAAGGCGGCTGACAGCACGCCGGACCTCTGGTCAGCAACCCGCAAGGCGCGCCGCAAGCCCGCAGACATCACCCGGCCTGCCACGCCGCCTGACGCCGCCAGCCCCTTCGCCCGGCTTGCCGAACTCGACCTGCCGCGCGCTCCGGCCCGGCGGCCTGCAAACAGCGGCAGAAAGCCCCGGCGCAGACGCAACGCCCGTGCCGCAAAGGGATCGGGACCCACATGACAGGGCCAGCCTCCGGCGACGAAGCGCCAGAGCGTATCCGTATTGATATCTGGCTGTTTCGCGCGCGCTTCCTCAAATCGCGCGCGCTGGCTGCCGATCTCGTCAATCGCGGCCATGTCAGGCTGGAACGCGGTGGCCAGATCGTCAAAATTGCCAAGGCGGCCCACATCATCCAGCCCGGTGACATCCTCACATTGCCGCTCAGGCCGGTCCCTGCACGCATTGAGGTCTGTGCCATCGGCGAGCGGCGCGGCCCCCCTGCCGAGGCCAGAACGCTATACCGGACGCTGGATATCGCAGGACCGTGATTGACAAACCCCTTTGCGGGTTCCATCTCCGGCGCGCCGCCTGTCCGCCGTCCATGCCAACCGGAAACCTGACGCTGCCATGACCTATATCGTCACTGACGCCTGCATACGCTGCAAGTTCACCGACTGCGTGGAAGTCTGTCCGGTGGACTGCTTCTATGAAGGCGAGAACATGCTCGTCATTCATCCCGACGAGTGCATTGACTGCGGCGTATGTGAGCCGGAATGTCCTGTAGAGGCCATCAAGCCAGACACTGAAGACGATCCAGATGGCAAGTGGCTTGCCCTGAATTCAAAGTACGCCACTGCCTGGCCAAACATTACCGTCCGCAAGGACCCGCCTGCAGATGCCGCTGAATTCGAGACGGTGTCTGGCAAGCTGGACAAGTACTTTTCCGACAAGCCGGGGTCTGGCGATTAACTTTGTATTTACTGTTGTGGCGAAACCGTTAAACATTCACAAACGCAGCAATTGAATTTCTGTCACGATTGTGGTAGCTTGAACGCCTTCGATAACCGCGCCTGAAGCGGACCCCTCAGGGAATTGCTTTGATCTGATCTATTGTATTCACCATCACTTCCCCGGTTCTCACCGGCGGGAGGGCTGTTGACAATTATCAGTGCCCCGAAGGCTCCGTGCGCGCTGGCCAAGAGAGTGTCGATGACCAAGAAAACCGCCAATGACAACAAGTCCTTCAAAAAGGGTGATTACATCGTCTATCCGGCTCACGGCGTAGGCCGCGTGACCGGGGTGGAGAAGGAAACCGTGGCAGGCTTCGATATTGAAGTTTATGTCGTTTCCTTCGAGCAGGACAAAATGACACTGCGTGTGCCGACCGCAAAAGCCATCGCGTCAGGCATGCGTCCGCTGGCCAATGACAAGGTGCTGGCCGACGCCCTGAAAACCCTGCGTGGCAAGGCCAAGGTGAAGCGTACCATGTGGAGCCGCCGCGCCCAGGAATATGAAGCCAAGATCAATTCCGGCGACCTGATCTCCATCGCCGAAGTGGTACGCGACCTGCACCGGCACGAAGACCAGCCCGAACCCTCCTATTCCGAGCGCCAGCTTTATGAATCCGCGCTGGACCGGATGGTGCGCGAGGTTGCTGCCGTGGAGAAGGTCGACCGTGACAAGGCGCTGGAAATCCTCTCCACCTCCTTGCAGAAGAAAGCCGCCTAAGGCGCACGCTTCCTTCCCGATCTGACGAAACGCCCCGCCCTTGCCGGCGGGGTGTTTTCGTTTGCGCCCGGCCCGGCTGCACAGAATGAGGCACAAATATGATCCGGTGAACGCGGTTCACCGTAGAGGCTGATGAAATCCGATGCCGCCCTTGCCGGAGTAGCGTCCATGTCCACCCAGCCTTCTGCCCGCCGCAGCGCCGATCCTGACCGTCAATACATGAAAGCCGCGATGGCGGTACCCTTGCTGGAGCGCGAGGAGGAACTGGCGCTGGCAACAGCCTGGCGCGAGGAGGGTGACGAGCAGGCCCTGCACAAGCTCACCACGGCCTATATGCGCCTCGTCATCGCGGTGGCCGCACGTTTCCGCCAGTACGGCCTGCCTTTTCCGGACCTCGTGCAGGAAGGCAATATCGGCCTCATGCAGGCGGCGGCCCGCTTTGAGCCGGAGCGCGGCGTGCGCTTCTCCACTTACGCCACCTGGTGGATACGCTCTTCGATCCAGGATTATGTGCTGCGCAACTGGTCGATCGTGCGCACCGGCACCACGGCAGCCCAGAAATCGCTGTTCTTCAATCTGCGCCGCCTGCGCGCCCTGATCAGCGATGTGAGCGGGGGCGCACTGACGCCGGAAAACCGCGCCTATGTCGCCGAAGCGCTCAAAGTCGGTGAAGACGATGTGGACGCGATGGCCGCACGCCTGGCTGCTGTTGACCGCTCGCTGAATGCGCCCTTTACCGAAGAGGGTGAAGGCGAGTGGCAGGATCTGCTCGCTGATGACCGCCCCGATCCTGAAGCGGCTGTGATGGAGGCGCGCGACACGGCCACACGCCAGAGCTGGATCAGCGAGGCCATGGGCCGCCTGAGCGAGCGGGAACGTCACATCATCACGCAGCGCCGCCTTACCGAGGAATCCGTCACGCTGGAAAAGCTCGGCGAGGAGCTGGGTATCTCCAAGGAGCGGGTGCGCCAGATCGAACATCAGGCGCTGATGAAGCTGAAAAAATCCCTGACCGAAATTGTCGGCGATCCTGAAGAGGCCGGACTGGTTCCGGCAGGGTAGCCTGTTGGGCCAGCCTTACCGGCCGGGCAGGCGCGCTGCCTCAGGCGCGTCCACCAGCTCCAGCGCCTCCGGGTGATTGAGCGAGATCATCGGGCCGTTCTCGGCATACATCCAGCCACGTACCCGCACCACGGCGCCTTCCAGCGCACGCAGATCAATGCCTTGCGCCTCGAAGCGGCGCTGGTCGCGGCGCATGACCTGCACGGTGAAATCAGTGCGCCAGTCCGTGCCGAAATTGAGATAGATGCGCCCATCGCGCGCCTGCCCGGTAGAGATGACCCGCCCCTCCACGATCTGCACGCTATCAAGCCAGGGCGCGAGCGCGTTGGGATCGGTTGAATGGACCAGAAGATCGCGCAGACCCCACGCGCCAAGACCGGCATTGCGTGCCTCTTCCTCCAGCGCGAGAAGCCGGGAGGTGTGCGCCGTGTTGTCGCCATGGCTGTCGACAGCGGCCAGCCCCTCGCCCACGAGGATTTCCTGCAAGGTAGAGCCGTCACCGCGCGTGGCGGTCACCAGAAGCGCGCCATAGCGATTGCGGCCGGGTCCGGCAGGGGTAAGCACCAGATTGCCGCCAGCCTCGTCCAGCAGGGCCTGTAGCCGTGCCAGCGCCAGCTCTGCAGACGGGCCGGAGCGCGGCGCGCGTATACCGGCAAGGCGCACATCGGCCACCTCGCCCTCGATCTCCAACGTGAAGCGATCCCCGCTCACGGCGCGGGCGCCTGAAGTGTCCTCAGCCAGCGGCAGCGCGTCCGGTTCCGCTTCGGGCAGCGCACCGCAGGCAGCAAGGCAGAAAGTGGCAAATGCCGCTGCGATTATCCTTCCCACCTGGCCCTTCCCCGTCCCGCTTCACCCCAGTCTGACAAGACATCAGAGCGGAGTGAAGCGTCAACGGGTGCCGCTAGAAGAAGAGCGCGGCGGCAAAGAAGGCAAAGAAGAAGCCGATCACCCATACGATTGCCGCGGCGATCAGCACGATCCCGCCCCAGCGGCGCAGCCGCGCACAGGCTGCCGCCTGCTTCGGGTCCGCCGGACAGGGCGCATTGCGGGTGAACCAGCGCATGGCGAAGGCGCCCAGCAGCAACGCGCCCGACAAGGCAAAGAGCGGTCCCTTCCAGGCGGTGAACGCCACCAGACCCGGCACATTGGCCACCAGCCCCGCCATCACTGCGCCCGCCCCGATGGTCACCAGCAGGGCTGGCAGGGCGCAGCAGATTAGGGTGGATAGGCTAGCGAAAAGGGCGAGGGCCGGAGCCCCCGCCTCGCGGAAGACAAGCCGCATTACAACGCCTCCGGCCGGGTTATGCCATTGGCCTGATAGCCGGCGCGGCGGATCAGGTCGGTAATCGTGGCATCATCAAGCGTCTGGTCTTCATGGACCACGAAGGTCAGCGTCTTGGCATCAAGATCAACTGTAGCGGCGGCGACTTCGGCGCGGCGTTCGAACGTGCGCGTCATGGCGAGCGCGCAGAAATCGCACACCGCACCCAGCACATCGACGATCACCAGCGAACCACCCTCATCGAGCGCGCTTCGCATAGCCGGGGTGATCTGGCTTTCCGACAGGGCGGTTTCCTGAGCCAGCGCATGGGGCGCAGCGCTCAGCGCCGGGGTGACGGCAAGGGCGAAAGCAAGCGTGATTTGGCGAATAGACATGGAATGTCTCCTTTTAATCGGGAATGGCCGCTTCAGAAGCGGTACTGGAACTGGAGGAAAGGCTTGTCATCGGTGACCGACCAGCCGAACTCGGCCATGAGCGGCCCCTGGAAGAAGCGCACAAGCGGTGTCACACCGACCGGGGTTTCGGCCTGCGGATTGTGCTCCACCTGCACCATCAGCCAGGTGTGAAGCGCGCCGTAATTGGCCACATAGGGCGCAACGCCGAGCCTTGCCGACTGCATGGCCTTTTCACCGACCGTTTCACCGGCAAAACCTCTGGCCATGTAGGAGACAAACCAGCGGCGCGTCTCCCAGTCGGCCATTAGCCCCAACGAGCCGGCCGCACCTGTGCCTGCCGGGTTATCATCCACACCCGATGCGATACCGGCTGCGCCAAACAGGTAGAGATTGGCCTGATAGTCCTCGCCAAACCAGCGATTGGCCAGCCATGTAGCCTGCACGCCGTGGAAGACATGATCATCCTCCCGGTGCCATTCACCGCGATAGCCAATCGAATAGCGGTGATGGGGCGTGTAGTGCGCCCAGATGGCGCTCATATCGCGGTCATGTTCCACGATGAGCGTTCTGCCGCCCTCATAGGATACCGGACGGGCATCTGCGATGCCGCCGGATGCAAGCGCCAGCAAGGCGCCTGCGAAGATATATGCTCTCAAGGGATTATCCTTCCCGTCTGATCAATTCCGAAGAGGCGCGGACAGAGCCGTGCCGGTTCAAGGAAGGATCAGATCCGGGGAGGGGGCGGGTCGTGCGCAGGCGCAGACGAGAGAACCGTCTTCACGGCGAACAGGCGCGGCGCGCCGTGCAGGGCCACGCCGTCAAAAAAAAGCGGCATCCACCGACAACCCGGACGCCAGCGCGCAATCAATACACGCCGCACCACCCTGACAGGCCTCATCGCCATGCAAAGCGGGATGCTGGTTATCGTGGGATACCGGCGCCGGTTCGTGACAGGGCGGATGGCTTGCCGGAGCAGCGTGAGACGCCGTTTCGGCAGCCTCCACAACCGGCATGGCAAGCGCGCAATTGGCCGAGCCGGTAACGGCAAGGCCAAGCATGACAAGGCTGGCAAGAAGCGCGCGCATGACGTGCTTATATCCGCTCTGCCGGTCCGGAACCAGTCACAAGCCAGTTATCCCAGAAAAGAATGGGGCGCGGGAGGTATTCCTCCCGCGCCCCTGGCTTTAGGCATTCAGGCTATATGGCCTAATAGTTGAAGCGCAGGCCAACAAACACGCTGCGGCCGAACTCTTCGTACTCATAGACACGCTGACGCTCGCCGAAATAGCGCACGCCGGGCGTGTTGGTCAGGTTCTTGGCTTCCAGGAAGAGCTCGAACTGGCTCGTCACCTCGAACGCTGCCGTAAAGTCGAGCTGCTCGCGGCCTTCCCAGTAGAGATCACGGCCCGGCTCTTCGATGTCGAGCGCATCGAGATAATCTGAGCGGTCATTGTAGGAGAGGCGGGCACTGAACCGGTCGGCCTCGTAGAAGAGGGCAACGTTATAGGCATAGTCTGACTGGCCCTGCAGCGGCACCACGGAGCGGCCCGCAATGGTGCGGCCCAGCTCCATCTCGGAGTCCGTCCAGGTGTAATTCGCGAACACACCGAAATTGCTCATCATGCCGGGCAGGAAATCAAAGGTCTGCTGCCAGGTCAGCTCAACGCCGCGGATGAAACCGCCAGGCGCATTTTCCGGACGGGTGAAGTTTGCCGGATCGCCCTCGAACGTGCCTGATGAGCGCAAGGTGTACTCATAGTCCTCCAGGTCCTTGTAGAACGCGTTGATGGCTACAAGGCCGAGCGGACGCAGATAGTATTCAAGGCCTGCATCGAAATTGTTGGCGATAGTCGGACGCAGGTCCGGATTGCCAAGGCTTACCGTGCGGGTGCCCGGACCGTCATTGGCGCTGATCCGGGGCACGATGTCTTCATAGTCGGGTCGCGAGATCGCGCGGGTGAGGGCCAGACGGCCCACCAGATTCTCGTTGAACTCGTGGCGCACGGTCAGGTTCGGGAACCAGTTGGTATAGGACTGGCTGGCCGATACTGGTGTTGCGGTCTGGGTGGTGGTGGAGAAGCGGTTGCCGGTGCCATCAAACTCGGTGTGCTCCACGCGCAGACCCGCGATGACGGTGGTGTTGGCCATTTCCACACGGGTCATGCCATAGCCGGCATAGATGCTTTCCTCGCCCGTATAATCGCCTTGCAGTGAGGCCGGGCGCAGGAGACGCGCCGGATCATTGCGCAGGGCCGGACGCACGGAATTGAAATAGGCATCCACGAGGCGCGGATCAAACTTGACGCCAAGATTATAGTTGAAGTTCAGCGACGGCTCGGTGCCCAGGAGATCGGACATCGGCACACCCGGTCCGTAAAGACCGGCCTGCGCGGCGGCGGCGCGGTAGCGCTCGTCGTCAAACGAGACATCGCGGTTGCGGTAGGCGCCACCGAAACGGTGCGTGGCGCTGCGGCCAAAGAGCGAACCGGCAAACTGCGCATTGGCGCGGAAGGCCCATTCCTCCTGCCGCGTATCTGCCCCGCGCTCGTCAAGGCGCTGGAAGTTGTAGGCACCAAGATTGAGGTGCTCTGCGGTCTGGAAGATCGTGATCGCAGGCTGGTCGGGATTGGAATAGTCGTAGGAAACCGTCGGGCGCAGCGTGGAGCGGAACTGCAGCTGGTTACGCTGCGGATAGCTCTGTTCAGACAGCGCCCATGACAGGGTGTAGTCCAGCTCGACACCGCCAAAATCATGCTCGCCGCCAGCGGCCAGCGTGGTGATGGTGTTTTCAACCGTGCGGTGACGCAGCTCTTTCTCAAAGCGGGTGTTGGCCCAGGTCGCGGTGTTGTCGGTCGCAGTGACAATCGAGCCGGCATCGTAGGTCAGCAGGAAGAGATTGCGGTATTCATCGTCGCGGAAGCGCGAATGCGAACCACGCACGAAAAAGCGCGTGGCGTCGTCCGGGCGATACTCCAGCGAGCCGGTGAACGCGGTGCGGGTGCGTTCGGTGTCGTAATCCTTGAACTGGTTCTCGGTCACGACCCAGGTGTCGACCCCGCCGACATTCTCCAGTTCCCACTCGCTCTCGATATTGTCGACCTGACGGTCGGTGCGCGAATAGCTGGCGGAGAGAAGCGCGCCGAACTGGCCGTTCGCGCCGAACACGTTGGAGATGACGAGCGAGGAGCGGTAATCATTCGTGCCGCCAAACTCGTTATAGCTCGCACCGCCAGACGCATTGATACGCAGGCGCGGCGTGTCAAACGGCGAACGGGTGACAAGGTTCACCGCACCGGCGATAGAGTCCGCATCCTGATCAGGGAGAAGAGTCTTGAATACCTCGATAGTGTTCACGACGTCAGACGGGATGGTGTCGAGATCAATCGCGCGGGTGGAACCGTCCGGCGAGGGCAGGTTGGTGCCGTCAACGCTGACGGCGGTAAACTCGCTCGGCGCGCCGCGCAGATTGATATAGCGGCCTTCGCCCTGGTCGCGCGCGATACCAAAGCCTGGCACGCGCTGCAGCGCTTCGGCGATATTGGCATCCGGGAAGCGGCCAATAGCGTCCGACGACACGATACTGGTCGTGCCGTCAGCAGTGCGTTGCTGGTTGAGCGCGCGGGCCGTGCCGTCGAGGATAGAGCCGGTAATGACAATACGGTCCACCCCGTCGGCATCAGCGGCCAGCGTGAGGGTGATGGTATTGGCTTCACTGGCCGATATGTTCACACCGCGCACGCCGGTCGGCAGACCAAGATAATCTACCTCAAGCCGGGCCTCACCGGCAGGAAGGGACGGGAAGGTAAACTCGCCCTGACGTCCGGTAGAGGTGGTCAGGCCCAGCTCCGGCACGCTGACGCGGGCGCCCGGAAGGCTGTTGCCGCGCTCGTCCACCACGCGGCCGGTCAGCTGGTGTTGTGCAAGCGCCTCGGCACCAAAAGCGCTCAGGCCAAGAGCGAGCACGAGGCCCGATACGCCCAGAAGGCGTTGATTGCGGATGGTCATCGGTGAAGTCCCCCTGAAAAACAACCAGAAACCGTCTTGCGCGCGCGCAAGCCGGGTCTTGCTCGTTAGACCCGGGATTGGTGACAGACAGATCACGCCGGGTTGAAGCATTGGTGATGTTTTGATGACGGGACCGTCACCAGTGCGCGTCGGTTTGATGACAGGTGCTGCTGGCGTCAGTGAGCTGTCCGCCACCGCCAGGCCAGCATGACAGCGCTACGGGCTTTGGCTATTGTCCGCTCCAGTGTCCCCGTAGCTCAGCAGGATAGAGCATCAGATTCCTAATCTGGGGGCCACAGGTTCGAATCCTGTCGGGGACACCATTGCAGCCTTGCTGCCCGGACAAGCAATAGAATGCCCTATCGATTTCGCGCTGCAGCACGCAATTAAAGATTGCCCGCGCGCGCCTTCCACCCCTAGGCTCCAATCATAGAGCTTGCAGGGCGGATCACGCATGGGCGACACCACGCAACCGGCACGGATACTTCTGATCGAGGACGACGACACCGAAGCAGAACTGTTTGCCGGCATGCTCGTGCGCAAATCACCTGAGTGCACGGTTTCCCGCGCCGCCAGCGGCCGTGCGGCACTTGCGCAGCTGGCCTCAAGCCCGCTGCCTGACTGCGTGGTTCTCGATTTGCGCCTGCCAGGCGAAGATGGAATCTGGATACTCGAACGCCTGCTGGAATCGCCCGAGTGGCGCGCCATCCCGGTGATCGTGTTTTCAGGCGATGTTTCACGCCTTGGACCGGCTTCCAGCCAGTATCCCAATGTTGCCTCGAGTGTACGCAAGCCCCATAGCGTCGAAGAGTATGAAGCCGCCTTGCTGATCGTGTGTGCTATTGTCGGCGCTACAGTGTCAGCTGCGGCCTGACGGCTTCAGGCCCGCTTCTGGACGGACGCTTCGGCGGGCAAATGGGTGTCCTGGCTGGAAAGCCGGCGCCGCAATTCCCTGAGCTCCAGCCGTTCGCGATGCGCATCAATGGCGTGCATCACAGCATCCGCCATGTGTCCGAGCAGGCGGATATTGCTTTCGCTCAACGACCGCGGCCGGGTGTCCAGCACACAAAGCGTGCCGACGGCATACCCATTGCCTTCAATAAGGGGCGCGCCGGCGTAAAAGCGCACATGGGGAGCGCCCGACACCAGCGGATTTCGGGCAAAGCGCGGATCGCGCACCGTGTCCGGGACCACCAGGGGTTCATAACCCTTGATGGTGTGGCTGCAGAACGAGATCGAGCGGGCGGTCTCACGCACATTAACGCCGAACGCGGACTTGAACCATTGGCGGTCGGCATCAACCAGAGCCACCAGCGCAATCGGCATATCGAGCGCAAGCGCCGCCGTTCGCGTCAGGCAGTCAAACGCCGGATGCGGTGCGGTGTCGAGTATGGCGCAGGCGCGAAGCGCTGCGAGACGCTGGAGCTCAAGAGACAATGTATAAATCCACTGAATCGATTCAGTGAACAACACTATAGATAGAGTGTTGCACAACCGTAAAGGCCCGGCATTGGCAGGGCGCGTTCACGTCAGGCTTCAATGATTGCCAACCAGCGCGCACCGTCTAGTCTGGCCAGAGATCAGGGTTAGGAGAGTATGAACATGGATCTGCGCGGCAAAGTCGCCATTGTGACCGGCGGGGCAAGCGGCATAGGGCTCGCCGTCGCAGAGGCCTTGCATGCAAAGGGGGCAATGATCGCTATTGCTGACCTGAATGCCGGTGCGGCGGCGGAGGCGGGCAAGTCACTCGCCGGGTTCGGCGAGGCGGTCGATGTTGGCGATGAGGCCGCTCTGGTGCGCTTCATCAACAAGGTCGAGCGTACGCTGGGTCCGGTGGACATCTATGTGTCCAATGCAGGTCTTGGCGTCACGGACGGGCCGGGCTGGGGCGCAGGCGATGCGCCCAATGCCGCCTGGGATCTCTGCTGGCAGGTCAATGTGATGGGCAGCGTGTTTGCAGCCCGTCACCTCGCCCGCAAAATCGCCGCTCGGGGCGGCCATTTCGTCATCACAGCGTCAGCCGCGGGCCTGCTGGCCCAGATCGGCGATGCGCCCTATTCGGCCACCAAGGCTGCGGCCGTATCCTTTGCCGAATGCCTGGCCATCACCCATGGTGACGAAGGCTTGAACGTCCATTGCCTGTGCCCGGAAGGGGTGAACACCCCGCTGGTGCAGGGCATTGAAGGCGGCGCGCAGGGGCTGGGCGGCTATCTGGAAGCTGACGAGGTCGCGCAAATTCTGCTCAAGGCTATGGAAGACAAGCGCTTCCTCGTCATGACCCACGCCAATACGCCCGGCTATGTCGCCACCAAAGGGCAGGACCGCGACCGCTGGGTTGGCGGCATGCGCAAGCTGCGCCGCATGCTGGTGGAAAAGCTCGGCCGTCCGATGTGATGTGGCTCAGGCCTGCAGGCGGTAACCGCCTGTATCGGTGACCAGCAGGCGCGTCTTGCCCGGATCCGGCTCGATCTTCTGGCGCAGGCGGTAAATATGCGTTTCCAGCGTGTGGGTGTTGGCCTCGCGGTGATAGCCCCACACCCGGTCCAGCAATTCCTCGCGGGCAACAGGCTGGCCGCCCGCCCGGTAGAGATATTTCAATATGCTGGTTTCCTTTTCCGTCAGGCGGATACGCTTGCCATCCTGATTGACCAGCTGCTTCATGCCCGGCGTGAAGACATAAGGCCCGATATTGAGCACAGCATCTTCAGAGGATTCATAGCGCCGGAGCTGGGTGCGTACCCGCTCCAGCAACACCCGGAAGGCGATCGGCTTGGCCAGAAAGTCGCTGGCGCCAGATTGCAGCCCCTTCACATGGTCTTCATCGCCTGACTGAGCGGTCAGAAGGATGATCGGGACGCTCTCGCCTTCCTCACGCAAGGCCGCGCAGGCATCGCGCCCGTCCATGTCCGGCAGGCCGACATCGAAAATGACGATATCAGGATTGTCCTCCCGCACACGCTCCATGCCTTGGCTGGCATTGACCGCTGTAATGACGGCAAACCCGTCCTCCAGGGCAAACTGTTCGGCCAGCGCCTCACGCAGATCGGTATCGTCATCGATAATGAGAACGGTCTTTTCACCGGCCATGGCGGGCCAAGCCTCCCTGATAGGCGTTCCCCGTAAACATAGGGCGCGTTGCGCCTGACCGCCAACTGCCTCAAGCCGCTTGCGGGCGGCGGCGTCATGACGGCAGTCTGGCGGTATGAAAATGACCGCTCACAGTAATGGGATCCTGCTGGCCGGCGGCAAGCGCTTTCGATGCGCTCTGGGCCGCTCCGGCATTGTTCCCGCAGATGCCAAGCGCGAGGGGGATGGGGCGAGCCCGGCCGGTATATGGCCTGTCCGCCGTGCCCTCTGGCGCGCAGACAGGCTGGAAAAACCGCTAACCGCCCTGCCCCTGCAGATGATCACGAGCGATGATGGCTGGTGCGATGCGCCCGGCGATCCGGCCTATAACCGGCCGGTCCGCATGCCCTGGCCAACGAGCCACGAGGTGATGACGCGCGAGGACGGGCTTTATGATGTCGTTGTGGTGCTCGGCCATAATGACAATCCGCCCGTGCCGGGGCTGGGCTCGGCCATCTTCCTGCATTGCGCCAGCGAGGACTACAAGCCCACCGAAGGCTGTATCGCGATTGCCCGCGATGAGCTGGTGGCGCTCCTCAAGGACATGAGCACGGCCAGCACGCTGGAAATCAGCCTGGCCGCCTCGCCCTAGAGAATAAATTTCGACAGATCGGCGTTGGAAGCCAGCGCCTTGACCCGCTCATGCACATAGGCGGCATCAATCACCAGCGTCTCGCCAGAGCGGTCTGAGGCGGTATAGCTGATCTCCTCCACCAGCCGCTCCAGTATCGTGTGCAGGCGGCGCGCGCCGATATTCTCAACGCTGGCATTCACCTCGGCTGCATAATCGGCAATCGCCTCGATCGCGCTGTCATCAAGGCTGAGATCAAACCCTTCGGTCGCCATCAGGGCCACATATTGCGTGACGAGGCTCGCCTCCGGCTCGGTCAAAATGGCGCGGAAATCCTCGCGGGTCAGCGCTTCGAGCTCGACACGGATCGGCAGGCGGCCCTGCAGCTCGGGCAGAAGATCGCTTGGCTTGGTGACGTGGAAGGCGCCTGAGGCAATGAAAAGCACATGGTCGGTCTTCACCGGGCCGTACTTGGTAGCCACGGTCGCCCCCTCGATGAGGGGCAAAAGATCGCGCTGCACGCCTTCGCGTGACACGTCGGCCCCGCGCGCCTCTGCGCGGGCGGCAATCTTGTCGACCTCGTCGAGAAAGACGATGCCGTCATTTTCCGCGAGCCGCACCGCCTCGGCCTGAATCTGGCTGTCATCAAGCAAGCGGTCGGCCTCTTCCTGCAGCAGAGGTTCATAAGCCTCGCGAACCGTCGTGCGGATCGTCTTGCGGCGGCGGCCCATGCCTTTGCCCAGCATGTCGCCCAGATTGATCATGCCGACGCCGCCCATGCCCGGCAGGTCCAGCCCTTGCAGCGGGTTGGCATCGTCCAGGAGCTCGATCTCGATCTCCTTGTCATCCAGCTCGCCTGCATGCAGCTTGCGGCGGAAGCTATCGCGCGTCGTGGTGCTCGCCCCCGGCCCCACCAGCGCGTCCAGAACACGTTTTTCTGCCGCTTCCTCCGCGCGTGGACGCACCTCTTCGCGGCGGCGCTCGCGCACCAGCGAGATCGCAATCTCGACCAGATCACGCACGATGGAGTCCACATCCCGCCCGACATAGCCAACTTCGGTAAACTTGGTGGCTTCCACTTTCAGGAAGGGCGCGCCTGCCAGCTTGGCCAGACGCCGGGAAATCTCGGTCTTGCCGACACCAGTAGGGCCGATCATCAGAATGTTCTTCGGCGTTATCTCGGCCCGCAGGGACTCATCAACGCGCTTCCTGCGCCAGCGATTGCGCAGTGCAATGGCCACCGCCTTCTTGGCGTCATGCTGACCGATAATGTGGCGGTCCAGTTCGGAGACAATTTCGCGCGGCGACAAATCGGTCATGCACAGCCCTTGAAAAGTGTTTTGAGATCAGACAACCGCGCTCATGTAGGCAGTGGCACGCATATGGGAAACCCTTGGACCAGAACCGCTAGCAGGGATCAGTGTTCCACTCTGCGGAAACATCGCTATCGGTCTCGCCGGCAAGCCGCACCTCACGCTCTGCCTGAAAGCGTGCCTGGTCCAGCCGGGACAGCGCCCAGACAGCCGCCCCGCGCACCAGAGCGTTTGCATCATCCAGCCGCTCCAGCACCGCCTCCAGCGCGTCCGGGCCGGTATCATTACCGAGCGCAATCAGCACATTGCGCACAAACCGGTCACGTCCGATGCGCTTGACCGGCGAGGCGGTAAAGAGCGCGCGAAAACCCGCATCATCGAGGCGTGAAAGCTCGGCCAGCAAGGGCGCTTCCAGCTCGGCGCGGGCATGAAAGGCGGTCTCTTCGGTGCGCGCCGCAAACTTGTTCCACGGGCACACCGCCAGACAGTCATCACAACCATAGATACGGTTGCCCATGGCGGCCCGGAATTCGCGCGGTATGGGGCCTTTATGCTCGATGGTGAGGTAGGAGATGCAGCGGCGCGCGTCGAGCCTGTAGGGGCTAGGAAACGCGTGTGTGGGGCATATATCAAGGCAGGCCCGGCACGATCCGCAATGATCGGTTTCGGGCGCGTCAGGAACCAGCTCCGCCTCCGTCAGCATCACGCCCAGAAACAGCCAGCTGCCCCAGTCCCGGCTGACCAGATTGGTATGCTTGCCCTGCCAGCCCAGCCCGGAGCGCGCCGCCAGCGGCTTTTCCATCAGGGGCGCGGTGTCGACAAAAACCTTCACGCCCTCACCCGTCTCGCCGTGGAAGGCGCGCGCCATCTGTTTCAGGCGCTTTTTGAGAAGATCGTGATAGTCCCGGTTGCGCGCATAGACCGAAATGACGGCCCGGTCCGTGTGCGCAAGATCATCCAGCGGATTGTGCTCCGGCCCGTAATTGAGCCCCACCACGACAGCCGAGCGGGCCTCTGCCCACATGGCCGTCGGGTGGACGCGCCGGTCCAGCGTCTCTTCCATCCAGCCCATACTGCCATGATGCCCCGCCTCGACGAAGGCGCGCAGCCGCTCGCCTGCCTCCCAGGGCGCATCGGCGCGGGTTATGCGCACGGCGTCAAACCCGGCTTCTCGCGCCAGCGCGCGCGCTCTGTCGGAAAGCTCAGCCTTCATCATGCCCGCAGCATGACATAAAAGGCGCCGGAGCCGCCATGACGGGCATGGGCGGGCGCATAGCCGCTGACCAGAACGGCAAAGTCCGGCTCGGCGAGCCATAAGGGCAGACTGCGGCGCAAGACCCCCGGCAGGGAGGGTGCATCCGGCGTCCAGGGCTCAAACCGGCGGGAATCCTCCGCCCGCCCGGCGGCCCCCTTGCCGGTGATGACGAGGATGGTTTGATGGCCTTTCATGGCCGCGCGGGACAGAAAAGCCAGCAACATCTGGCGGGCATGGTCGGCCGTCTCGCCATGCAGATCAATGCGCGCATCAATCTCCACGCGCCCGCGGCGCACCTTGCGCTCGGCGCCGCGCTCTACCGGCGCGCTTCTCGGTACAGTCCCGGCGTTGAGCGCGGCAGGCGCAGTGCCGCTCCGGCCTCTGAGCAGGGCAGCAAACACTTCCTCATTCACAGGCGGCTGAACGCGCATTCCGCCTGCGGGCAGCGGCCGGGCCGTGTGCGACACCTTGCGCCAGAGGGCGCGTTCTTCCGGTGTCAGGGTGCGCTTCGGCCCGCTCATGGCCTGTCACGACACCCGGCGCAGCCGGGCCGCCAGCGCGTGGGGGAGCAGCAAGTGCCAGCGCGCAAAACTGTTCTGGCGCCCGGCTGTCTGTCCGGCCTCGTCGCCCCAGCCAAAGAACAGATCGCCGCGCACCGGGCCAGTGATGGCCCCGCCCGCATCCTGCGCGATGACAAGCCCGTTCCAGCGGCCCTGCCCCGACACTTCGCCATCGATGAATACCGGCACGCCCCAGGCATGGAAGGCCGGATCGACCGCCAGGCTCGCCATCGGTGTCAGCGGCACGCCCTGCGACCCCATCGGGCCGGTATTGGGGTCGGCAATCTCCTGCAGATCAAAGAACACGTAGCGCGGGTTTTCATTGAAGAGCGGCGTCCACGCCGCCGGACCATTACGCACCAGCCAGCTTTCGATGTGGTGCTTGGACGCCTGTCCCGGCGGCAGCTCGCCCCGGTCCAGAAGCAGCCGGCCTATAGACACGTAAGGATGGCCGTTATGGGCGGCAAAGGCAGCACGGCGCTGGCTGCCATCATCAAACACCAGACGGCCAGAACCCTGAATCTGCATGAAGAACACGTCGATCGGGCGCCCCCAGGCCAGCGGCACGCCGATATTCATCGCCTCGATTTCGGCGCGCGGGCGCACCTCGTCCGCGCCGCTGAACCGATCCGCATCGAGGCCAGCGATGAGCTGGGACATATCCCCGCGCGGGGAAAGCCCCGGACGCGCCCGGATCGCCATGGAAAACTCGTTGTCGGGATAATAGCGCGCCTGCACCATGGGCTCATAATAGCCGGTCAGCCGCCCCTCACCACCCAGAGCCACCGGCGTAAAGCGCGCTTCAAAGAAGCTGCGGGCCATCTGGGGCGTTGCGCCGCGCGCGATCAGGGTGAGCGCCTCGCCACACACCGCATGCCAGTCGCCGGCCCGGCCCGCATAGGGCGCGCGCTCGTTGAGCGGCCGGTCGGCCGGACGGCGCTGGATAGCCTCGCAGCTCTGCCCGAAAGAGCGCAAGGCCGCACTGACATCATGCCGGGCCCAGCCTTCAAGCGCGCCAAACCCGGAAAGCGGGCGCAGATCGAGTGACGATACGGCAGGGGGTTGCGGTGTAGCGGACGGCGTGTCCGGCACACTGGCGCAGGCAGAAAGGATTAGCGCAAGGCAGAGCGCGGCTAGGGTGCTAGGCCGGGCGCACGGCAGAAAGCCGCCAGTTCGGGTTGTCGCTCGTGACATCGCGCTCAAAGCTCCAGATCTCCGCTACCGGGTGCAGCGCCGCGATATCGCCCGACACTACGCTGCCATCGCTGGCGCGCGTTTCGTGGGCAATCTCGGCGACGAATCGCACCTTGATCTTGGCCTTGGGCCCGTTAAGGGAAGCTTCCTGCAGGCGCGTTTCCTTGATGCGGTCGATCTCGGTGGTCAGGGTTTCGCCTTTCGCAGCCCGCGCCTCAATGGCTTCGCGGTAAGCGCTCATCACGCGCGGAGCCAGCAAGGGCTCCAGCGCTTCGACATCACCGCGCGCAAACGCGCCGGCAATCATGCCATAGGCAGCCCGCGCGCCCTGGATAAATTCTGCTGCATCGAAGCTGCCGTCTGCATCCGCTATGGCTTCAAGCCCGTCATAGGCAGCTTCATCGACATCAACGGCGCTGAATGCAGTTTGCGGGCGCCCGGATGGGTCCTGCACGCTGGCTGTTTCGCGGGCCGGCGCAGCCGCCTCACGCGCGACGGCCTTCTCGGCCTCTTCGCGCGCATGCTCTTCCGGGGAGCGCCCCACAGGACGGCCAAGCGCCATGTAAAGGCGTATGCCGATGAACACGGCCAAGCCTGCAAAAAAGAGTATCTGCAACAATTCCACGCGCATGCACCTCTTGGCCGCCCGGCTTTCGGGCGGGTTGATGGCCATCCCTGCCTACTCATATAGGCCGTCAGCCGCCTCAGGTCAGCCCGTACAATGCAGGCTGCGCTTTGGCATGGCGGCCCGGAACACCGGCTTGCCCGCTATCGCGCGCCATGCTACCCGCCCAGACCTTGCACAGGAAGCGGGCGCATTCCAGCCCTGCTGCCGGCCTTCAATGCCAAGGCTGGAAAACGTCCACAGGAGCTTGCACCGATCATGGCTGATACCCCCAATACACCTGACCAGAACGCAAACCCGGCCGCCGGGCCGAGCGTGAGAATACTGGGGCAGTATGTGAAGGATCTCTCCTTTGAGAATCCCGGCGCGCCCGACACGCTGCGCGGAAGCACCTCCCAGCCCAATATCGATCTGGGCATTGATGTGCGCGTGCGCGCGCTGGATGCGGAGAGTTTCGAGGTCGAGCTGCTTCTCTCGGCCAAGGCGCAGCGCGACAACGCCACCCTGTTTGTCTGCGAGCTGAGCTATGCAGGCCTGTTCCAGATCCGCGGCATGGACGAGCAGGCGCGCGAAGCCTTCCTGTTGGTCGAGGCGCCTCGCCTGACCTTCCCCTTCGCCCGCGAAATCGTGGCCAGCGCGACGCAAAACGGCGGCTTCCCGCCGCTCATGCTCGAGCCTGTCGATTTTGCCAGCCTCTACCGCCAGCAGCTCGCCCAGCGCGCACAAGGCGGCTCCAACCCGCCGGCAGGTAACGCCTGATCAGGCTAGACGCCGAACCTCTTCCAGACGCGTGCCTCTCCCATCTCGGCCACAAAAGCCGCGTGGAGGGCACGCTCTTCGGGCGTGCTTGAAAGCTGTAACGGGGCCGGGCGCGGCGGGCGGGGCGCATAGCGCACCGTCCGGTCCGTGCCCTCCAGCCCGGCAAAGTCCAGCGCGCGCGTGCGCCCGCCATTAAGCTCCAGATACACTTCTGCCAGCAGATAGGCATCGATAAGCGCGCCGTGCTTGGTGCGGCTTTCCAGTGAAATATCAAATCGTTTGCACAAGGCGTCGAGATTGGCCGGCGAGCCGGGAAAGCGCTCGCGCGCCATCGCCGCCGTGTCCTTGAACCGGCTGTCGGGATAAGGGTCCAGGCCTGCGCGCGTCAGCTCCATATTGATGAAGCCGCGGTCGAACGGCGCATTGTGCGCCACCATCACCGCATCGCCGACAAAGGCGATGAAATCCTTCGCCACCTCTTCAAAGCGGGGCTTGTCGCGCAGCATTTCGCGCGTATGCCCGGTAATCGCCGTTACCTCGGCAGGGATGTCGCGGTCCGGATTGATGAGCGCATGAAACTCCCGGCCTGTCGGGATCATGTTGAACACTTCCACACAGCCAAGCTCGGTGACCCGGTCGCCTTCGAGCGGGTAGAGGCCAGTGGTTTCGGTATCGAATATGATCTCTCTCATCGGCGGGGATTTTGCGGGCGTTCGCGCAAGGCATCCAGAACCGCGCGCACCTGATCGCGGGCTTCATCCACACCTTTTGACGTGTCGATAACGAAATCGGCGCGCTCGCGCTTGTGTGCATCGGGTGTCTGGCGAGCCAGGATCATGTCGAACTTCTCTGCATGCATGCCGTCACGGGCCAGCACCCGCGTCCGTTGCAACTCTTCCGGAGCGGACACCACGACGATCACATCGACATGCCCCTCCATGCCGGTCTCGAACAGGAGAGGTATATCGAACAGAACGCACCAGGCCCCGTCCTTGCGCGCCTGCTGCAGAAAGCCCGCGCGCCGCGCCGCCACCAGCGGATGCACGATGGCCTCAAGACGGGCGAAATCCTGTGGCTTGTCTTTCAGATGGGCGCTCAACTCACCCCGGTCCACGCGCCCAGCTGTAATCACATCGGGAAACACGGTACCGACCGGCTCAACCGCCTCACCGCCCGGCGCATACATCGCCGCCACCGCCGCATCGGCGTCAAAGACCGGCACGCCTTCAGCGGCGAACAGGGAGGCCGTGGTGCTTTTGCCCATACCGATGGAGCCGGTGAGGCCAATCGTGATCATGCCCTCTCCTCCAGCGCCGCTTCCAGCAAGGCCCTGACCTGCGGACCGGCAGGCGCAGGCTGGCCGAAGAACGCCTCAAAGGCCGGGCGGGCCTGGCCGATCAGCATGGAAAGCCCGTCCACCGTCTTCAGCCCGCGCGCCCGGGCCTGTTTCAGCAGAGGCGTCTCGAGCGGCGCGTACACCATGTCAAAGACAGCGGCGCCGGGCGGCAATGCATCCAGCGGCACGCAGAGCTCCGGCTGTCCCTTCATGCCAAGTGAGGTGGCGTTGATGACAAGGCGGGCGCCCTCAAGCGCAGCCGCCGCTTCGTCCAGCCCGTGGATCCGGGCTGCGCAGCCCATGGAACGGACCAGTTCGCCTGCCCTGTCCCGGCTGCGATTGATGATCCGCACTGGCGCGCCCGAAGCGTTGAGCACATGAAGCGCCGCGCGGGACGCACCGCCAGCCCCGATAAGGACAGCCGGGCCCACACCGGCCCGCCAGCCGCTTTCTGCCAGCGCTGCTTCCACCCCCACAATATCGGTATTGTCCGCCACAATGCCGTCTGGACTGAAAAGAAGAAGGTTTGCCGCGCCGCAGGCGCGCGCGCCCTCGCTCGCCTCGTCGGCTAGTGCCAGAGCGGCCTGCTTGTGCGGCAAGGTAACATTGATCCCGCGATAACCCCCATCGCGCAAGCGCGATACGGTGGCGGCAAACGCGTCTGGCTGCACGCCGATGCGGTCATAGCTGCCGGCAAGCCCCGCATCGGTCAGCCAGGCCTGCATCATCAGCGGCGAAAGCGAGTGATCGACCGGCCAGCCTGCGACACCGGCTTTCATGACAATCAGCCCTCCAGCACGCCGTGCTGGCGCAACGCATCCAGCAGCGGCAGGAGCGGCAGGCCTAGAACGGAAAAGAAATCGCCTTCCACCCGCTCAAACAGCTGCGCGCCCAGCCCTTCATAGGCATAACCGCCGACGCCAGCTGTCAGGATAGACCCGGCATCGCGCATATAGCGGTCGAGAAAGCTGTCCGAGACATTGCGGACATGCATCTCGCACCGGCTTTGATGCTGCCACACAATCTGGCCATCACAGGCCAGTACCAGCCCGCCAACCAGCGCATGCGTCCTGCCGCACAGCATTATCAGGCGCGCACGGGCCTCTGCCTCATCCCGCGACTTGTCATAGGCGCGGCCTTCAAATTCCAGCACCTGATCGGCGCCGAGTACCAGCTTTCCCGCCTGCCGGGGCGAAACCGCCAGGGCTTTCTGCCGGGCAAGCTCTAGTGCCAGTTCAGCGGGCGTGCCGGCAAAGCCTGCTTTCACGGCGCCCTCATCAATATCCGCCGGATCAATCGTGAAAGGCACGCAGGCCTTATCCAGAATCGCGCGGCGCGACGCCGAACCGGACGCCAGAACAAGCGCGGTCATAGCTTGCCTCCCGTCATCTTGCCCCGGTGTTCGGTGAGAAGATTGATGATCTTGGCTGCCGTTTCCTCGATGGAGCGCCGTGTGACATCGATGGACGGCACGTTGTGGCGGGCAAACAGGCGCTTGGCAAAAATAAGCTCATCCTTCACCGCGCCTTCATCGACATATTCGGTCGAGCGGTCCTCATTCAGATTCAGGAGCCGGTTGCGGCGTATCTGGACTATGCGTTCAGGCGTCGCGTAAAGCCCGACAATGACAGGCTTTTTATGTGAAAACAGATCGGGGGGAAGCGGCGCTTCGGGCACAAGCGGAATATTGGCCGCGCGCACGCCGCGATTGCCCAGATAGATGGAGGTCGGGGTTTTCGACGTCCGGCTGATCCCCAGAAGGATTACATCTGCGCTCGCCAGATCATCGCCCTGCCCGTCATCATGGGCCATGCAGTAATTCATCGCCTCGATACGCCGGTAATAATCGGCATCGAGCGTGCGCTGGGCTCCGGCACGGCCCGTCATCGGCGCGCCCAGGTAGGCCGAGAGCGTTGTCTCTATCGGGTCCAGCAGGGCAATGGCGGGAATGGCCAGCTCCGCACAACGCGTTTCAAGAGCTTCCCGGAGCTCCTGATTGACAACCGTGTACATGACCACGCCCGGGAAAGCTTCGACATGCTCCAGCGCACGCGTCATCTGGCGTGGTGAGCGTACAAGCGCAAACAGGTGTTCGATCGGCTGGCCACGGTCAAACTGCGCGGCGGAGGCACGCATGGCGCTCATCAGCGTTTCGCCGGTGGAATCAGAGATCATATGGACATGAAAATAGATCTTTATGTCCGGTGCGCGTTGGGAAGTGGGCATGATATCCTTCTTGAAGACCGCGTGATCTGAGCGCTGGCGGGCTGCAGCTCAAGCGTTAGCCCGTTCTGCCCCGCCTGTGAACAAGCTGTCAGCAAACATGTCAGCCTGTCCCCGCTTATCCCGTTCAAGCCAGGTTTTCGGGAAGCGTGGCCATCGTCACCCACACCCCATCCCCGGTCATCCACCGGCCAGCCCGTTCCGGGAGACGGCAAATCATGCGCTGTCGACGAAGGACGCAAAGGTGCATTGGCGGTTCCACACTATCCCCGGCGCCCTCACGCATTAATGTTTTGTTAAAAAAGATGAATTTTGAGTTAATCTCCAAATCAACAGCCGCGGCAGAGCGGCTGGTGCGGCACATTTGCCCACAGGGTGTGAAATACGCGGATAACAGGGTAAGGAACCTGCGTTTTCCACGATGCTGACAGGCCTACGACTCATCTCCTTCCAAATTTTCTTTTTCAATTGAGAAAGAAGAGTGTGGAGGAAAACATACCCGAGACCCGTCAGCTGCCAGTGATATCAGAGGGTAACGGCCGATGACCGAACGCGCGCTTTTGAAGGTTCTTGCCGGAGAGAGCTTGAAGACTCCTCCGGTATGGCTGATGCGTCAGGCCGGGCGTTACCTGCCTGAATACCGCGCAGTGCGTGCCCAGCAGCCCGATTTCATTGCCTTCTGCCTGAACCCTGAGGCCGCAGCCGAAGTCACCCTGCAGCCGATCCGCCGATACGGGTTTGATGCCTCCATCGTGTTTGCCGACATTTTGCTGATCCCCCATGCGATGGGCCAGAAAGTGTGGTTCGAGAAGGGTGAGGGTCCAAGGCTGGCGGCGATGTCGCTCGATACGCTTTCAGCACTTCGCCCGGATGGGGCAGCGCAGAAGCTTTCCGCGGTTTGTGAGACTTTGCGCCTCGTACGCGCTGGCCTGCCGGACAGCTGCACGCTGATCGGCTTTGCTGGCGCGCCCTGGACGGTGGCGACCTACATGATCGAGGGCGGTGGATCGAAAGACCGCTGGAAGGCCCGCACCGCCGCCTGGAGCGAACCGGAAACGTTTGACCGGCTGCTGGCCAATCTGGCTGATGCGACCGCCGACTATTTGATCGCGCAGGCAAAAGCCGGCGCAGACGTGCTGAAAATCTTTGAAAGCTGGGCTGAAGGCCTGCCTGCGCCCTTGTTCAACCGTGTCGTCATCGCGCCCACACGGCGCATAGTCGAGCGTGTGCGGGCAGCGGGCATCACCGCCCCCATTATCGGTTTTCCCAAAGGCGCGGGGCCGCACTATGTCCGCTACGCCGAAGAGACCGGGATCGATGCCATCGCCACCGATCACGGCCTTGATACGGGCTGGGCCGTGGCCAATCTGCCGCGCTCCATGCCGGTTCAGGGTCAGCTCGATCCTGCCGTGTTGAAAGCAGGCGGGGCCGCGCTGAAATCGGAGGTCAGCCGTCTGCTCGACGCATGGGGGGGGCGGCCCTATGTCTTCAATCTCGGACACGGGATCAATCCTGATGTGCCGCCTGAACATGTGAGCGAGCTGCTGGCCCATATACGCGGGCGCTAGCACGCGCCTTAAGACAAGCCGGAGTAGACTCTATGGGCCGTAAAATCGCTGTTGTGCTGTTCAATCTGGGCGGGCCGGACGGGCAGGCAAGCGTAAAACCCTTTCTGCGCAACCTGTTCAATGATCCGGCCATCATCTATGCGCCCTGGCCCGTCCGCCCCCTGCTGGCCTGGCTGATTTCCACAACGCGTGGACCTAAAGCGGCGAAAGAGTACGCCAAGATGGGCGGCGGCTCTCCCATAGTGCCGGAGACCGAAAAACAGGCGGCAGCCCTCACCTCCGCTCTGCAGGCCGCTCTGCCCGGCGACGAGATCCGCTGCTTCCTGGCCATGCGCTACTGGCATCCTTTCACTCATGAAGCGGCCGAGGCGGTAAAGGCCTGGGGCGCTGACGAGGTGGTGCTCCTGCCGCTCTATCCGCAATTTTCAACCACCACGACGGCGAGCTCCCTCAAAGCCTGGCGTGATGCGGGCGGCGGGGAAGCGCGCACGATCTGCTGCTTCCCGCGCGAGGCCGACTTCATTGCCGCCCATGCAGGCCTGATCCGCGAGGCTTGGGAGAAGGCCGGAAAGCCAGACAATGTACGCGTGCTGCATTCCGCCCATGGCCTGCCGGAGGTGACGATCCAGCGCGGCGACCCCTATCAGTGGCAGGTGGAGGAGACGGTGAAGGCCGTGACTACCCTGCTGCCGGAACTGAACGATCATATCACCTGCTTCCAGTCGAAAGTCGGCCCATTGAAATGGATTGGGCCTTCAACCGAAGACATGGTGGAAGAGGCGGCGAAAGAGGGAAAACACATCATCCTCTCACCCATTGCCTTTGTGTCCGAGCATATCGAGACGCTTGTGGAGCTGGATGAGGAATATGCCGAGCTGGCGCACGAACATGGCGCGGCTGGATATACCCGCGTGCCAGCGCTGGGTGTGACACCAGACTTCATCAAGGCGCTGGCCGGGCTGGTCGTGGATGCGCTCGAGGGCTCGGCCGGGCTGAAGCCGCCATCGGGTACGCCCATATGCCCGGCTGAATTTGGCCGCTGCCCGTGCCGCGAAGCAGGTTATAAAGGCGTAGCAAGCCAGCCAGAGGCCGCCTGATGGATTTTCTCCTGCCCTATTATGATGTGCTCAAAGCCCTGCACATCGTGTCGGTGATCTTCTGGATGGCCGGCATGCTCTACCTGCCACGCCTGTTTGTGTATCACCACACCGCCACGCCAGGCGGGGAGCTGGAAACCGCTCTCCTCAAGCAGGAGAAAAACCTCAATCGCATCATCATGGGCCCGGCGCTTATCGCGGTCTGGCTCTTTGCCATACTGATGATTGCGGCAAACCCCGCCCTGTTCAGCCAGGGCTGGTTTCATGGCAAGCTGGCGCTGGTGATAGCCCTGTCCGGTGTACACGGGTTTTATGCGGCCAGCGCGAAGCGCTTTGCCAGGGGCGAACGCCCGCGCAGCGAGAAGTTCTGGCGTATGCTCAATGAAGTACCGGCGGTGGCGGCGATTATCATTGTATTACTGGCAGTGCTGAAGCCTTTCGCTTGACGGCTGCGGGCGCTTGTGTCACGCCTAAGCCATAACCGCCCGCCTGCGGACGGCTTCCCCCCTTATCGTGCTGTCCTTGGCGTATAGCTTTGCGGTCTGGCACGCTCTCGAAACACAGTCTTGCCCGCCTGCAGCCCGTGAGGGCCGCGTTCGCGGGACCGGAACCAGCAGCTTGTGCCGGGCATTAGCCCTAAAGCGCATGTCTGCTCGCGCAAAGGCCGATCCCGGTCAGGCATTTCACCTTCCCGTCCGCTTCTCAAAAAGACCTCCCCATGACCGATCAGAACGACACGCCCGAAACCGATCTCGACGAGATTGCGACGCCCACCCCCGACGGTCGGCGCATGTCCTTGCAGGAGCTGAAGGAAAAGTCTCCGGCAGATCTTCTCCAGCTTGCCGAGAGCCTTGATATCGAAAATGCCGCCTCGCTGCGCAAGCAGGGCATGATGTTCGCGATCCTCAAGGCACTGGCCGAGGAAGGTGTGGAGATTCATGGCGGCGGTACGCTGGAAGTGCTGCAGGACGGGTTTGGTTTCCTGCGCTCACCGGAGGCCAATTATCTTGCCGGGCCGGACGACATCTATGTTTCGCCCAACCAGATCCGCAAGTTCGGCCTGCGCAATGGCGACACGGTGGACGGCGAGATTCGCGCCCCGCGCGATGGCGAGCGCTATTTCGCACTGCTCAAAGTCAACGCGATCAATTTCCAGCCCACCGATCAGGCCAAGCACAAGGTCCATTTCGACAATCTGACCCCGCTCTACCCCGAGAGCCGGTTCATCATGGAAAAC